>Ga0335085_10004107_pt1 | contig 24416 bp, 21 predicted proteins | sample Lox_Sample_45_FD_206712 | JGI IMG/M metagenome (GOLD analysis project Ga0335085, IMG submission 206712) | Soil microbial communities from Loxahatchee National Wildlife Refuge, Florida, United States - Lox_Sample_4.5 | ecosystem: Environmental > Terrestrial > Soil > Wetlands | place: USA...
TCGAGAACCGCCAGATATTCCTTGCGGAGCTGGTGATTTCGGGTGTCGCCGGAATGCAGAGTGAACAAAAACGAAAGGTCGGCGTAGTTAGTGTTGAGCAGATACAGGTAACGCAGGTTAAAGGCGTAGTTACCCGGGACGGCGGCGAGAAACGCGTTGAGCAGATTGTAACGTTCGTCGTACAACTCGGCATCGTGCACGCTGAAGACTTTGTAGAATTCGGCTGCGGCCCTCTCAACGACTGCAAGGTCCCGGTCGTAAATCACGACCGTCAGTGAAAACATTCCGAAGTAGTTGCCGTGCAGCTCGATCTCCTCGATGCCGCGGCCGAGTTCGCGGACTTGAGACTCCTTGGCATCGTCGAGCAATGCGTCCTGAGGCGGTGCATCGTTCAGGTTCACCTGGCTGAAAAAGGAGCGCTTGGTGTTGTGAAAGTGCCGGCGCTTAGCCTGGATTTCGCGCCGGGTCTTGCCAGGCTCTTCCTTTTTCCATTCCGTGACCACGTGATAGTTGGCCCGCACATCCAAAAGGCCCTTGAGCAGCAAAGGAAAGGTGTGGGCGGATGGCTCTTTCAAGGTGAGCACCTTGACATAGTGGTCCCCCACGCGGAGGTGACTCCGGTGGCACTCAAGGGGTGATTCTGCTAGGTAGTAGTCCAGAAACGTATCGTGCTTAAGTTTCGCGAGTTCGAGTTTCAGGGGATCGAAATTCATGGTGCGTTTCAGGACCGCAAACGCTTCCTGCTTTCCGAGGATGCGCACGTTGACGAAGTCGCTCACATGCATGCGGAAGTTCTCGGCCTTCTGGCAAAGCGCTGCTTCCGCCCGAGTGATCTCCTGCCCGCCGAGCCTCACGCTGGCCGTGGAGGAGAGCAGCGCTTGTAGGTCGTCGATGGTTTTGCGGGGATGTTCGGGGAACTCGAGAACCGTGGCCGCGAGAGAGCGGCGCGCGCTGAGCGCCGGGCACAAAACCACAAAATAGATGGATAACGAAAACAATGCGTCGGCCTTCTCCGCAAAGTAGGCGATGCGCTCGCGGATGGCGGCGTCGACGACGGGTTTTCCGCAGAAACCATGGGGAATGGCCTGGCGGTTGCGCTTGAACAGCAGCTGGTAGACGCGGTAGTTTTCGTCAAACAAGCGCAGCGCCGACTCGAGGCGTTTCGTAAGTCCGTCCACGGTGGGTGCGTCCAGGCACTCGTAATCGACGCCTTGTACTTCAAGGACAATTCCGACTTCCCCCGATTTCGTTAGGAAGACCTCCGGGCCCAGGAAGCCGAAGAGGTTTACCATGGCGTTGAGGGAGCCCGCTTCGTCGTAGTTTTGGAAGATCCGCCGCAGGCTCATCATGTTGCGTTCCTTGTCACCGAGATCGGAGCGAACTTCAGAGGGTCATAGTGGTTGCGCAGCTTGGCTGCGCGGAGCAGCAGCCGGAGAACCTGCGGATCGGTGGCGGTCGCCCAGCGGGCGACGAAGTACAGCAGCAGAAACATGAGTATGCCGCCGAGAAGACTCCCGAGCAGGTTGAACGTTCCGGCCCCGAGACACATGGCGAAGAAGAACAGCTTGCGCTCCGCGCCGAGGATGGTGAGCGGACGGGAAAGTGATCGCTGAACTCCATTGATGCGTCGTTGGTAGGCCATAGCGGATTCCTCGCGTCTACTCAAGACTCATCCTGGGAAGAGCCAGGCCAGAAAGTTGACAGCGGCGATGGCCATGCCCACACCGAAGAGCACGCCCGCGAGCACCCGCTTCGAGCCGCCTTCCCCAAAAGCAAATGTGAGGCCCGAAACCACGATGGCTACCAGGGACAATCCACGGGCAATGGTGCTCGTGAACGCCGTCTGCAGCACGTTGACGGCGTTTTCCCAGGGGGAATTCCCCGCCTGCGCGAGGACAGGGCCAGCGAGCAGCAACGCCCCCACCAACACCATGGCAGAGCGTGAGAAACCGAACTGGACAACAAAGCGAACCGCTTTTGTTTTCATGGAACCTCGCAAGGTGTAGAAATACAGAAAACGCCGGGGAGGACGCGCAGGCCCCAGGAATCCGAACGCAACCGAGCCAACGGCTCCCTTCACGTCTCCGCTCTCCGCAGAACTCGCGAGGCGCCGCAAGGGAAGAATGGCTACGGTGCGAAGGATTCGCGGGAACGTGAAGGCGGCCTGTCCCCCCTCTGCATTGTTAGCCGCCGTCGCGTGTTCCGGCGCGAACTCCCCTCTCTATACCTAATCAGCGGCGAGGCCGGAAAATGTGTCGCGCAAAAAAGAAAATATTCTTGCGACACAAATCCAGAAACGGGGGGTGCGCCCATTCAAGCGCGCTTTCGCCGGCGGCGGGTACCCTGACCGTCAGCGATCCGGCGCAATTTTGAGAGCAGGCGCTTTAGTCGCTGCCGGTGAGCGTTTGAAGAGTTTTCGGGAGTTCCGTTCTCCAAGCCGTTTTCGAGCTTGAACTGGACGAGCAGATTTAATTCGTCATCGCTCAGCACGCCGCGGCGCACGGCGCGATCCAAAAAGTGCCGGAGCAGGGCGAGGCGTTCGACGGAGTCTTGGGGAGATTCGAAATCAAGTGTCTCGCCCTCGAACACGCGCGCGCGCGTTTCGTGCTCAGCCCATTCAAAGATGGCACGCTTCACGCGCCGGGAAATGGCGAAACCGAGGAAAGTCTGACGCGTACGGAGTTGTTCGGATTCGAGGAAACGCAGGAGGGATTGCAGGGCTTGTTGCGAAGCGTCTTCCGGAGAAAGATACGGATAGCGCTTCGTAACGTGGCGCACCGAAGCATGCATGCAAGGAAGAAACGCAAGGATCATCAGGCGCTCGACGATTCCGTTGCGGAACGTCCCCTTGGCCCGCAGCATGGCCGAGAGGATAGCGTCGGAAGACGAGGTCTCGCGGCAGAGCCGCAAGTGTTCGAGCAGCCCGCCAGGACCCGAGAACACGCCGAGTGCAGACGACGAAGAGAGAACTTGACGACAAGCCTCCTGGAGGTCCGGGTCCAGGAAGTCGGTAAGCAGTTCAGTTTCGATGCGGCAGAGAGGGCAACGGCAGCAGGGCCTGTCTCGCATGACGAGCCTCCTCGATCCTCTAGGGCAGGATGATGGAGTGTCGGAAAGAGGGGACAGTGCTCTTCGGTTCTCCAGCCGGCAGTGGGGACTTGTCTGGCGGAGCGCTTATCCTCGACAGGCGGTTTGTGTTGGAGTGGTTTTTCTTCGTTTTGTCCGGGATAACGGACAAAGACGGCGAGTTGTCCAAGCGACACAGCGCGGCGACCGAGGTGCTCCGAATAGGCGGCACAAAAAAAAGAGGCTCCCCGCTTGAAACGGGGAGCCTCACGAGGACGCCCTAGAACTGGGCGTCCTCACCGTCGGTGCCGAGCTCGGGCACCGGCACATCGGCGTCGCGCTTTTCGGCGCGGTCGAGCTTCGCGATTCGCCAGAGATGGATTTCGGCGACGCGAATCTTCTGATCGCCGTTCTTGGATTTCTTCTGCTTCTTGGGAACGAATTCGCGATAACGGAGTTCGCCCTCGACGGCCAGATGCGCGCCTTTGCGGAGCGTGGCGGCGAAGGTCGAGAGATTCCCCCAGGCCACGAGCTTATGCCACTCCGTGCGGCGGATGTAGCCGTCGCCGTTCTTGTCCTTCCAGGACGCCGTTGTCGCGAGCGACAGCACCGTAAATTCACGCTGCGTCTTCGTGGTTTTCACTTCCGCGTCCTTCCCTACAAATCCGACGAGTCTCACTGAATTGTCAAACATCGATTTTCTCCTTTTGATGCCCTGAGTCTCTCAAGGCACACCACCCGGAGGGCGCGAGCGGGAGGCGGCTCCCAAGTGCCAAGGTCTGCTTTCTTGGAGGGGCCCGTGAGCGGGAGGAACCAAGACCTAGTCAGGCGCGACAGCGAAGCAGGAGACCGCCGTGCCGCAGGGCGCAGCCTCTCTTTCGCTCGCGGTGCTTGAGAGCGACGGGAGGAAAAAAGGGAAGCGATAGACTGATCAACTAGACAAATTTGAGGAAAGGACAGGAAGCAAAACGATGATGCCGAGGTCGACGGTGCGGGCGAGAACAGGCGGCAGAGGATCGGTATGCGCGCAAACGGCGTGAGTCCAACGGAGAGGAGTCGGCGGCCGGGGGATCCCCTTGCGCCGGTCCGCGGGAGCAGCGCTGATTCGTTGCCCTCCTGTGGCCGACTGAGCCTCCCGGGATCAGAAGAAAGCGGCGGGGTCCATCGGCGTAGCGCGCTGGCAATGCAGCGGACGTGTAAAAAGCTTTACTTTGTAGCGCTCTTTGACTGTTAATCGGCGATCCTGCTCTCAGAATGAGTGCCTGGTGCCGCACTAGGAGGTTGGAACGCATCGTCCCTTTCGTCTCACCTAATTGTAATTCGGTGAAGTTCGTGGCGGGGAGGCGTATGAGCTTTTGCAGCTTCTGAACGGATCCTTTCAATTCTGAGCAGGTATGCCCAGCTTTCTCACCAGATCCCGGAAGCGCGGGTCGGAGCGTAGCGAATCGAACTCCGGGTCGAAGTTCATCCAAAAAGTCTCCAAGTCTCGATGGTCATAGGCATTCTGCAACCAGAACAGCGGTTGGTTGTTGTCTCCCGGATCTGCGTAATCACGTGCAAGACACATCGAAGGACGACCCCGATGCCGGCAATAATTTGAGTCGGACCTGGCTGTATGACAGGGTGTCGCCGTGCGACAATGACGAAAACACAGTACCGATCTCGCAAAAGAGTGCAGTCAGTTCAAGGGTGTTGGCGAACATTAGTGGTTAAAGAGTGTCCTGTGGTGGGTGAGAACGATGCGTGATTTAATTCCGTCTCTCGTTTTCGAGGAGATTCATGGTCATCTGCGATCGGCGGCGGAGAACGCTGCGACTGGCTGGGAAGCGAATCGCGACGAAGAGGATTCGCTGACGGGCGACCTCGGGCGACTGTTGGCCACGCCTCGCACTGTCGAAAGGACTGTAAATGGTCAGATTTGGCGGTGGCGAATCACGTATAAGAAGTTCCGCGGTCGTGGAGATGACGCGTTCGAGTCCGAGAGCGGGGCTGATGGCATCATCCAGGTCGAGGCGACCGTGCGAGACGAAACTTGGTTTAAAGGAGTACTCTTTCAGGCGAAAAAGGCGACACGGTTTAAGGCGGGGGAAGTTCGCAAACAGGTTGAGTTGATCGAAAAAATAGCGCCGGGAGGCTCGGCGGTTCTCTTGTACGACCCGGCGGGATATCGCGCGGTCAAAGGCACAGAATTCCTGCACTCGGAAGAAGGAATTGTAGGTAAACCGATCAAAAGAATGCTGCCTCTTGCTTCGTTCTTCGACGATTTCCTGGAATGCAAGAATGGACTTCGCAGTATGTACTATGAGGCGGTGCGGGAACGCTTGCTGGTGCCCAATCTCACGGGTGAGGTACGGGCATTCCCTTTGCACTTGGGACACCGCGTGAAGATCGACGTCGTGGGCGGGTAAATAAGAGTTTCCAATGGAGCCGTTACGCCCGCGGTTACTGACTTCTTCTTTTCTGCTTGCTTCGTCGCTCTCGACAGGTCTTTCTCTACGCGATGCAGGAACCACAAGTTTGGGATATCAATCACCTCGACTGCGATTCCATAGACTCCTTTATTCATTAGCTCATTGAGTCGGTCCGAAATGCTCACTTTCTTCCTCCAAAACGATTAGGCATTGAGACGCTGCAACACCTCACGGGTCGCCGCCGGAAGATTGCCACGGACAACGAGTTCGTTCACTACGACCAGGTGTATGCCTTCCGAAGCTTCCTGCAATTCTCGGAGGGTCGCGTCATTAGGGTAGTGGAGTGCCAGTGGTGCCGATAAAGCGATGATAATTTGTCGGCTATTTGTCGCAGTCGCCAGTATGGGAGCTTTGACCTTTCCTTTGCCCTTCACGGTAAAGTGCGAACCCGCTTTGAATTCAAACCCCTCGTAGCCCTGCCGGAGCAGATCGTTGTAGAGCAGCGCCGTGGACTCCTTCAGTCTCTCCTGGTCAAAATCGGGCAGTGTTCCAGTGATGAGGAATTCCAACAACTCCGCGGCGACGTGGCGATCCAGCAATCGGTGTTCAAACTTGTTCTTGAAGCTTCGCAGGCATCGGTAGCAGGAAGCGTCGCAGTTCTCAGGGCACGTTTTGACCAGCTTTAGGGCGCGCTGGAATAACTCCGCTCCGCGACTAACCAACTGGCTGGCGAAACCCGCGCCGCCAGGTAGCGTGTCGTAGAGGAAAATCTCTGCTTTCAGGCCCTGCTTTCCTTCGGGGGTGAGGGACGGGCGGTATTCGGCCATTAATTCTCCGGGATCGATTTCGAGCAGTTGGCTTGCGGCATTGGCGAGCGCCTCGCTGACAGTGCGCAACGCAACATCGGTGGGGTACTGCCCAGGCAACAGACTGAGAGGCGGTGTAACCGCCATCGAAAAGAGCACAATATCGGTGATGAAGTCAGTGCCGAGCACTATGTGGCGTGTAGTCCCCGCTCCTTCACAGGTTCCTTCTTTCTCATCCGGATATGGCTTGCGGTGCGGCGCGGCTAAGAGCGGCGTTGGATCGGTAGATGCCTCGATGCGCCCGCACTTCACGCAATACGAATACCCGTCGCGCTTGGGGCCGGTGTTCGATACCAGTAGATGTTTTCGTTCCCGCAAGACGCGGAGGCGCTCATTGACGATAATCCACTTTGCATCATCGGATGGCGTCTCCATCGTGAGTTTGGCCCGGGTGGCGTAGCTCGTTTCGGGAATCTCATCCGGCGAGGTCATCTCCTCGATGTCAACAGGATGAGCAAATCCCGGTGGCCGGAGCCAGTAGCGAGCCTCACCGAAGGTGTTTTCGGAGCCGCAGGCAGGGCAGTCTTGCTTATCTCCCGGCTCGATCTCACCGATGGTGTAGGTTTTGGCGAAACCGCAGGCCCGGCATTCGCAGTAAAGACGCTTTGACTGCCACGCTCCAAAGCGCTCTATGCCCATTACGGAGTAGATGGCGCCGGAGGAGTAGCACTTCCCGGCGATCCAAATCTGTTTGCCTGGCGCGTATTGCGTGAGCGCGATGGGGAGGCCCTGAGACGGTGCGAACCGCATGATGGGCTTGAAACGCGTGGACCGGGCGAGATCGAAAACATGAAATGTTGCAACATCGGTGGGGAAGGCATAACGCGGCAAGACGCCGCGATAAAGAAGACGATCGAGCAGTTGTCCACTGCCCGGGAACTGCGTCGGCTTCTCCTCACCTTCCTCGGGAGATTCCTCTGTGGATTCGTCTTCCGTTTCCTCGGCTTTTACCTCCAGGGCTTTCTGCGACTCTGCCTGAATCGCCGATTCGATGGCACCGATGCAGTCGTCCTTCATTTCAGCGAGCAGAGCGGCGCGATCTTCTGGCGAAAGCTCGGTGGGAATCCAGGAGGCGATGCGCTTCTTGAGCGGTTCCTCATTTTCGGCGAGCCAGTCCTTGAAGTCTGCAATGTTGAGCACCGCCTTTCCGCTGCGAAAACCGGAAACTGTGCCGAGGACAGAAAACAAATCGTGCGGTTGTGCGGGATCGATGTCGGGAATCCGGTCCTGGTGGTAGTTCTGCAGAAGGAAGGCGCGAATATGACGTCGTGTGATTTCGCGATTGTCCAGAGTGAGTCTTGGGTCCGTTACGTCGCCGCGTATCATCCCGTCCGGTTCGCTGAAGTAGTGCTCGTCATGGCTGTCCGCGCTGCCGAATGCGACAACGGTCGCAACGGCGTTGCCGCGTCGTCCTGCACGGCCTGCTCGCTGCTGGTAGTTGGCGCGGCCTGGAGGCATGTTGCGAAGAGCCACGCCGGACAGTTGGCCGATATCGATGCCGACTTCCATCGTCGTGGTGCTCGAGAGAACATCGATGGCTGCAGCTCGTCCAGCTTTCTTCCCTAGCGCAGGAGCCACATCCTGAAAGAGAAGCTCATGCTCTTCAGCTTTCGAGAAGACATCTTCATTCTGCGGTGCGTTAAGCTGCGCGGTATGTTCAGCAGCGATGAGAGCCATCGGCTGTTCGGGAGGATTGGCGAGCGCCGCCCTGATAGGCTGCCGGTAATAGCCTTTTCGTGCGACAAAGACCGGATCGCCATCGGGGTCAAGCGCACGCATAGTATCGCTCCCACAATCGAGGCAATGCGCAACACCGGGGACGGGGTGATGGACTGACTTGCACGTATCGCACCTCACCCAGGAACCTTCCAGCAATAGCGACAGCTCGCTGCCCTTGAGTTGAAACTCACCGCCCATGTCGGTCGCAAACAGCGCCAGGAGTTCCGGTGTCCAGCGTTCGTTGAAGACCTTGCGCGCGGCCTTTTCACGGATGACGACATCCATCGCGTCGAATCTTCCTTTGCCTTTCTTGCCCTTGACGCTGACTCCCTCGATTTTCGGCCGTTTCCACCACGAAGTAGGCATGCGGCTTAGCCAGAATCCGTAGTTTCTCCAGCATCTGAGCCATGCACGCGCCAGAGCGATTTTTGCTTCGGGCGACTCAATAAGGCCGGGGATAGTGGGGAGTTTCTCAAGTTTCGCTGTCAACTCGCTGCGCTCGCACAACGAGGCGACGGCAAGCGCCTCGAACCCGAGGAAGGGGTCGGACACGGTCGTGATGAGATCTTCGAGCAGGGCCTGCGGGGGAGTTTCGGAACGCATCTTGGTCAGCAGGAAGAGCAATCCAACGTCGGTGTCGGCTCTGCCGTCATCAATAGCTAGTTGCACAGTTTCAGCGGCGGCGAAATTCTCGGCAGGCTTCAACTCGGGACGCAGGCGGACGCTGAGTTTTGAGGAGGCGAGCAGAATAGCCATGTAGAGGTCATCAAGACTCAGGAGTTGCTTGAGTTGCGAAGCTTTCTGGAGTTGGGTGTAACCCCAGGCAATCAGCGATCGAAGGGAGTCCCGCGTCGAATACATCTGCAGGTTCGGCGCAAGGCGGGCCGCAACCTGGCGCGAGTCGGAAAACACGAGAACCTTGCGGCCGCGCAAGGGAGCGAAGTGGTTCGCCTTGACCGCATTGGCCGGCTGAATCTGGAGCTGCTTCGCTACCAATGCCTGAAACGGCTGGTCGCCCTTCGTCTGATGGTCCTGCACGGTACTGCGGCCGAAGCGCGCGACTTTCCCGCAGCACGCGCACGGAATAAATTGACCGCGGGCTTCGAGCCGTTGGTCTATATCGCCATCTTCGTCCGGGGGAGGAATCACGCGATCGTGACGTAGATAGACTGTCCGCGTGCGCGCCCCGCAAACATTAGGATTGAGGCGGCCCGTTTCCAGATCGTAGTCGGCGGGCTCCACGGGACGGGCGGGGTTCGCCTGCTCGAGCAGCATGTCCAGTGGTAGCAACGGACTGGTTTCGCCCTCGTCCATGCGCAGACGTTGTCCCGGTTCGCTCCAAATCGTTGTAGGGTTATCCACATCGTCCGTATAGGCTCGGGCGTAGGCCGTTCCGCAGAACCGACATGTGTAAAGTTCATGGACCCGTGCACCGCACTTGCAGCGATCGCGCGGCTGGCTGTACATCTTTCCGCAAAAACCGCTCCGTTCCTCCTTCGCAGTTTCACTGCAATCCGCGTCCATGCACACCCAGAGCCCGGGTAGTCCACGGAAGAAATTATGAATGCGGCAAGGAAGCAGCCCGGGGCTTTTCGGCTCCGATCTCGCAATGCTGCCGAGGGCCATGAGTACGGTCGCCGCGCGATCCGCCAGTTCCGGCGCATCCGGGAAGAGTTCCCGCCCAACTTCTTCTACTGGTCTTGCTTGCTTCATCGTGCTGTTGATGAGAAGACCAAGAGGCGGAAACTCTGCAAGCGCCTCATAGAGAGTTGACTCAATGGGAACTTCCGGCAAAACATGCAGGTGTTCAAGAAGGGAATAAATAAGAGGCAGTCGAGCCGCGTCCGTTTCCGCTTTGTAGAAGGCGTCGAGGTCGAGAGTGGCGAGCATCTCCGCATCGCGTCGCGACCCCGTCGCCGCGTGCGCTCTCCATGCATAATCGCCTTGTACCGCCACGAATGTTTCTGGCGGGACTCCGGCGAGCTGTGCGCCGAATTGCGGCGCATACGCAGCGTCCTTAAAGCTCGCGGTGGCGCAAATGACCTGCAGACGTTCGGGCGGAATGTTCAGGCGGTCCCTGAGCCGACGCAACAGTAGGCCGACTTCCGCGCCAGACGCCCCGCGGTAGAGATGGGCTTCGTCGAGTACGACCAGAAATTTCTCTTCCGGATTGCTCGCGAGCCAGTCACGGGTTTTGTCGAAAATGGGCCGCTCAATCGGCCGCATGAGCATATATTCGAGCATCGAGTAGTTCGTTACGAGGAGATCGGGTGGGGTCTCTTGGGCTTCGTGGCGCGTAATGAGTTCCACATCATCGTCGAGCGTGACGGCACGCCGGAATTCGCCTGTCTTTCTGTCCTGCCAGTCGCTGCCTTTGGTACCAAACCACGCAACGAGGCTGGGCTTTGCGGGCCACTTACCGCGCGCCTTCAACTGGCTCAGTAATTCGCGTGCCTGCGCATGCTGCTCGGCGGACGGATCGGCCGCCTGTCGCTCAATCGCTACATAGAAATCGTCGAACGCATGCAGTTTCCTGGAATCCTTGTCGCGCGTGCGGATGCCTGCGTAAGGGGTCCGGCTTGTATAGCGCGCAAACCTGGCCGGTCGTTGCGCCCACTGTTTGAACAGACGGACGGTGCGGGGATCCCCGAAGAGCGAACGCAGGCGGCCCAGTTGATCGTTGACGAGGGCGTTCATGGGATAGAGGATCAAAGATCGCACGGCCGGGTGGTCCCGAAACACGGAAGGACTGGCCTGGGCTTCGCGGGCGAGCTTTCCCAGAATGGGAAGCAGGAAGGCTTCCGTCTTGCCCGAGCCCGTGCCGGTCATCACCAACAGATTCTTCCCATGTACCAGGCTGTGTCTTATGGCGTCCGACTGGTGCTTGTACGGTGGATCGTAAAGGAGCGCGGGAAGTTCGGCCTCGAGTTTCGAGAGGGCGGAATAGGCGGCAAGGGCCGCCTCCGGAATACCTTGAATTGCGGCGAATTTCTCTCCGGTCTGATACCGCTGCGTCGATTCGATATACGGAATCTGATGAATCACACCCGGGCGGTCTAGCAATTCTTTGCGTTGCTTGATCAAAGGTGGCGAGCTGATGTGATAGGTCGCTTCTATGTAATCCCGGAGCGAAGCATGAAGCTGTCGGATTGTCTCCTTGATAGTCTGCGTCATCCTCTCCCCTTTGACCCTAACTGCCTGTAGCAGTCAGCCAGAGATGTTTTTGAATGTTCTCTTCTTCTGCCGCAAACTCCCGCTCAGGTATCCAGTACGAAAACAGGCAATGCTCCCGCGGCACTGCACGTCCGACGATAGACAAGCGACGGTGCGCCCATTGCGGGATAGGTGAAAAAAAATCGAGGTAGCCCCCGTCTGGACCGGGGCGCCTGCGGTATTTCTGCGACGTAGCGTGACAAGAGTCAATGGCCATTTGGAGGTGCCAAGCAGTGTCGCAGCCTCGCAATCGGGTCCCTTTCAGAGGAAAATCCAGGAACTTGGTTACACTGCCATCGTCCAATTGTGCAAAACCCCACAAGGGAGCCCCATATGCTTGAGGACGACGGGCAACGAATTGGCCGCTTTGGCGGGCAGGCGTTATCCATCGGTCAGCGTAGTAATTGACTGGGCGACTGGAATCAAGAATCGAGACCTGGGCAATCATTCCACTCGGGGGTTGCTCAGATAACCGACGGATCATGCTGGCCCGCAGTTCTGCTGCGCTCTCGATTTTTGGGGCTTTGAGCCACGCTGAGGCAGAAACCCCCCGAAGTCCAAGTTCACGCAGGACCGGGGGCAGTGCCTCTCCTTCCCCTGGTACAAGGATTCGTGAAACACCTTCGAACTGCAGGCGACGGCTCAACGAGTTGGGCAAAGGTGTGGCTTCATCGGGTACGATGCCTACGAGAAAGATACTTCCGCTCGGCCTGACGATGAAACCTGGTGGTGCGGAGAAAACCCACGTGCCTTTAGCATTTGGGTCGTCAACAGTCACCTGGTGGAGTTCTAGAAGGTCTCCAATCACGATAAGTGCTTCTGCCGCACCGTCGATGTCTTCAGTCAAATGTTCCTTCTCATCGGCGAGGTGGCGAAGGCTTTCCGCAACGGCTCCTGTCAGTGTCGCCAGTGAGCAGGGGCAATGAATCCCGGCCGCGCGGCGGAGCATAGCGGCAAGTAGCGTTTCGTCGATTCCTAACGACTGCGGAAGGCCGAGTTGGTCGCGGCTTGCGGTCAGCACTTCCGTGACTGAGACTTGCGTGATCATGCCTTCCACCTGGGAAGCGCCACGCCCGCGACGGGCGCTTGTGTCGTGGCCGAGACCAACGCGAGAAATCTTGCTCCTCGTAACAAGATGGTCTTGTCTTTGATTTCCGTGAGTAGTCGGTCGAGCACGGGTTTGGGCACGGAGGCTAAGTTGTGAGGTTCACTCGCTAACCGCATCGCAAACTCGCATAGGCCTCGGTCGGAACAGACCTGGTAGCGGGCTGCGACATCGGCAAACCAACCAATTCCTGCAGTTGAGCCAGCGTCAACCTTGTTGTGGTCGCGGCGCAGAATGACGCCAAAACCGGGAGTGCCCCCGATGGTGTGTTCGAGTTGTTTCATCGTTGGCTCGGATTGGGGGTTCGCGAGAAAGGCCACTTCCGCCTCGGCCCAGCGGCGGCCACACAACCTCGCATAGAGGCGATTGAGGATACGATCCACAACCCGGCGGTGCCGTATTGAAACGAGTGGTCCGAATAAGCGCGCACGCATCCACAGACGAAGAATTTCAAGAATCAGAGCGATGCTTCCACCGTCGCCATCGAGGGGGCTCAGGTCGGGCTCGATGACGAGGCCCTGAAAGCCCCCTTCTACCTGCGGCATGCTCACAACGATTGAGTCCTCGCATTTCGCGTGGTGCGCTTCATAGAGTCCGCCGGGAGTGGGAATTGCTATTCCGGATAGGGCTTTATCGATCACAATCGAGATGGACTCCGCAGGATGGCGAAGGCTGAAGAAGCGACAGGCTGAAGGTTCCTCCAAACCGGTGTCATCGATGAGTCTCGCCAGCGTCACGCGGTTGCTGCTGCGGCAGACCCAGCGGAGTGGTTTCGCGTCACGGTCGAGGCGGAGGATAAAATCACCGAGGTCGTCCTCTTTGATGCAGAGGCTGCCAGAGCCTGCTTCGAGGTACGCCCACTCCCGCTTCTCAACACCCACAAATTGGGAGAACCTTCGACGCCATTCCTCATCGGTCACGGGCAACTCGAACGTGCCGATTACATCGGAAAGAAGTTGTTCCCTCTTGGGAGTGAGCAGCGTCATCGTGCAAGTGACGTGGTGCCCGGGCGGTCCCATGATGCCGATGGAAACATCTCCTTCCCAAAACAAATCCAGCGGCGGATCGGAAGGCTCTACGGATACAAACAGGCCCGCATGCGACGTAGTGCCGGGCACCCAAGGCTCCGGCTCACGCACTGAAAGCGTCACGACACCCTCCGCCGCTGCGGACGGTATTACTGCGGAGGAGTGAATCCGTCGTGTTTTTATCGAAAGAATATGCTGGCCCGGCGACAGTGCGGGCAGAGAAACGAACGCAGCGCTTCCAAGTACAGGTGCCTTGACTTCGACCTCGGCACCGTTATCGAGCCGAACGCTGTAGGAATCCACCGCGTGGTCGTGTGCGATCCCGAAACAGGGGCGGTCGGTCGTGAGCCATTCGCTGTGACCTTCGCCGTCCCACGCACGGGCGGAAAGACCCGCCGGCCAGACACGCACGGTTCTTGCGACATGAAGTGCGATCCCCTCAAGGAACGAAATCGCGCTTGAAGAAAGTGTTTCGGGCGTTGAGATAAAAACGCCGCGGATTCCGATGCAATCGATGTCGCATTGCTTAAGAAGTCCGTGATCCGATGCAATTTCGCGGTCGGTGAGCAAAACATATCTTTTGCCCGGGCGTATGGTCTTGCTGACGATCTCCCTCGCAAGTCCGTCCGTCCCGATCCGAAACAGCCAGATGGGCCCGTCGGACAATCGGGTCTCCGCGGAAATCAACTGCTCAATCTGTGCGTTAGGTTTCTCGAAGCTGACCAGGGGTGCACCCCCTCCGGGCCAGGAGCGAAGCACGCGTCGCTGAGTTCCCGATAGGAGCCACGCATTAGGCAGCCATGTATCGCCAGACCCGGCAATTTTGCACCTGGTCTTAAGAAGGAACGCATGCAGTTCGGGGTGTAGACGAGCGATTGCGGTGAAGGGTGGAAGTTCTGCGATTAGTGACCAACACGAAGCGCCGGAAGGCCGCAGCATGAGATTCGGCCGGATACTGGGCCCGCTGCGAGCGTCAGCGTCAGCCGCGTCATATTCAGGATGGTCGATAAACGGTCGGCCATCATGAGACCGTTCCGCACCGACCAGACGGTCGGCCACATAGCGTTGTGTTTCCTTGAGCCATTCACGTGCGCTCTGCACGCGCTCCAAGTCCGAGACGAGGCGCTGCAGCGTCGCGGGTTGGATAGAAGCATGGCCGACGACATCTCTGTTGCCCACGAGGGCCAGCACGATTCTGCCGGCTAGTTCCTCCTGCTGGAGAAACTCCTGAAAACGCGAGGATGTGTCCCAGGCATGCGCGGCAAGTAACTGGCCTATGGCTGCTGGACTAGGGTCACGCAGTTGCGCGAGATGGTAACGGAGTCTGTAGAGCGTTTTGGCAAACTGCCACTGCAGATATTTCGGCAGGATGGCGTGCGTAATTGGCCAGGCGATAATGCTGAACCATTCCGCCCACGGGCCGGACGGCTTTATCCCGCGGTATATTGCACGGAATTTGGTAAACCAGGCGCGGAGTTGGTTACGGCTGCCGCGATCTCTCCATCGCGGGGTACGTTCCTCAAAAGAATGCCAGTATTCGTCGCCATCGTAGTCGTAGCCAATCTCGGTCGCATAGATAACCCACAAGAGCCAATGCGGGTCTAATCGCAGACCCAGAGATAAGCGTTCGCGCAGCAGGGATCCGATTTGTCGCAGTTCGTCTTCATCTAAGCCATGCTCAAGCGCAAAGAGAGGCAGGTCGGAAGCCGCTCTTGTTGCGGCGAGGCGGGCAAAATGTTCCTCGAGGCGTTCCTGCCAGTTCTTTAGAGAAGTGTCCATTACGTGAACACGAATCGATCTTGCATATCATGCGGTAGCCGACAGTCTTATTTGACTGGAGGCACACACAGAACTTGATGGCGATTGAGGATTTAGCAGCCCGAAAAGCTGTTCGCGCGTCCAAAACCGGAATTCAGGTCGGCGTAAAGAGCGCGGCACTATCCACCGATCTCTGGCGAGGGCGCCTATCTCTTGGACCGTCAGCAAGCCCCGATAACGAAAACGACCGACCTCTCCCCGCAGTACCCGAGCTGAATTTGTGGCTAGGTCACACGCGAAGACCTCTCTCATGATCCCGTGTCGGAGCAGGTCAGATTGATAACCGAGATCATCCAGTACCGCCCGAACCAATCTGAGTTTCCAATTGGGACCGTCTCCAAAACGATTTCCCTTGGCGTACGGGTGTCTTTTCAGCCGCAGATACTTCCGCATTTCGAGAAACAGTTTGGCTGGAATATGAAAATGTCCCCATCCGGTTGTGTATCCAATGGACCGGAAGTACGGCGTGCCATTCAGTTTCAAACGGTTGTAAACGGAGGATCGGCCCAGTGAGGAGGAAGTCGTCACCAGACCAAGGCCAGGGCGCTTTTTCTTTTTAGAAATGATGCTCTTTTTGTGTCCGTATTTTCTGGCAAAGTGATTCTTGATTTCACGGCTGCGAATGAGACAAGCGACCAGTTTGCCTGCGAGGAGCTGATTATATGGAGGCACCGCGCCTAAGACGTACGCGTCCATTACATTCACCAGACGCTCCTCACGGTCAGTGACAGTCCAGCCGATTTTTTCATCACGGACTCGCAAGTTGAACACCGGATCGCCAAGTGCGATGAGGCCCATGAGTTTCCCATTATTGCCGTCCCAGACGAGAAATCGCATCCGGCGGCCATACCCCTGAGATACGGGAACGCTCCATGTGAGGCTCGCTAGGCGGAACAGATCGGATTCCATTGTTCCGGATTCGACCTGCTGAATTCGCGGAGCGACGTGATGGGGATCGATATCCTTCCCTTCCGCAAAATACTGAAGAAGATTGGGAGTCGCATTTTGGATGAATGCGGACTCGTCTGACAAGCGCTCAGTGCGATGAAGGCGGTGGACTTCCCTAAGCGCTTCTTTTGTGGAATTCGGGGGGCGCAGTTTGCCCCCTCCGTCCTCGATGAAGCCCAGTTCGTCCAAGTGATCGCGAAGCCGCCTGTGTATCTCCCGGCCAAACTTTGCGATTCGTGCTCTCGTCCATCTGGGCATAAGCAATTCCTCGGTCTTCCTACTTAAGTGGAAACTTTCGGAGAAACATCCACGTTGCAGCGATCCAGAGGAGAGTGCCGAGAGGTTTAATAAATCTGATCGTCCAGAAAATGATCCAGGGACTGACAGTGGAGGTAAGTGCCGGGAGATATGGTCCCAGGAAAGCTTTCAAATCCGCCCCGGATGTATTCAGGAGTAACAAGCCGACTCCGAAAACGAGCGAAATGAGGATTATGTATCCGCGAGGCGGTGCCACCTCCACCAGAAAGGAGGGTTGTGACGCCCATGCTTCATCCTGAGGATTTTCCGCCTGAACGATTCGGAGCGTTGAGAGTGTTCGTTCTGATAATCGATTGCAAGTCAGAAGGACTTCCTGCTGATTGTATCGGGACTGTATCCTGAAATCGTCTTGAGAGGCGCTGGAGAAAACCTGCCGATCCCAGACCAGCTTTAGAAGCTGGCTCTTGAGGTCTTTCTCTGTCTTCCGATAGAAAAGTAGTTGCAAAACCACGCTCCGACCAGTCCCAAAGGCGTAGATACAATTCCCCGCTCCGTAGTTGGCACGAATGCGTTTTCCGACTGGTACAGGAGGTGGGGTCAGATAGTCAGCGATCCACTTGCGAATTCGAGATTGACCCCTTATCGCCAATGCGAGTAACGCTCTCTGGTTCGCCCACCAGGTGCGCGCCCGACCACTCTTCCCCTCGACATAGAAGAAACCGGCGACTTGATATGTGATGCATTCCTGAAGGGACGATTGGTTGATTCGCTCAATTACGCTGCGCCACGCCTCATGGGGCTGACCCTCTGCGACAGAGTATGCAAAGCCGGGTTCGTCACTCCAGTAAATAAAGAATGACTTCCCACTAAAAGGCTCTGGACGTGGATGGTCAGCAAGGTTTCGAATGGAATCGTTCCAAAGTTGCTCATTGTTGGGGCCCGTTCCATAGTTAACGTACTTTCCTAATTCCGCGTCGACGAACAAGAGGTTCGCGACAGGCAGCACCTTCACGATTCGAACCTCTCGGATCGGATAGAAACGAAATTCGGGCAGTGCGGGTATATTCGAGGCGGGCTCTTTCGCGGTCGATGGTGGCTTCGCCTGTGTGGGTGTGATGGGGTCAGCAAAGATCATCAAACCCTTTTGCTGTAACAGGAGATTCGGTCGCTCCTTAACGGAAGTCTGGACGAAGTTTTCGCTGTAGCGAAACCGGAGGATGTGACCTTCGGGATAGCAACATCCATCCAGAACATTTCTCTTATAAAGTTCACGGCTGGTGGAACTGAAGAGATAAACCATTAATTTAATGAGTAGCCAATCTATCGACGATAGGTAGTACCTGCTTGAGTGATTGTATCTTATGCAACCTCCGATCCGGTAGAAGAACGTCGTTTTCGTAGTTCCAGTTAGAGCTTGGGATCCAAATGGCGTTCAGTCCGCCGCGCAGCGCCGGGTTAATGTCGGACCTTAATGAATCGCCGACGGACCACGTATTGCTCGGCCGAATTTTCAAATTCTCCAAAAGACGCCGGAACGTATCATTATTCTTGTCCTTAACGACGAAGATTCTTTCGAAGAAGTGACTTAGACCACTGCTCGACACACGTTGAAGTTGAATTGTCTTAGTGCCTTTCGTCAACAATATCAGCCGGTTCCTGGATGCCAGGGATTGGAGAACGCTTTTGGCAAAGGGCACTAGCTTGGGATGCGCGTCGAAAACTTGGTCGCGAATGGCTACAATCTGCTGGTCAACCGATTTTCGGACTTCTTTGTCGGCTAGGCTAGCGAAGTGCCGGTACGTTTGGTGCATGGATAGTCCGAAACGGCGTCTGGAAAAACCGAGAGTCCTGAGATTGCTGCAATCACGTTCCTCGAAATAAGCCTCTACTTCCTGAGTTGAATACCCTTCCTTTCGCATCAACTGGAAAAACTTCCGCTTTGCCCGTACGTAGAGCGGCATTGTGACCCACAGGGTATCGTCGCCGTCGAAGATGAGAACCCTTTTAGTGGTCGCCTGCGCCAATGGTTTGCGGTTCCAGGGATTTTTCATAATTTCCTACCAATCTCAGCCTTAGTCAGGAATGTAACCGAGATTCTTGAGCCTATTGACGAGAGCTTGCGTGCTAACGCCGTATTTCCTGCTGAGTTCCGAAAGAAAGTCATCGTCAAGCAAGTTGACGTACTCTTCGCCCTCGAGGTCCTGCTCTAGGAAATGGCGGGGCATCAATAACGACGCGGCGAAAAAATTCGCTTCGCGTTCGGCTTCGTCGGTTCCTTGACTAGAAACATCATCGCGTAGACGAACACGGAACGCTTTATCAATATGCAGCTGCTCCTGCTCGTGAAGCAGAAGGTGGCCTAGTTCGTGGGCCGCGGTGAAATTCTGCCGGACCGGGGCGTGGTGAGTGTTGATTCCGATTACCATCTGGGCACTGTTGCGGTAGAGAAAACCGGAAACGTCATCATCGAGGGATTGGTAAAAGACCCTGGCGCCCTTTGCCTTAGCGATGCGCTCGACAGGAACCGGGGCCTCGCGGATTCCGTAGCTCGTTAACAGACCGTCGATCAGGGATTCAATCTTGCGTCGTCTGATGGCCACTGGCTTCCTCCTTTTCGGCTGGTTTGATGGCTGCCTCAACGAATTCGCGCACCTCCTTCGAGTAGTTGGCCAGATCGGGCAGGTTCGCCGGCTGGGCTGCTGCTACTGCCGCCCGTGTCGGCAACAGTGCTTCCGGGCTGACATTAAGGCTCTCGGCAATGTCGAAAAACGTGTGCAGAAGAATGTTCTGCCGCCCCTTTTCGATATTGCTCAGAGATGGGCGCTTCAAGCCAACTGCTTTGGCGAGGGCCTCCTGCGATAGGCCGAGTACTTTGCGCCTTGCCCGAATATTCTCGCCGATCTGCTTATAGAAAATATCGGGTTTATTCATCAGGGTTTCCGAAATGTCATGATAGCTCTATGGCGAAGCGATGTCAACAATAATAACGGGTTTATATTACTGTCGTTAACAATGCGCTTGCAATTCTGACAGATTATGGTATCCTAAGATGGGGAATGTTTCCCGAAGTGGGAGGAATCGTGACGATGGGCAAAGACCACTGTGACGTTGGGCTCGATAGTCGGTGCCGAGACAATGACGGCGAAATTCGCCAGAAGCGCGGCGATACGCTTTTGAAGACCCTGAGGAAGACCTACGGTGAGGACTTTGCTCCCGGCGTCCGTGGCGACGCCCGGCTTGACACGCTGCGCGAACGCGCTGGTGGAGAGTCGCTCACACAACTGGTGAAGGATGCACGTCGACGAGGCAAGCGATGAGTGCATTCGGGGCACAGAGCTTCGAGGGACCGCTTGCGTTCGCCCAGATCACCCACTCCGATATTGCTGATTTCGCGTCCGAATCGGTTAACCTCAGCCGTGAAGACGCGGAAGAGTTCCGCGAGCAGGTTCGCCGCCTGCGCGAAAAACTCGACAAATACGCCTCCGACCATCCCGACTACGGCTTGATCAAAACATTGCTCTCCGGAAGTCTCGCGAAGGGCACGTCGCTCAAAACACTCAACGACATTGACGTCGCGTTCTACGTGAAGGCCGAGAAGACGCCCAGCGCGGAGCCCGCCCTGCTGGACTGGCTCGCCGAGCGCCTGCGCGAAGCCTATCCGCAGATGAAACCGGATCAAATCAAGCCGAACAATCATTCTGTTTGCATCAAGTACGCTGTAAGCGGACTCAGCGTCGATGTCGTCCCGGTGCAATACAAGGGTGATCCCGACGACCGCGGCTACCTGTTCGCGGTGGACAGCGGCAAGCCGGTGCTCACCAGTATTCCGCTGCACCTCGCGTTCATTCGGAAACGCAAAGCGGCACAGAAGGATCATTTCGCCCAGGTCGTCCGGCTCGTGAAGTGGTGGGTCCGGCTCAAGAAGAACAAGGACGAAGCCTTCCGGATGAAATCCTTCATGACAGAGATGATCGTCGCACACTTGGCCGACGGCGGCGTGAGCCTTGCGGATTACACCGTGGCGCTCGAAAAAGTCTTCGGCTACATCGTGAAATCGCGGCTGAAAACCCGAATCTATTTCACCGACTACTACCTGGCGTCGAAGCTGCCCGCGCCCACGGGGAAGCCGATCGAAATATTCGATCCCGTCAACGAAACGAACAATGTGGCCGCCGTCTACAACGATAACGAACGGCAAAAGATTGTGGACGCCGCACAGGAAGCGCTCGAAGCGATTTCCGAAGCGCGCTTCGCAACGTCACGCGGCCTGGCGATTGAGTGTTGGCAGGACGTATTGGGACCGTCTTTCCGAGGATAGATCATGAGCTACAGCTATTCGAAAACGTCTACTTTCACCATCGTTCACGCACGCCAACTCGCATCGAAGGCTGCCGCCGACATGCATCTCTGCGCGCAGTATTACGGAAAGCCATCAGAGCAGTCCATCCGCGAGTATGCGGAGGAACTCGCCCAGTACCTCAACGCTGGATACCTTGAGGAGTACGAATTCGGATTCGAAAAGAGCGGGAAGCGCATGGTGAGCTGGCGGTACAAGGTCGATTCGAACGGCAACCTGACCACGGACGACCGGCCCGGCAAGGTCGTGCCATATGTGGACATCACGGGGGCGATTTTCTTCAACTACTTGACGCAAAATTCCCGGTTCTTCAAGCTTTCATCCAAGGAGCAGGCAGATTTCAAGGCGACTCTGCCCGTTCAGCGAACATTCGGTGACCCGCCATCGGATGGCTCGGGATACTGGACGAGTGATCGCAAGTATTTCTCCGGTGGATGCGGGTTGAACCGCCAAACCTTCCAGCCTTACGCATGATGGATACGAAAGTAAGCATATTTGAAGGAGTGCGTGAGTTTCCGGATCCCGCGGCGGCAAGGCGCTTTGCGTCGCTGGTGGGGCTCGACGAGATGAAGGAGCGGCTCCTGAAGGAGGCACGCCTTCTGCTTGACCCGGAAAGCCTCAGTGCTTGGAGCACAAAGTATCATCACCGGAAAATCGGGATCATCGATTTTTTCCGTGATCGTCCTCCCCTTTTCATTTTTGCGGGCGATGTGGGAACCGGAAAAACGATCCTGGCAGAGACGTTTGGGGATGCCGTCGCGCGCGAGGCGGGCATTGGTGTCACGCTGTATGCGTTGAGCCTGAATGCACGTGGCACTGGCGCTGTCGGCGAGATGACGGGCCTGCTTTCGGCCGCGTTCACCGAAGTGAAGCAAGCGGCAAAGCACAGTACAGGACGCGGAGGAAAACATAAATCCGGTGTCGTTCTGCTGATTGACGAGGCGGATGCCCTTGCCCAGTCCCGCGAACTGGGACAGATGCATCACGAGGATCGCGCGGGCGTAAATGCGCTGATCCGTGGTGTCGATGATCTGGCAACCGGCAATCTCCCCGCCATCGTGGTCATGTGCACGAATCGATTGGAAGCCCTAGATCCAGCCGTTCGCCGCAGAGCGGCCGTAACATTCACATTTAACCGTCCGAATGAAATGCAGCGTCTCGCATTCCTGAAACCGGTTCTTGAAGAGCTCGGGTTTTCCGCGCAGCAGATCCATGCGCTTGTTGTTGCCACGGGGGCGGTGCATGGGCGCGCATATGGCTACAGTTATTCGGACTTGGCGCAACGGCTACTGCCGGGGCTTCTTCTCGCCGCCTACCCGTCGAACGCAATCACATATGAACTTGCCAAGGCGGTGGTGGAGCAGCATCCCCCAACGCCTCCGTTCCGTGAGAGCCAGAATGTTGCACCGTGAGTGGATAGTTCAATGAGCGATTGGTCTTTATCGCAGTTGTTGGCGGGCCTCCACGACGACATCGAGCAACGACTGTCGATCGCGCGCAAGTCGTTTAATCACCCGGGAACCAAAGGCGATGCCAGCGAGAATGTCTGGCTGCAGATGCTCCAGACTTACTTGCCGCAACGTTATCAGGCAGCGTCAGCGCATGTGGTCGATAGCCTGGGGAAATTCAGCGATCAGATCGATGTCGTTGTTTTCGACCGGCAATATTCGCCCTTCATTTTTAAGTTTGAAGGCCAGGTGGTGATCCCCGCCGAAAGCGTCTATGCAGTATTTGAGGCGAAGCAGCTCATTAACGCGGCGCAGGTTGGATATGCTCAGGATAAAGTCGAGAGCGTTCGGAAACTTACAAGAACCAGTCTTCCGATACCGCACGCGGGTGGCACATTTCCACCCAAGCCCTTACCTTACATCATCGGGGGACTGGTCACGTTCGAGAGTGAATGGAACCCTCCTCTGGGCAAACCTCTTCTAGATGCGCTGATATCAGATTCCGCGCGGTTGCTTGACTTGGGCTGTGTCGCTGCGCACGGCGTCTTTGGATTCGACGAAAACGGTTCGTACAGCATAAGACCGAAAGGAAAACCAGCTACAGCGTTTCTTCTGGAATTGATTGCGCGGCTGCAGGCGAGTGGCACTGTGCCGATGATTGACGTGCGGGCTTATGCAAAGTGGCTGGCAGAGTAAGCTCAAGAACGTCGCGCAGAACCTTCGATGTTGTTGGGTGAGCAACTCAACAGTAATGGGGCACTCGTAACAACCGTCCAATTGGATTGCTAGCCGTCCAACTGCCGTCCAAAACCCGCTTAATTTCAGGAGAATTCAGCCAGCTTAGCCGGCGTGAGCTCAACTGGGCCATCAGGGTTTATGGAGCGAGCGATGGGAATCGAACCCATCGCCACATCGACGGAGTCGCTGCTAATTGACCGCATAGATTCCAACTAGGGGGTTACTCGGCAAAGCACGATCACGGCTGGCTTGCCTCGCGCCCCGTGTCGTCTTCGAGCTGTTTTTGTGTTTCCTTGAGTTTGTTGATGTGGAATTCAAGGTCTGACGCCAAGATTTCCGCGCGTTCGTACAGCCGGACATTATAGATCGCGGCGGCAGCTGGTGCGGCCATGGATTTTGCCAGGCGAAGGTGTTCGGTATTAAAGCGGCGTGGTGTGGACGCACCGATAGAAAGAAGTCCAAACATCCCATTGGCCGTCATTAGGGGTATTCCCATCCACGAGCGATTACGAGCAAGGGGCTTGACCTCTCGCCAGTCTGATTCTTGGGAGGTGTCTGGAACCGAAACGCTTTTGCGTTCGACCAGAACGCGCTGCAAAAAAGGGCTGTCGGTGATCTCGAGCGTGATGAATAGTCTGTCACCGGGTTGTTTTGGCGCCTCCCGCGCCACGAACAGGCGCAGTTCGTCCTCAGCGAGGATAACGGTCGCCTTATCGTAAGGAACGAGGTCAAGCAGGCACGCGAGGAGGGTGTCGAGAACCGCGTCCATCGAAAGGTTTTGCGTAAGCGCGAATGTGGATTTCCGCAATGCCTCGGTTTCCGCGTGGGCTGCCTCCGCGGCTGCCAAATTTCGTTTCGCCTCCGATTCGGCCTCTCTACGTTCGGTGATGTCCAGTGCAGTTCCGACAAACCACTGTGGTTTACCGGGGGGCCTGGGCGTAGTCTTGCAGGAAATCCATCGCACAATTCCGTCCACACGAACAATGCGAAATTCCTGGTCGAACTGACCTGTGGTCGCAGCTTCATTGAGCTTCTGCATGACGCGGTCACGGTCCTCGGCATGGATAATTTGGGCACAGGAAAACCGATCCACGTAGAGCGCTGCAGGTGGATAGCCGGTGAGCGTTTCATAAGTCGGATTCACGAACAAAATCTGCCTCGATTTGGCATCCATCACCCAGAAGACTTCTTGAATGTTTTCTGCTATCTCCTGTAGGCGCTCTTGGGCGGCTCTCTTCTCGGTCGTGTCACAGAGAACCATCAAATGGCATCCCGGCATGTAATCTGCGGCGACTGCGTAATCGACAAATAAGCTCTTTCCGTCTTCTCGCCGTAACTTGGTACGGCCGCGCTGGTTTCCCGATGTGCGGAACGACTTCCAGTTCCGGTCGAACTCTTCAGTATCAGCATAGAAACGAGCGATAGATCGCCCGACAAGTGC
>Ga0335085_10004108_pt1 | contig 24415 bp, 19 predicted proteins | sample Lox_Sample_45_FD_206712 | JGI IMG/M metagenome (GOLD analysis project Ga0335085, IMG submission 206712) | Soil microbial communities from Loxahatchee National Wildlife Refuge, Florida, United States - Lox_Sample_4.5 | ecosystem: Environmental > Terrestrial > Soil > Wetlands | place: USA...
GACAGCGTTTTCACCCTGTGGCCGCGCATCCTCTGGCAAGAAAAGCCAATACCGGAACCAAAAACGAAAAGCAGCGGTGGGAGAACTACAAGAACGGGCGGGAGCGACCCCACCTTTTGGGCTTCAATCCGCCCAAAAGGATTCCTGGGGTCGCTCCCGCCCGTTTTGGCCGTCGATGCAACGACCGATCCGGCAGCTATCTGCCGCGACTATCCCATGGACCAAAGCAAAACATTTTTCCTTTTGCGACACACTATCCGACTGAATGGGTGAGTAGAGGGAGAAATGTCTCGCTACTCCAAAGCACCTTCTCACCAAACGGCCCACCGCATAACCCCTGTCCACCGATGGCAGGAACGAGGTTCAGTCGGCAATGCCCTGCTCTGCCGCGCTGGGGGGACAGCCTCGCTCCTGGCCACCCCTTATTCAACCCGGATGCGCAGAACCCTACAGCTACTACTACCTCTGCGGGAGAACTCCTCATGACAGAGTTCACTCGTAACTCATGCAGTGATGGGCCAAGTTCTGTATCACGTCCTGCTCGGCAGGACCACAGAAAGGAGAAGGAAAAAGATGCCAGTTCTGAAAGCACCGCCAAAGGTAATTCGCAACGCAACCGTCCAGGTGCGCGTTGAAGACGAGATCGACTTCAAGCTCAGGAAGTACGCAGAATTCATCGATGCCACGCCTGCATTTGTCGTCACCGAGTCGCTCAAGATGGTCTTCAACAAAGATGCCGAGTTCCGGGAATGGCTAACGCAACACGCCGACCAACCCACTCGTCCACTGCCAAACGAGCCCGTCCTGCAGGAGCCGACTCAAGTCAAGCCTAGTCGCCGGACGATGTTCGAAGAATTACCTCCAAAGGTCGCGAACAGGTAGCACAAACATACAATTCCTTCTGTCCCCCGAATTGAAAGAAAAGGAATGAACCATGGGAGTTCTGGCGGAGCAAGAAAACGTGGTACCCGGCGAGCGCCATTACGCGGTCGCCGAGGTAGCAGAAATGTGGCACCTAAGCCCTGACAAAGTACGCGAGATCTTCGAGCATGAGCCTGGTGTGCTGGTCATTGGAGACCGCAACCCGCGCCACAAAAGGCGTTATCTCACGCTTCGCATTCCTCAGTCGGTCCTGCTCAGGGTACACCACCGGTTGGCCGCTAAAGCGGTACATCTGTAAGGCTATCGAATGCTGACCATCTACCGTCGCCATCTAAAGGGCTGCAAGCACCGGGCGAAGGGCCGCAAGTACCGCCATTGCCAGTGTCCTATATGGGTGGATGGTTCCCTGGCCGGCAAAGAATTACGCGAATCCCTCAAAGTGCGGGACTGGAAAAGGGCCTCGGAAATCGTCCGCGAGTGGGAAGTCGAAGATCGTCGTAACTCCCGTCCAGCACGAAAGCCCCTATCTGATTGCTGGCAGGAGTTCCTCATCGACATTGAAGCCCGAAAACTTCACGAGTCAACAATACGGAAGTACAAACTGCTACGACAACAGATGGAGGAGCACGCAGTGCAAAATGGTTTGCACTTTATTGACGAATTCGAGTTGTCTACTGTCAGCGCATTTAGGGCAAGTTGGAAAGATGGTCCGCGCTCAAGTGCAAAGAAGCTAGAGCGCATGAGGGCATTCTTCAGGTTCGCTCAACAAAGGGATTGGCTTCACAAAAACCCAGCAGCTGAACTAAAAGCACCAAAAGTAACACTCTGCCCGACTCTCCCCTTCAGCAATGAGGAGATGCGCAAAATTCTTGTCGCAACTGAACAATACAAAGATGAAATGCCGAGTCACGGTGCAGAGAATGGTCGGCGCATTCGTGGCCTCGTTTTGCTGCTGCGATACAGTGGGATGCGGATTGGAGACGCTGTGAACTTCAGTGCAGATAGGCTCGGGGGCAATCGTGTTTTCCTCTACACCCAAAAGACGGGCGTTCCGGTAAACACAGTTCTTCCTGAGTTCGTTGTATCTGCCCTAGCCGCAACACCAAGAGTCACAGACAAACTATTCTTCTGGAGTGGTATAGGGAAACTGGAGAGCATTGTGCGGAGCTGGCAGACCCGTTTACGTAGGCTATTCAAGCTGGCGGCCATACCAGACGGGCATGCGCACCGATTCCGCGACACATTCGCCGTCGAATTACTCCTAGCTGGCGTCCCCATCGAGAGAGTTTCAGTTTTGCTTGGCCATCAGAGTGTGCGGATCACTGAAAAGCATTACGCGCCCTGGGTACGTTCGAGACAAGAACAACTTGAAGCGGATTTGGCGCGCGCGTGGAGTCGGGACCCACTCGTACTTTCGAGAGGTGAGGTACACCAGAGGTACATGGGAGGCGATGACTCAGGAACTTCTTCAGATTCAGCGGGAAATAATGGTGCCCGGGGTGGGAGTCGAACCCACATGAGGAAAAATCCCCGGAGGATTTTAAGTCCTCAGCGTCTGCCATTCCGCCACCCGGGCAGCGGCACTTTTAACTGTAACGAAGCCGTGCTTGAGGCGCAACACATGCGTCCACGAGCCACCGGCGACAGCTTTGCCTGCCAGTCGCTTACCACCAGGATGGGGGCCGCTGCCGATTAATGCTGATGCAAGAAATGGTCGGCGACGATGGCAGGCGTCTCGACGACGTGCTTTTCTTCGGCTCCTACGGCCAGGCGAAGAAACTCTGCCATGCTCCAGGAGAGCGGCGTTGCGCTGCCGGTGCCTTGGCCAAACACGAAACCAGACTGCGTTGGCTCCGCTCGATCCCAGATTTGTTCGGGGATCATCCCGCCTTGATTGGCGAAATGCAGCATGGAATCGAGATACAGCGTGGGATCGTGGCCCGCGGCAATTTCGTATTCGCCGCGCTCGCCGGTGAAGATGGGCCACACGCGGCCGATGCCCTGCCCTTGCCACGCGCCGCCGAAATACGTTTCGCCGTATCCGTCGTGGCCGTAACGGTAAAACGACGGGCCGTTGGGCGTTTCCACGCGAATCTGCGCGTCTACCACTTTCACCGAATTTTGGATGATCGGATCGCTGGCAGGACGGATGCCGAAACGCACAAATTCCAGGAAACCCGCATCCACGACATCGCGCTCGTCCCAAACACCGCCGCCATTCCGCGTATCGAGCTGGTAGCCGTCATTCGGGTCGGTATTGTTATCAATGCGCAGGTAATAGGCGTCTTTGCTCAGGTGGCCCGTCGAGGTGACCATCCACGATTCAATGTGCGCGGCCCAATCATCGGCAGTACGCAGATAGCGGTCGGCGTCCTCCGTGGCTCCATTTTTACGCGCGATGTCCGAAGCACAGACCAACCCGGCAATTTCCGCGGCAATCGTTGACGGCGAATAGCCCGGCACCTCTTCCCATCGTTCCTCTTGGGTCATAGGCCCATGAGTAAGAACAAACTCCGCCGCCGGCCGCACGTGATTCTTCCAGGTATCGGCATCGGTGCGCCCCAACTGCCAGGCAAGAATGTTTGGATAGGAAATCTCGTCCATCTGCAGCGCCGTCCAGTAAGGTTTGCCGTCAAGCCAGCTGTTTTGCGGGAAGTGGCCGTCGGGCTGTTGCTGCACCGTGAGAAGATAATTAAGCGCGCGTTCGGCAGCCGTGCGATCGCCCGCGGCCATCAGCCCCGTGGCAATCTCATAGAGGTCGCGCGCCCAGACAAGATGGTAGCCGCCCACATCCGGCCTGTCGGATTTGACGGCGTATCCCCAGGGAATGCTCATGGAGGCGATCATGGCACCGCGAAATGTCTTGTCCTCCTGCGCCTTCAACACCATCGCCGCAAGCTGGAATTCCGTTTCATAGCGTGGCTGAACTTTGCGCAGCCCCCGCACATATTCTCTCCAGCCGGCCACGTATTCTTCCGTGACGTCTGAAATTGCGCGGGAGAGCGATTTCTTCGCGGAAGCAACGGCGGCATCAGCATTGGGCCCGAAACCTAGCGCAACAACGTAGTGATTCGCGCCGCCGAGTCTTGCGGCCTGGAACATGTTGCCGTCTTCCGCGCGGTCGTATTTCCATTCCAGCTTGTGATGCAACAACAGGTCCGTATAACCGTCACTTACGCCCGCGAAACCAGAAGTGGCTTGCGTAAACGGAGGAGAACTCATCAGTGCGCAAGCAACATCGGCTTTCTGCGTGACCAGGGCATCGCCCTGCGTAAAGCCCGTGTCGCCATAGCCCATGTTCTTCAGCGCCGGGTCGGCGAGCACGTAGAGGTCGTAGCCCGCGGGCGCGCTGAAATCCACCTGGATCAGCAAAGTGTCGTGCTGCGGATCGGTGAGGTACGTCTTGGTGATTGTGAATTTGCCCGCGGGATCGCTGCTCGTCTGGCGATAGAGGAGCGAGTCAGTGTTGACGCGGTCGATGTTGTGCTTCAAGCCCTGGGATTCAACCCAAGTCGTTTTTCCGTCACTGACGGCGAATTCCAGCGTGCGCAAATTCGCAGTGTCCAGTCGCGGGTAATACACCTCGGTGAGGATGCCATTTTCCAGGCTGAACCACACCTTCGACTCCGGCGCAGTGGCCGTGCCAATGCCTTCCTTGCCGGCGTTGGTCCAGGTTGGCATCGTCCCTGGTGCGCCCGGAGCGTTCTGTGCGTCTCCCGATAAAGGAAAGAACCAAACAAGCACAAGAATAGCGAGCAAACCTTTTCTGTGAAACAAGTGGTTAGCCTCTCGGAAGGATTGTGAATTAAAGGAAGGAGGCGGGAACTTCCCGCCTCCTTCCTGGGGTGTTCGGGGTTAGAAAGTAAATCGCAGCGCGAGTTCCACCTGGCGCCAACTGTTGGTCAGCACGCTATTGATCTGCCCAATGTGCCCGTCACTCACGCTCGTATCTGACGGATTGCTAAAGTGCGGCGTGTTGGTCAGGTTGTAGGCCTGGATGCGGAACTGGCCTTTCACACGTTCAGTGATCGGGAAGTTCTTGAAGAGTGCGAGATCCATGTTGGAGAATCCAGGTCCGCGCACCATATCGCGGCCCGCAGTACCGGGAGCGAGGAAGACGCCGCCGGGACAAGGAAGGCCTGCTGATCCCAAACCTGCAGTGCTTAGCGGCAAGGCAAAAGGTGCCACAGCAATACTTATCGGGTTCGCATTTCCTGGGCACACTTGAGATTGATAGGTTTCATCAACATAATTGCTTATGTTTCCAGGGTTAACTTTGATCTTGCCCACCAGGTCCGGGCGGGTATATTGCGGATTGCCGCCGACCGTGATGTTGAAGGGCATGCCGCCCTGCAGGGTATAGATGCCGTTGAGTTGCCATCCGCCGATGATGTAGTCCATCCAGCGGGAGACGTCCGCTCCGAATTGCTTACCGCGGCCAAAGGGGAGTTCATACAACGCACTCAACACCATCGCATAGCTAACGTCCTGAGTGGACAGGCCTCGCTCAATACCAAAGTCGGTATAGAGTTGCGGGTTACAGGCATCCAAATTGCCACAGGAGTCGTCCAGCGTCTTGGACCATGTGAAAGAGCCCGTGACCGTGAGGCCGTGGGACAAGCGGTGTTCGTACTGCAACTGCAAGGCGTCGTAATCAGACTTGCCTCTCGTGTCTTGAATAAAGATGCTGCCCAACTTCGGATACAGGTTCGTACCGGTAGTGAATAAAATCTGGTTGGCATTGTAATTCCGCACGAGGTGCGCCCCGTGCGTGCCTACATAGGCGATGCTCACGGACTGGTTGTCGGCAATCTGGTGCTGGATTTGGAGGTTCCATTCCGAAACCATTGGTGTCACGTTGCTGGGAAGTACTCCCACCACGCTCACATCCGTTGGCGCGGACAAGTCAAAATTTGCAAAGCTCCCCGACGGCATCAGAGCAGTGTCCGTAGCATTTGTAGAAATCAGCTGCGCCGATGTGCAGGAAGGTGAGCAAGGCAGAGCTCCCGAAAGGGTGATTCGATACCCTTGGGTATAGGTGACCGTTTGCACTCCGGCGAACGGGGGATTCTGCGCCAGTTGGTTGCTGATACCTCCGCGGTCGATAAAGTAGAACAGACCATATCCGCCACGCACCACAGTCTTTCCGTCGCCAAGCAAGTCGTAGGCAAAGCCCAGGCGGGGACCAAAGTTATGGTAGTCGTTGGGAATTAGCGTTCTGGACGCGCCATTGCTCCCGGCCACGACCAGTGCGCCGGTGACCAGGTCAAAATTGGCTTGGCGGTTGTTAACTTCCGTTGGCCACGTGAGAATGTCCCAGCGCAGACCAATGTTCAGTGTCAGGCGACGGTTAAGACGGAAGTCGTCTTGGGCAAAGAAGCCATTCTCCCAAGTCCGTGTACCGACCATACCGAGGGGCGCGCCGACTTCATAGTCGTCTACGAAACCCGCGAGCAGGTCGGAGACCTCGTACCCAGTATCCACATGCCCCTGGCCACCATTGCAGCAGGCCTGATAGCCATTTCCGGATGGTCGGAAACCGCCCTTGCCGTAGTTGGGGCGGAAGAGATTGAGCTGGCGGCGAAGTATGGTGCCCCCTACCTTCACAGTGTGCCGCCCCTTGGTCCAAGTAAGCGTGTCGTTGTAGTTAAAGCCTGTCTGCGGAACCAAGTAAGGTCCGAAATCTCCCGTGTATTCAATTTGCCCCGCGTATGCGCCAATCAGTGCGATGCCGCCCGTCACGATGTGATAGCAATTTACGATGCCGAACTGTGTGCACCATGCGGTGCTGCTCAAGGGCGGCTCGTATCCGTAGGTCGTCCGGATATACCCGCTGCGGAATTCGTTTACCAGTGTTGGACTGATTGTCGAGGTCAGGCCGATCGAAGCGCCATTCGGGTAGTTGAAATTCGTACCGGAGCCGAAACCTGACGGGAGAATTCCCAGGGATGTTGTGTTGGTCTGGTCCACGTGGCCATGGCTGTAACGCACAAACAATGAGTTCTTCGTGTCAATAATGTAATCGCCACGGATGTCCCAGTCATCCCAATTTTCGATGACCGTTCGATTGAGCTTAAAGTTGTGATAGATGTCCTGGCAATTGGTATCTTGGTTCGGTAGAGCGGACCCCACCGGCCCGCAATTTGGTTCCGGGTAAGCCTGAAGGTATGCCAGAGCCACCGGGTTCAAGCGGTCTGCGGGGATGACGTTCGGTTGCGCGCCAGTACCCATGAACTGCAGGGCCCCGTTTGGGTTCGTTGGCGTTGACGCTACGGAACCATTCGTCGATGGATCGTAGATGACGCCGTTGGTTGCGGATAGATTAAGATTCGCGGTCATTGTCGGATCCAGCAGCGCAGAGAAATCTGCCTCACCAGCGTCCGCGCCCGTGCCCCGCATGGCGTCGGTGGGAACCGTAGCATAGGACGGGCCGCTGGGTACGTTTTGCCGCAGTCCCTGGTAATCACCAAACAGAAACAGCTTGTTCTTAATGATCGGTCCACCTGCGGTAAACCCGAACTGATTGCGTACGAAACTCGGGGTAGGCGTGTTAGGGCTGGTAAAGAAATTCTTGGCGTTCAATTGCTTGTTGCGGTTGAACCAGAAAATACTGCCGTGGTAGTCGTTCGTGCCGGATTTGACGCTGCTGATCACCAACGCGCCGCCGGCCCGGCCGTATTGCGCAGGGGCAATATTGGTCTGCACCTTGAATTCATCGATGGCCTCGGCTGGGGTGAAAAGAACAATCGTATTTACCAACGATTCGTTATTGTCAATTCCGTCCAGAATGAAGTTGTCCGCCTGGGCGCGGATTCCATTGACTACGAGCGATGCGCCGCCTTCCTGGCCATACCGGAAGGTTTCCGCATTGCCCGCGGAACCCGTGGCGTTACCACTGCCTCGCACAACTCCTGGAACGAGCAGAGCGAGTTGTGTGAAATTGCGCCCGTTGAGCGGCATCTCCGAGATCTGCTTCGATTCCACGACTTCGCCAAGAGCTGAGTCCTGCGCGTTGATGATTGGCGAGCCTGCTTCCACGTTTACAGTCTGGGTCACTTCGCCGACAGGCAACTGAAAGTCAGCCACGCCGAGCTGCGCCACTTGGAGCTCGAGGGTGCGGGAGACCTTCTTAAAGCCCTTCTGCTCCACGTCGACGGTATAATGCCCCGGGGGCAGCGCCGTCACGGCGTAATACCCGAGTTCATTGGAAGTAGTCGTGGACACGCGCCCCGTCTCCGTGCTGGTTACCGTGATCTTCGCACCGACGACTGCCGCCCCGGAAGGATCAGTGACCGTCCCCTGCAACCGGGCTGTGTCGCTTTGCGCCCAGCAACTGGTCGCCATGCCTAGCATGGTTACCAAAAGCAATCCCCAGTTCCGCAATTGCTGTATCTTCATGCCCTACCCCTTTTCTCCGTTCGGAATGAGTTACGACCTCACTTGAATTGGCCTGGCACCCGGTAGCGCGTTTCTCTTCAGCCTCTCCACATGGTTCGGACGCGAGACGGTGAATCAGGGGGTTTCGGGAACAGGACGCTCGTAGACGGCTGTTTGGCTAAAGTGGCAGTCCAAGAGACCCAACCGAACCAACAATCGACTCTTCCAGAATTTCGGACCTTCCCCTGACATCACCTACGCCGGTTGAGAGACAGCGCAGTTAATGCGAAGCAACTTTTCAAATACTGCGCTTAGATAGAAGTCTCACGACGTTTGATACGGTTACATCCTGAAGTCCTGAGCTTGCAGGGAGTTCCCTCGAATGTTACGTTGTTACACGGAGAAGGATTCGGGGTTACAGGGGTGGTATGTCGGAACGCGAGCAGTATCTGCGGCAGGTAGAGCGGCTTGCCGATAGCCATGTCTTGCATGGATCCGAATCTCTTTGCAAGCTTCTGCGGTATCTCGCTCATCATGTGCTGGAACATCCCGGCACTCCTCTGAAGGAGTATCAAATTGCGACAGAGGAGTTTGGGCGGCCGGCGGATTTTGATCCGGCGGTAGACTCCATGGTTCGTGTTCAAGCTGGCCGTTTGCGCACGAAACTCGCCGAGTATTACGCCGGCGAAGGGGCGGAAGATCCGGTCCGAATCGAACTGCCCAAGGGCAGTTACGCGCTCCAGTTCCACAAGCGCGATGGCGCCCACCGCGCCAATGGTCATCACACTGCTACACCCCATGAACATCTACCGACGGGTGAAACGCCGGCACCCCGCGGGTGGATTGCCGCCGTGGCCGTGCTCTCCCTCCTGCTGGCGGTGTCCCTGCTGGCTCTTTACTTGTCGCGGAAGGATACGGCAGCTTCCGATTTGACTACCCGCAGTTCTTCTTCCGCGGCGTTTCAGACCTTCTGGAAACCATTTTTGATTGGACCCGAGGAGCCTTGGGTGGTCTTCAGCAACGCCGCCTTCGTGGGCCGCCCGGAAACAGGAATGCGCTATTACAATTCGGCGCGCGATCCCGAAGGCTCCGTCTGGGATCACTACACGGGAGTCGGGGAAGTCCTCGCCGTGCACAATCTCGACCAGGTCTTCGGCGGCTTGCGCCGCAATCTGCGCGTCAAGCGCGGCAGTCTTTTTTCGCTGGATGACGCGAAAAATACGGATTTGATTTTCGTCGGCTCCCCGTCGGAGAATCTCACGCTCCTCGAAATTCCCGGCACCCACGAATTTATTTTCGAGCGGGAGAAAGAGGGTCTGCGCAAGGGGGACTTGGCTATCGTGAATATTCATCCGCAGGATGGGGAGCAAAAAGCGTATCTGGCCAGCGCCTACGACGCGCCTTTGACTGAGGACTATGCGGTCGTCGCCCTCATTCCCGGGCTCAACCCCGCACGCTCGGAGATGATCATCGCCGGCACTACTACCTTTGGCACTCAGGGTGCCGTGGAATACGTCTGCCGGGAGCAGTCCGTCCAGGAACTCCTTCTGAGGCTTTCGGTTTCCGACACCGGGGAAATCAAACCCTTCGAAGCGCTGCTGCATGTGAAAATCGCGAAGGGAGTTCCTGTGGAAACCAGCCTGGTCTCTCTGCGCAAGATCGCCGCGCCGTAGCGCAGATTTTCTGAAACTTTCTTTCATCCATTACATCATAGCCATTGTCTTATGGTAGAGTGCAGCCACGTTTTTGTGGGCCCCGCCTGGTTCTGTTGCTTCAACGTGCGCTGTGAGCAAGGTTAGCCGTATATGAAGTACAATTCATTCCGTGTCGTGCCGAGCGGCACCCCTGTCGAGCAACCCTCTGCCGTGGAACCGCTTGATCCTTCAAAGGAGTCACAGTGAGCGCGCAGAATATCGACCAGCTATGTATCAATACCATTCGCACACTTTCCATTGACGCTGTGCAACAGGCAAACTCCGGCCATCCCGGCGCGCCGATGGGACTTGCCCCCGTGGTCTATTCTCTCTGGCAGGAGTTTCTGCGCTACGATCCCGCCGACCCGCAGTGGCCGAACCGCGACCGTTTCGTGCTTTCCGCCGGCCACGCCTCCATGCTGCTCTATTCCACGTTGCATCTCGCGGGCGTCCGTAAGGTGAACGAACGCGGCGAAGTGACCAAGGACCTCTCCGTCTCCATGGAAGAAATCAAGCGTTTCCGCCAGCTTGGCAGCCGCACGCCCGGCCATCCCGAATCGCATTTGACTACGGGCGTTGAAACCACCACCGGTCCGCTTGGCCAGGGCGTCGCTAATAGTTTGGGCATGGCCATTGCCGGCAAATGGCTCGCGTCCAATTTCAATCAGCCCGGCTTCGAGATTTTCAATTTTCGCGTTTACTCCATCTGCGGCGATGGCGACTTGATGGAAGGCGTTGCCGGGGAAGCCGCGTCGCTCGCGGGGCACCTCGCGCTGGGAAATCTCTGCTGGATTTATGACAACAACCGTGTGACGCTCGACGGCCCCGCAAGCTGGTCGTTCAGCGAAGACATGATGACGCGCTTCGTCGGCTACGGCTGGAATGTGACGCGCGTCGCCGATGCCAATGACCTGCTGCAGCTCGCCCGCGCCTACAAAACCTACCTGGACACTCCCGACAAACCCACACTCATCGTCGTGGACAGTCACATCGGCTATGGCTCGCCGCACAAGCAGGACTCCTACGAAGCGCATGGCGAGCCGCTAGGCGAGGCCGAAGTGAAATTGGCAAAAGAAAATTACGGCTGGCCGGTGGATGCGAAGTTCCTGGTGCCGGACGGCGTCTACCAGCAATTCCAGAACGGCGTCGGCGCGCGTGGCGCGGACGCACACAAAGCCTGGGAAACACTTTTCTCCGAATATCAGAAGAAACATCCGGAACTCGCCGCGCGCCTTGCCAAAATACAAAAACGCGAGCTGCCCGAAGGCTGGGACAAGAACCTCCCCGTCTTCCCCGCCGATCCCAAGGGCACGGCTACCCGCGAAAGTTCCGGCAAGACCTTGAACGCGCTGGCGCAAAACATTCCCTGGATGGTCGGGGGTTCCGCGGACCTCGCCAAATCCAACAAAACCAATCTCACCTTCGAAAGCGCCGGCGATTTCTTTACCAACGAATTCAAAGGCCGCAACATTCACTACGGCGTGCGCGAACACGGGATGGGCGCGGCGACCAACGGCATCACCCTCTCGGGACTTCGCGCCTTCTGCGCCACTTTCTTCAACTTTAGCGACTATATGCGCGCCAGCATGCGCCTCGCCGCTTTGATGGAAATCCCTGTCCTTTTCATCTTTACCCACGACTCCATCGGCGTGGGCGAAGACGGCCCGACGCATCAGCCCATTGAACAGCTTGCCGGGTTGCGTGCCATGCCCAACATGCTGGTGTTTCGCCCCGGCGACGCCAATGAAGTGGTGGAATGCTACAAAATCGCCGTGCGCCAGACGCATCGCCCCTCCACGCTGGTTTTCAGCCGCCAGCCCATGCCCACACTGGATCGCACGAAATTTGCGCCGGCCTCGGGCGCCGCGAAAGGCGCTTACGTCGTCGCCGACGCCGACGGCGGAAAGCCCGAAGTCATCCTGATTGGCACTGGCACGGAATTGCAGCACTGCGTGGCCGCCTGGGAATTACTCAAGGCCGAGGGCATCAAGGCCCGCGTGGTCAGTATGCCCTGCTGGCAGATTTTCGAAGAGCAGGACGCTGCCTACAGGGAAAACGTCCTCCCCGCCGGGGTTACCGCGCGCGTTTCGGTCGAAATGGCTTCAACGCTGGGCTGGGACCGCTACGTCGGCCCCAAGGGCACGATGATTGGCATGCACAGCTTTGGCGCTTCCGCTCCGATCAAGGATTTGCTGAAGAAATTTGGCTTCGAGCCGGAGAGCGTCGTGGCTGCCGCCAAGAAACTCTTAGGTAAGTGAAGCTCCTCGAACTCGCGATACGCAGGAGCAGAATTCCGAATCGCCGCCGGCCCCGCAGCGGCGTAAAATATAAGCCCGGGCCCGTTTGACGAAAAAGGAGATGTACTATGACAACCTCTGCAACCATCCCGAATACCGGAAGCCAGTCGGCGGCCAATCCGCTGAAGGGTCTCCTTGGATACGGTCAGTCACCCTGGATGGACTACATCCGGCGTGACCTGCTCACTGGTGGCGGGCTGAAAAAGATGATTGCCGAGGACGGACTCCGCGGCATGACATCGAATCCCGCCATCTTCGAAAAGTCCATTACCGGTAGCACGCTTTACAACGACATTCTCGATTCGCCGGAAGCAAAATCCCTGAACGCCAAGCAGCTTTTTGAAAAGATCGCCATCCGCGACGTGCAGAACGCCTGCGACATCTTTAAGCCCGTCTACGACGAATCCAAGCACCGCGACGGTTACGTCAGCCTGGAAGTCTCACCATTTCTCGCCAACGACACCAACGGCACGCTCGAAGAAGCCCGCCGCCTCTGGAAGGCCGTGAATCGCCCGAACCTCATGATTAAGGTTCCCGCCACACCCGAAGGCATTCCGGCAATCCGCCAGTTGCTCGAGGACGGCTTGAACATCAACATCACTTTGCTTTTCGCGCAGTCCGCTTACGAAAAAGTTGCCGATGCCTTCATTGAAGCGCTCGAAGCCCGCGCCGCGAAAGGCCAGAGCATCAACCACATCGCCAGCGTCGCCAGCTTTTTCGTCAGCCGCATTGACACGCTGGTGGACTCCAAGGTCGATGCCCTTCTGAAGACCTCCTCCGGCGATGCCAAGGCTTTGCTCGAAAGCATCCACGGCACCATCGCCATCGCCAACGCAAAGCTCACGTACAAGAAGTATCAGGAACTTTTCGGCGGGCCACGCTGGAAAGCGCTTGCCGCCAAGGGCGCGCAGACGCAGCGCCTGCTCTGGGCCAGCACCAGCACCAAGAATCCCAAGTATCGCGACGTCATTTACGTCGAAGAACTCATTGGCGCGGACACCGTGGACACCATTCCTCCCGCCACTTTCGACGCTTTCCGCGATCACGGCAAACTCCGCCCCAGCCTCACGGAAGATGTTCCCGGCGCCGCAAGGCACATGGAGAATCTGGGCAAGGCTGGCATCTCGATGAAGGACGTTACCGACCAGTTGCTCCACGACGGGGTGAAGCTTTTCGCCGATGCCTTTACGACGCTTCTTGCCGCCACTGGAAAGAGCGCCGGCGCGAAAGCGTGAGCCGCAGCTAAATTGCCGGCTGATCTCGAGCTTGCAGAAGCGGGCGCGCAAAAACGGAAGTAATGTTCAATTTTTTCTGATTCTCACGCGGAGGAACCTCAATGCAACTCGGCATGATCGGACTGGGCAGAATGGGCGCCAATATGGTGAGGCGCCTCCAGAAACACGGCCACCAGTGCGTGGTCTATGACCGCAGCGCCGATTCCGTGCGGCAGCTCGCCGGCGAAGGCGCCACCGGCTCCACCTCTCTCGACGATTTTGTCGCAAAGCTGCAGAAGCCGCGCGCCATCTGGCTGATGGTGCCAGCAGCCGTGGTGGACAATACGATCGCCGACTTGCTGCCCAAACTCAGCAAGGACGACATTTTGATTGACGGCGGCAACTCCTATTACATTGACGACATCCGCCGCGCAAAGGAAATCGCGCCCAAGGGCATCCACTATGTGGACGTTGGCACCAGCGGCGGCGTCTGGGGGCTCGAACGCGGCTACTGCCAGATGATTGGCGGCGAGACCAGCATCGTCCAGCACCTCGACCCCATCTTCAAGACGCTGGCCCCCGGCCGCGGCAATGTGTACCGCACTCCAGGCCGCGAAAAAGCTACCGGCACCGCCGAAGAAGGCTATCTCCACTGCGGACCTTCCGGCGCCGGCCATTTCGTCAAAATGGTGCACAACGGCATCGAATACGGCCTCATGGCCGCTTACGCCGAGGGCCTGAACATCCTAAAGCATGCCAACGCCGGCAAATCCCATCGCGAAGTGGACGCCGAAACCACGCCCCTCCGCAATCCCGAGCATTACCAATACGATTTCAACCTCGCCGATGTTGCCGAAGTCTGGCGCCGCGGCAGCGTCGTGGCCTCCTGGCTGCTCGACCTCACTGCCATTTCCCTGTTCGACCAGCCTTCGCTCGAACGCTTCTCCGGCCGCGTCTCGGACTCCGGCGAAGGCCGCTGGACGATCTTGGCCGCCATCGAGTCCACCGCTCCCGCTCCGGTACTTACCGCGTCGCTCTACCAGCGGTTCACCTCGCGCGGGGAAGACGAGTTCGCCGCAAAGCTCCTGTCCGCAATGCGGTTTCAGTTTGGTGGTCACCTGGAAAAGAAAGCCGGGCACTAAGCCGCGACGCCCGAAATCGCGCGCCTTGATAAGGAACAATGTCCATGAACTCCAATCACGCTGAGAGCTCTGCCAGTAACGCCTGCGCTATGGTGATTTTTGGCGCCACCGGCGACCTGACCAAGCGCAAGCTTATCCCGGCGCTGCTGAATCTCGCGCAGGAAGGCGTCCTTTCCAAGCAGTTCGCTATCATCGGTGTGGCCGGCAACGATTCCACCACGGAATCCTTCCGCAAGACCCTGACTACGGAAATTCCCAAGTTCGCCCCCGATCCAATCGATCTGAAGATGTGGGATTGGCTGGTGGAGCGCATCTACTACGTTCGCGGGGATTTCGGTGATCCCGATACCTATAAGCGCCTGCAGGCCCAGATGGTGGAAGTGGACAAAATCACCAACTGCGGTGGCAATCATTTTTACTACCTCGCCGTGGCCCCGCGCTTTTTTGCCCCAATCGTGCAACAACTCGGTGCCGCGGGAATGACCAAGGAAGAAAACGGCAAATGGTCGCGCGTCATCGTGGAAAAGCCCTTCGGCCACGATCTGCAATCGGCCGTGCAGCTAAACACCGACCTCAAGAAAGTCCTCACGGAAAAACAGATTTACCGCATTGACCACTATCTCGGCAAAGAGACCGTGCAGAACGTCATGGTCTTCCGCTTTTCGAACAACATCATCGAACCCCTCTGGAACCGCCATTACATCGACCACGTGCAAATCACCGCCGCGGAAACCGTCGGCGTCGAACATCGCGGCGGCTTTTATGAGACCGCCGGCGCCCTCCGTGACATGGTGCCCAACCATCTGTTCCAGTTGCTCACAATGACCACCATGGAGCCGCCCATTTCTTTCGACGCGGACGAAGTACGCAACAAGCAGGCTGAAATCCTTCACGCTATCCAGCCGCTCGCCCCCGAGGAAGTCATCACCAACATGGTTCGCGGCCAGTACGGCGATGGCGAGGTGAATGGCGAACGCGTGGAAGGTTATCGTAGCGAGCCCGACGTCAATCCCCAATCCAACACGGAGACCTTCGTCGCTCTGAAACTCCAGGTGGACAACTGGCGCTGGGCCGGCGTTCCCTTCTATCTGCGCACCGGCAAAAGCCTGGCCAAGCGCGCCACGGAAATCGTCATTCAGTTCCGCCGCACCCCTTTTGTTTTGTTCCGGCACACTACCGTGAAAAACATCGAGACCAACCGCATGGTGATCCACATTCAACCCGAGGAAGGCATCTCGCTGAGTTTCGGGGCCAAGGTGCCCGGCTCGATTATGCGTCTCGGTCTGGTGAACATGGATTTCGATTACGACACCTATTTCGGCACCGAGCACAGCACCGGGTACGAGCGCCTGCTACGCGACTGCATGGCAGGTGACGCCACACTGTTCCAGCGCGCGGACATGGTCGAAGCCGGCTGGAGCGTCATTCAACCTATCCTCGACGTTTGGCACGCGTTGCCCGCCAGAAGCTTTCCGAATTATGCTGCTGGCTCATGGGGCCCTGCCGAAGCTGATGAATTGCTCGCGCGCGACGGACGCGCCTGGCGCCGCATCGGTGAGGAAGACGTGGACAAGCGTTCCAAGAACGCGGAGAAGAGAGCCGCCACCACATGATGCCGGCGGCGGCCCAACGCGATATTCGCATCCTCGCGGATCCTGCGGCCATTACCCGCCGCGCCGCCGACGAATTCGTCAAAGCCGCAGCGCAGGCTGTGGCGAAAAAGAGCGTCTTCAACGTTGCCCTGGCCGGGGGTTCCACTCCCAAAACGCTCTATGCGCTGCTGGCCGATGATCCCAATTACCGCAGCAAAGTTCCCTGGGACAAGCTCCGCGTCTTTTTCGGCGATGAGCGCCATGCTCCGCCCGACAGCAACGAAAGCAATTTCCACATGGCCACGGAAGCGCTTTTTTCAAAGGGCGTGCTCACGAGCGACCAGATCACGCGCATCAAGGGCGAATATCCGGATACGGAAAAGGCCGCGCTCGAATACGAACAGGCCCTGCGCGAATATTTCAAGCTGAAGGACGGCGAGTTTCCCAGCTTCGACCTCATTCTGCTCGGCATGGGCGACGAAGGCCACACGCTTTCCCTTTTTCCCGGCACCAAGGCCTTGCGGGAGACGCGCCGCATCGTCGCGCGCAACTGGGTCGGCAAACTCTATACCGAACGTATCACGCTGACGGCTACCGCCGCGAATCACGCCAACCAGGTGATGTTTCTGATTACGCGCGCGGACAAGGCCCCGGCGCTGAAAGCCGTTCTCGAAGGCCCCTATGAGCCCGAACAGCTCCCCGCCCAGTACATTCAGCCCCTCAGCGGCAATGCCCTCTGGCTCATCGACCGCGACGCGGCTAAAATGCTTAGTGTCGGCATCCGCGAGTAGGAGGATGTAGTTTTTACTTTTTTAGTATCTAGTTTTGGATTCTACGTTTTCGGCTTTTGGTATTAGCTCTTGATCTTGGCTCTTGATTCCAGCAGTTCTTGAACGGATCACTCTTTAGGAGGTCGGGGCTTTAGCCCCTGAAGAAAGGTCTTCTGGCTGTCAACTGTAAACTGTCGGGCTGTCAGCCTCTTTCTAATTACTGATCTCTGATTTCTGATTACTCTCTTCCAGGAGCTTCTCATGGCAACCGCAGTCACCAGCAACATCGAACAACTTCTCGGCGCGAAGGCCGAATCGCTTCTCGGCTTCAAAAATCCCAAAATCCCCAAGGAACGCCTGCATCTCCCCGGCCCCGATTTCATCGACCGCATCTACGCGGCCACCGACCGCAACCTCCGCGTGCTGACGAATCTGCAGCGTATGTTCGGCGGCGGCCGCCTCGCCAACACCGGCTATCTCTCGATCCTCCCCGTGGATCAGGGCATCGAGCACTCCGGCGGCGCGAGTTTCGCCAAGAATCCCGACTATTTCGACGGCGAAAATATCGTCAAGCTCGCCATCGAAGGCGGTTGCAACGCCGTCGCCTCCACCTTCGGCGTGCTCGGCTCCGTCGCCCGCAAGTATGCGCACAAGATTCCCTTCATCGTGAAGATTAATCACAACGAACTGCTGACCTATCCCAACCAGTTCAAGCAGATTCTCTTCGGCAGCGTCGAGGAAGCCTACGACATGGGCGCGGCCGCCGTCGGCGCCACGATCTATTTCGGTTCCGATGATGCCGGACGCCAGATCATCGAAATCAGCCACGCCTTCGTCAAGGCCCACGAGCTAGGCATGGCCACCGTCTTGTGGTGCTACCTGCGCAATCCGGCGTTCAAGAAGGACAAGGACTATCACGTCTCCGCCGACCTCACCGGCCAGGCCAATCACCTCGGCGTGACCATCCAGGCCGACATCATCAAGCAGAAGCTCCCTGAAAATAACGGCGGCTACCAGGCGCTGAACATCGGCGATTCCAGCTACGGCAAGTTCGACAAGCGGATTTACACCGATCTATGCAGCGATCACCCGATCGATCTCACCCGCTATCAGGTGGCCAACTGCTACATGGGACGCGCGGGATTGATCAATTCCGGCGGCGCTTCGGGAGCCAACGACTTCGAAGAAGCCGTGGCCACCGCGGTCATCAACAAGCGCGCCGGCGGCACCGGCCTCATCTCCGGCCGCAAAGCCTTCCAGCGCCCCATGGCTGACGGCGTCAAACTGCTCAACTCCATCCAGGACGTCTACCTGAGCAAAGAAATCACTGTCGCGTAAATACGACCCGGACACAATTCACACTGTAGGGGCAGAGCTTGCTCCGCCCACTTTTCTTTACTTCATTGCTTCTTTGATTCGTTATTTCCGCTACCGCGGCCACAGCCAGCCAAACGTTCCAGCTGTCAGTAGCCCATAAATGAGGCCATCCACCACTTCCTTAATTACGCCACTCCAAGGCTGCCCTTTCCAGATGCCGTTGCTGAGTTGCCCGAGCCCATAGGCAAGAAACGCCGCCGTGCCCACCACACGGAACACCGCGAGATAATTTGCACCCGGCGCAATCGTATGTGCCGCCAGATACGCCACAAAGAAGCTGAGGATCAGGCAATAGCCAAACCACAAGCCCAGAAATTTCCCCATCGCCGGCGGCCCGCTGGGATAAACCGTCAGAACTCCAACTGGTCCCTGCTTGTATTTCTCAACCATCTCGGGAGACTTCATTTCCTTTCCGCCGCCCATGCAATAAGGAAACACGTACACGCCCCGCTGCACACCCGCGCCGCGTAAGGCCGCCATGACCTTTTCTTCGTCCTGAATCTTGCGAATCTCCGCGTGATGGTATTTCAAAACCGTGTGCATCAACGAACTGGCGATGAACACGATGACGGCCGACAACACAATCGGCGCCCAAAGCGCCATGAGAGAAACCATAAACATCCTCCTCCACATGTTCTGAGTTAAACAAGAAAGGATCCACACCCTGAACGCTTCGCGCGAGCCTATACCCGCGTTTCGGTGCAGGTCAAGCAAGGATTTAGGGTTCCGTTGCACTGCATCGAAATTTTCCGGCGTATCTGAAACGTCACGCGTGCGAAACTCCGGAAAACACCTGTACTTTCGTAAACCGTAAAATAAAGATGCAGTTTTCCAGAGGAGTGTTTACGAATGCCTAAGTCGAAGCAAGCTTCCGAACCCAAAGCCAAAAAGGAAACCGCGGCAAAATCCAGGCCAACGCACGAAGAAATCGCGCAGCGTGCCTACGAAATCTATCTGGAACGCGGCTCCACGCCCGGTGATCCCATGCAGGATTGGCTGCGCGCCGAACAAGAACTTGCGGCTCCGAAAAAGAAATCTCGTCCCAAAAGCAAAGTCATCACCTTCGCCGCATAAACGATTCGGCCATTGAGGCGCCGTGCGTTCCGGCCCTGGATGTGCTGTTCGCATTTCTTTGCCTGCGCTTCTAGGTGGAAACGTCCTTGATATCGGGTCGCAGCAGATAGAGCAGCGCGGCGCCGGCAATCAGTGCGCCGGTCGCGCCCGCCAGCCAGTCGCCTCGGACACAGTTCACAACGTCGCCTAAAATTTGAATGGCAACGATTGTCACCGCCATTCTCCAGCCCCACAAGTAGCGCCGGAACCAGCCTATACTTGCCACACCCAGTATTGCGCCCAGCAATAAGAATAGAAAGCCGGGGGCAATTCCGTAGGGCAAGAGTTCTCTGTAGGCTTTTGGATTCAATGTCCAGAGCCGGTCGAGCGATGTTCCTGGCCAAAGCAAGGGAATTGCGGCCACACTTGCCGTGGCCGCCCCAAAACATAGGAAAATGCCGATGGCAACGAATGCCGCGGGTTTGCGGACCTGATTCGCATGGGGATCGTCCGGCATATACTGGTTTTGGTTTGAGGCTTGTCGGACCCTTGTCAGACCCTTGTCAGCGCTGCCGCTCGCGCGGTTTCCAGCAATTTCGCAGCATTGGCGCGGATGTCGCCGTGGCCGAAGACCGCATTTCCCGCCACCAGTAATTCCGCTCCGGCCTTCACCACGTCCGTCACCGTCTCCAGATCCACGCCGCCGTCCACTTCAATCCGGAAATCCAGCTTCCGCTCAGCGCGCAGTCTCGCCAGCGCCGCAATTTTGTTCAACGCGTTGGGAATGAACTTCTGTCCGCCGAATCCAGGATTCACACTCATTACCAGAACGTGATGCACTAGGTCCAGAACCTCGGTCAGCGTTTCCACAGGCGTCGCGGGATTGATCACCACGCCCGGTTTGCAGCCATGAGACGCAATCAAGTGCAGTGTGCGGTCCAGGTGCACGCAAGCCTCCTGGTGTACGGAAATCCAGTCCGCGCCCGCCTTGGCAAACTCGGGCACAAAAAAATCCGCGTTTTCAATCATCAGGTGACAATCGAGCGGCACCTTCACCGCTTTGCGCAAACTCGCCACAAACGGCGGGCCCAGCGTAATGTTCGGCACAAAATGCCCGTCCATCACGTCCACATGCACAATTGTGCCGCCTCCCTCGAGGGCTTGTTCCGCGTCGCTGCCGAGTTGCGCGAAATTGGCGGACAGAATCGACGGTGCGAGTTCAATTTTCATGGCCACTTTCCGCTCCCTGTTCCGAATAAAATTATACGCTGCGCCCCGCTTTACAACTCTACACTTTTCCATTCCACGGACCGCCTCTCGTTGCTGCTCTTGCGTGCCAGTTCCATGGCGATCATCACATCCAGCGACTGCTCCGGCGTCACCAGCAATTCCGACTTGCCCAGCAGGCAATCGCGCACATTGGCATAAAATTCGCGCCAGTCGCCAAAGGATTCCACCTTGCGTGTTCCTGTGCGCTCGCCGTCCACCAGTGTTACTTCTCCAAAATTCTCTCGCTTTTCCAGCATCCAGGGCTCGCCCGGCCCTGGCACGTAATCGCGTAGCTCGCTTTCCAGCGGATCGAATTTCTTCTTCAGGTAGCTCCCTGTTGTCCCTAAAACCACAAACCGTGGCCGCGGCACAGAGCAAAGCATGGAAGCTCCAGCCGTCGTCAGCAAACTCCCTGGATAGTGCAGCCAGATATCGAATGCATCGTCGGTCATAAATCCTTCGCGCTCGATGCGCAGATCCGCCGTGATGCGTTCGGGTGTACCAAACAGAATCAGCGCGTAATCCAGCAGGTGCGGCCCCAAATCCCACAGGATGCCGCTGCCGGGCCCCGGAATTTCCCGCCAGGCGCCGGGCCTTGCCTTCGGCCGGTAGCGATCATAGTGCGCCTCAAAACGAACGATCCTTCCGAGTTCTCCCGCAGCCAGCAATTTCCGCAAGGCCTGAAAATCCGCGTCAAAGCGCCGGTTGTGATAAACCGTCAGCACGCGTCCTAGCCTCTTCGCCGTGCGCAAAAGTTCCGCCGCTTCGGCCACGGTATTAGTGAACGGCTTGTCCACAACAATGTCGCGTCCCGCCTCCAGGCAGCGCATCGCAAACGGAAAGTGTGTCTGGTTCGGTGTCGAGATCACCACCAACTGAATCGCCTCTATGTCCAGCAGCTCCTCAAGGCTGCGCACGACCCGTGTGTCCGGATAAAGCTTCTTCGCTTCCTCGCTCGATCGCTGCACAATCGCCGCCAGTCGCAGACCTTCCACCGCCTGAATCACTGGCGCATGAAAAGACCTTCCGCCCAGCCCAAACCCGACTAGCCCCACTTCAATCAATTTGGATTCTCCTGAAATCCCCGTGATGCGAGAAAAGTGTATCATCCCCTTTGCAAGGGGCCGGGTTGGTTCAACGCGCGTCCGCGTTATATTCTTTCTTCAGTGGACAACACTTCTCCCCCTCAACATGCGCCAACGCGGGGCCTCTACCTCGGCCTGCTGATCACGCTCCTGGCCGTGCTCGCTTATGGAGCCTACATCACCTTCCAATTTGCCGGCCTCCGCAAACTCCAAAGCGAAATGGTGGACCGCAACCGCCGCGACTCGCTGCAACTCCTCCGCATTCAGAACGATCTCAACTCCCTCGCCCTCGCCATGCGCGACATGCAGGATCCCACTGAGCCGTATCCCATCGCCGCGTGGGCGCCACAATTCGAGCGCATCCGCACCGATCTCGTCGACGCCATCCGCCAGGAATCGCTCTACACCGAAGCCGGCCCCACCAGCGACCAGCGCGTTTATCTGAATCAGTCGCTCGTGCAATTCTGGGATGCCGTGGATCGCATGTTCACCCTCGCCCAGGACGGCTTCGAATCCGCAGCCGCGCAGCAGATTCGCGACACGCTGCAACCCCGGCAGGCCGCGCTCAGCTCCGCTGTTTCCCGACTGCTGGTGCAGAACAACGAAGCCGAAGAACGCGCGGCAGTTCGCATCTCTCAGATCTACGGCCGCGTGCAACGCCAGCTTTATGTCTTCCTCGTCGCGATTCTCATCGCCATCGTTGTCACCAGTCTCTACCTCATCCGCTATAACCGCCTGCTCTTCGCACACGTCGCCGAACTTTCCTCGCAGCGCAGTGATCTGGCGCAGAAACTCATTGCCACGCAGGAATCCATGCTGCGCCACATCTCCCGTGAACTCCACGACGAATTCGGCCAGGTGCTCACCGCCATCGGCTCGCTCCTTCGCCGCGCCGGCAAACATCTACCAGCCGACTCTTCGGTGCATGCCGACCTGCAGGAAGTCCAGGAAATCGCGCAATCCACGCTCAATAATATCCGCAGCCTGTCGCAGGCGCTTCATCCCGTGCTGCTCGATGAAGCCGGTCTCGAAGCCACACTCGACTGGTACATCCCCACAGTGGAAAGGCAGACGGGACTTGTGCTCCACTACGAAAAGTCCGGGATTTCCTATCCGGTTGGTGCGTCGGCCGGAGTGCAGATTTATCGCGTATTGCAAGAGGCATTGAACAACGTCGCTCGGCATTCCGGAGCCAAAGACGCCTGGATTCGCTTGCAGTTCCGGGCGGATGCATTGCTTCTGGAAGTGGAAGATCGCGGGAAGGGGTTTCGCCCGGTGGAAGGACACACTGGAATAGGTATGGTCGCGATGCGCGAGCGCGCCGAGATTTTAGCCGGGAAACTGAATGTCTCGCCGTCGGAGACCGGCGGCACGCTGCTGCATCTCGAAGTCCCTCGCGAACGGTTGGACACCCATGTCGACTAGGCTCACCGTGCTTCTGGTAGATGATCATGCGCTGGTGCGCCGCGGCTTTCGCCGCATGCTGGAGGACGAACCCACGTTTCAAGTGGTCGGCGAAGCCAGCGACGGCCTCGAAGCCGTACAACTCGCCGAGCAGCTACGACCTCAGGTCATCGTGATGGACTGCGCGCTGCCCCAAATGAACGGCATCGAAGCCACCCGCCGCATCCTCGCCAAATCTCCGGAAATCGCCATTCTCATGCTCAGCATGCACTCCGAAGACACGCTGGTCCGTCAGGCGCTCGAAGCCGGTGCCCGCGGCTATGTTTTGAAAAACGCCATGGACCTTGATCTGGTCGCTGCTATCAAGAATATTGCCGAGGGAAAAACCGTTCTAGACCCGCAAATCACACGCACCGGCAACCTCAAGGGCGAACGCGACACTGGCCTCACGCCCCGCGAACTCGAAATCCTCCAACACATCGTCGCCGGCAAATCCAACAAGGAAATCGCCAGCGAACTCAATCTCAGCGTCAACACCGTCTCCGTTCACCGCGCCAACATCATGGACGCCCTCGGCATCCACAAAACCGCGGAGCTTGTCGTCTACGCCATCCGCAACGGGCTGGTGAATCTTCCGTGAGGCGCCGCGATTTTCTGAAAAACTCGCTCGGCGCCGGATTTCTCTCGGCTGGTTTTCCCTTCCCCCTGCCACTGAGTTCTCTCGGCTTTCAATTCACCGATGTCACCGTGCAGACCGGCCTGCAATGTGAGCACAACAGCGGCGCCTACGGTGGCAAGCTTCTACCCGAAACCCTCGGCTCCGGCTGCGCCTTCCTCGATTACGACGCGGATGGCTGGCAGGACATCCTGCTGATCAATTCCATGGATTGGCCCGGCCACAAGCGCCGCCGCACCACGCTCAAGCTCTACCGCAACAATCGCAACGGGACCTTTACCGATGTCACCAAGATCGCCGGCCTCGACGTGGAACTATACGGCATGGGCGTCGCCGTCGGCGATTACAACAACGACGGCTTTCCGGACATTTTTGTCACTTGCGTCGGCCAAAGCCGTCTCTTTCGCAACACCGGCAAGGGCGTGTTCCTCGACGTCACCAAACAGGCCGGCCTCCTCAACAAGCAGGGCTTCAGCACCTCCGCCGTCTGGTTCGATTACGATCGCGATGGCCTGCTGGATCTGTTCGTCTGCAATTACGTTCGCTGGTCCGCCGAGCACGACGTTTTCTGCAGCCTCGACGG
>Ga0335085_10004109_pt1 | contig 24412 bp, 19 predicted proteins | sample Lox_Sample_45_FD_206712 | JGI IMG/M metagenome (GOLD analysis project Ga0335085, IMG submission 206712) | Soil microbial communities from Loxahatchee National Wildlife Refuge, Florida, United States - Lox_Sample_4.5 | ecosystem: Environmental > Terrestrial > Soil > Wetlands | place: USA...
TAAGAACCTTTCGCATCTTTGGGGAAATGTCGGGCGACTCTCTGGACATCGTCGATCCTCCTGGGTGAAAGACCGACGTTATCAACTTCGGTTAGGCCGAGTCACGCAGCCTCACCGAAAGCACACGATCAACGGGCAGAATGGTCGCGGTTTCGCCTTATGACAGAAGGATGGGCGAACCTGCTCGTGCCTTGCCGTGATAGGGGTCACCCCGAGGTGTGACAGGCTAATTTCCTGGCGGGTGGCATTCAGTGGGCAAGCCAGGCCCAGGGCTGGCCGGATCTGCACGCGAATGGGCTTGCTGGCGCACATCGAAGATGTGCGGTTCACGGGTAAGGATGGTCAGGCTAACGGTGAATCGGTCGCGGTAGGGACAGCGGTTGCCCGCTGCCCCCCGCACAGACCCGTGCGGGCGCGTCTAACGCACACGGTTCTTACCTCGGATCAATGGGTACTTGGCGTCGAAGCGCAGGTTGGGACAAGGATGCGGAATTTGGGCGGTGGGGAGCAAAACCGCCAAGCGGGCGCCAAAGGTTGGCCATCGTAGGCGGGTGCGCTGGCTCCGGCGCCGCAGCGCGCGCGGTACCACAGGCGCACCACCTCCTTCCGAAAGGCGTCCAGGCGTTCGCAGTTGCCCGGAACCGCGTGGTACTGGAAATACCCCCGCACCACCTGCTGCAGCCACAAGACTGTTCCCGGAATCCGCGCGTGGAGTTTCTCCGCATGCCTGGGGTCTTCGACTCCGCCGGGTCGAGAGCGGACTTGCCTGGGCGTCCGTTCTCGTGTTGCCTTCCGCTTACTCTGACAGCGTCGGCACCCGGATGGGGCTGATTTCGGAGCTCAATATCCTGCCTGCGGTTACCCCTGTCCAACGCTTCAAGTGCGGCCTCGCGACCGTCCTCGCATGGCTCGGGGCCAGGGTGGTTGGCTACTCCTTCCCTGTACGACTCTTTCATTCGCGACTCCACGCCGGTTTATCCCGGCGCTATCCAGAGCTGGCGCTCTGCGCCATCCTGGCCTGCATGGCCGGGGGTACTTTCAAGTATCGGGCACGCCTGTCCAGACGGGGGAGTTCCTCGTACAGCGCGGAGGCTTCCAGTCGGTTTTCGATGTCACGCTTCCGGGGATCTGGCAGTCCGCAGGACGAGATTGTGTATCACCACAATTCGACGCAGTATCGATTTGGGGTGGGCCCGTCGCCTCACTTCTCGGTACCCACGGGGCCTTCGAACATGTTCCCGATTGTCGGGCCGTTCCACGTAGACGCGAACGTGCCCAGCGTCCAGCACGGCCTTTGTGCATTTCTGGGAGTCGATTGCTAAACATCATCGCCGTCGCGGTTGCTCCTATACTCGGTGTCTGGGGATGGGTGTCCTGGCTGAGCACGGATCGGCAGGGCTTCCACGGAACCCGCAAGGTCCTATTTACTGTTGGGCTAGGTGTGCTGTCACTTGCGCTGGCGTGGTACGCACTCTTCGTGGCGCAAGTGTACCGGATCGGTGGCTTTGGGAACGACTTCGCGTCGGCGCTGCGATGGGCGCGTCCCGGCTTTTGGTTCTCCACAGTGGCGATCCCGCTGTGCGCGGCTGGCCGGGGCAGAAGTCGCCTACTAACGCTTGTCTCCTCGCTGCTGGTCGCGGCGGTCTGGGTGGTCGTCGTCGAGGCAATGTGACATCGAACCCGGCCGACAGGAACGCGGTCCACCTGGATGATCCGCAGACCTGGAATATGTATGCGTATGTGCGGAACAATCCTACGACGCTCACCGATCCGAGTGGGCTCTGTTTGGAGGACGCCTGCATTGTCGAAGGGCTGTTTCTTCTTGGCGCCTACGCTACGACCACATACCTGGCAAGTCCGGCGGGCCAGAACGCCTTGCGCAACACGGAGCAGGTGATTGGGGCCGTCGGCCAATCCATCAGTAAGATGCTGGGCTCGGCTGCGGACACCCAAACGGCCACAATTCACCAAAAATCCGATCAGCCCACTCAAGGTTCGGAGACGCGGAGGCCAGAGGCGGAGGAGCAGCCCTCGGTCGAGGGGGAATCAACTGCCGAGAGGCAAGGCGCGCAAGACAAGAAGCTCTCCAGCAGCGAAGCCGGGTAGCCACGGTCAGTGCCTCTCTGACCGTGGGCTGTTGAACCGCGGCTGCCCGTGCTACTCTACGCGCGCGTCGCGTGTTCGCCGCCTACGCCTCAGTGATCGGTGCGGAACGAGAAGGAGTTCAGGCAGCGGCTGGAGTATATGCACTTAAACCCATTGAGAAAGGGTTGGTGAAGCGGCCCCAGGACTGGCCATGGTCGAGCTACAACAATTTTGCTTTGGACCCATCGACCGTAGCGGCGTGTCCGATTCAGATCGACTACGTGCGGTTGCCAAAGGGATATCGGGGCTGAAAGGCTGAAAAGCCCACGGTCAGGACACCACTGACCGTGGCTACCCGGCTGCTCAGGGCAAGTTTCCCCGGGGGTGACGGCGACGGGGTTCTTATCCCTCTTGGCGGGCTGAAGGCCCCTCTGATATTCAGACAAGACGATCTCAGGGAGAGGCAACCGGAAGTTCCACGGAGGATGGAAAGCGTTCGGAGCGATAGACGCGCTGCGTTGCCGGCTGATAGTCGGCCTCCGTCGCCTGGAAGATGTTGGGCACGAACTTTTGTGGGTTTCGGTCGATCAAGGGAAACCAGGTGCTCTGGACCTGAACCATGATGCGATGCCCGCGCAGGAAAGCATGATTGTTGGTGTGAAGGTCGATCGAATACTCGGTGATTTTGTCAGGAACCAGCGGCTCGGGTTTTTCGAAGCTGTTCCGGAACCGGGCGCGAAACACTTCGTCGGCGATCATCAGCTCGTATCCACCCATCTTGGGACTCGGCGGATAATCTTCCGGGTAGACGTCAATGAGCTTCACCACCCAATCGCTGTCGGTGCCGCTCGTGGAAGCGTAGAGGCGGGCTACGATGTCGCCGGTCACCGTCACATCGTCGGTTAAGACGGCGGTCTTCCAGGTAAGAACATCCGGCCGCGCCTCGGCGAAGCGCTGGTCCTGGACCAGCCAGGTGGTCCACTCGTCCCCGGTGATGGGGCGGGGAAGGTAAGGCACCGGGTGGGCGGGATCGGAGACGTAAGCGTCAAAGCTGTCTGCGGATTCAGGCTTGGTGAACGACAATCGGCCGTGGTCCTGGAAGTAGAGCTGGCGCTCACTGACGTTTTGCCGCGGCGGCCAGGCGTCGTAGGATTGCCATTGATGGGTCCCGGTCTGGAAGGTGACGGCTTTCGCTTGCAGGGTTCCTTTGTCTTTCAGCCAGTAGTCGAACCAAGGCAACTGGATCTTCTCCCGGAAATACTTGCTGGTCTCGCTCCCGAAGTCCACCGGGCCCAAGGTGCGCCCATTATCGCGGCTGAAAGCCCAGCCTCCGTGATTCCAGGGACCGACGGCGAGAAAGTTCAGCCGTCTTGCGTCCGTCTTTTCCAGCGTTCCGTAAATCTTGAGGGGACCATAGAAGTCCTCCTGGTCCCACCAGCCTGCCACATTCAAATCCGGAACCGTAACTTTGGTGAGGTAGGGCGCGACGGCCTGCTTTTGCCAGTATGAGTCGTAGTTGGGATGATCCACGAAGGCGTTCCAAGTGGGCAGCTTGCCGTGAGCGTACTTCTGGTTGAAGTTGGAGAGCGGACCGAGATCGAGGTACCACTGATAGTGGTCGTAAGTGTCAAACTTGAAGGGAGTGATTCCTTTCGAGCTCTCCATCGCGTTCACGTATTCCAGTCCATAGGCAAGCCGGAAGGCTCCATTGTGGTGGAAATCGTCACCCAGAAACATGTCGTCCGGAGAGGCTTGCTCCGAGACTGCTTTGAGGGCTGGATGCGGATCGATCATGGCCATGACCGTGGTCCAGCCCATATACGATATGCCTAACACCCCGACCCGCCCGTTGTTGTTGGGAACGTTCTTCAGCAGCCAGTCGATGGTGTCATAGGTGTCGGTTGATTCATCGATCGCTTTGGGATCGCTCTTGTCGCGCGGATTGCGCAGCATGACAAACTCGCCCTCCGACTTGAACCGCCCACGGATATCCTGGATGACGATGATGAAACGGTCCGCGATCAGTTCTTGATAATAAGTCAGGGCGAAGGAGTAACCGCGATCGTCGTCGTGGGTGCCGTAAGGCGTCCGTTCGATCAGAATCGGCAAGGCCTCCGTATTGCCTTTGGGCGCGTAGATCTCCGTATGCAGGCGGACGCCGTCGCGCATCGGTATCATGACGTCGGTCTTGTCGAGAATCGGCGTGAAGTCGGGCCGGGGAGGTTCAGTTTGACCATGATAAACAGCCCCCAAAGATACCAAGACCGTGCAAAAGAGGAGCAGTCGCCCCAGGGTTGGTTTCGTCATCGAGAATCGCTCCTCCCAAGAAGTCGCTGGTTGTCGACCCTGTTGAGTCTCAACCGGAATTTGCTATATGGGCTCCCAGCCCGGGCCGATACCCTATCATCTGCCCACGGCGAATGCAACCGGCGGCCGGATCGGAGCTCGCACGGGCGCGCAACAACTCCGAGCGCCCGGAGTACGCGAGTGCTGTAGGCTACAGACCGAGGTTGAGGTAGCGCAGTCCGCGTTCAAAGCTTGACACCCGCTCCACCGGGCCCCACAATCAAGACCAAAAAGAGGAGTCCAAGCGCATGCGCGACTTGAAATCGCAAGCTCCATTGGGCGGTCTGACTCGCCGGGAGATGCTGCAGGCGACGGCAGGCCTGGGTATGGTGCTGGCGCTGGACGGCTCCCCCCCTGGTTTTGCTGCCGGGTCCGCCGCTCCGTTTTCGCTGGACCTCGGCGGCGATAGGTGGACCCTGCACGACGAGGAGCAGTCGCAGTCTATTCCGGCCGTGGTGCCGGGCAGCACTTACACCGATCTCCTGCGGGCCGGCAAAATACCCGACCCCTTCTACGGCGATAACAACGGCAAAGTCCAGTGGGTGGCGGAGAAGAACTGGATCTTCGAGCGCCGCTTTGAGGCAACCGGGGAGGTGCTGGCCAGGAAGCATGTCGAGCTGGTCTGCCACGGGCTCGACACCCTGGCCACGGTGTGGGTCAACGGGCAGGAGGCCGGCCGTGCGAACAACATGTTTCGCACCTGGATCTTCGACCTCAAGCCGCACCTGCAGGACGGAACCAACCAGATCCGGGTTCGCTTCGACACCTTGGCCCCTTACGTCGAAGAGCAGAGAAAGGCTTACCAGCAGCGCTACGGCGTCAACCTTGACAATCCGCGATCCTGGGTGCGCAAAGGGCCCTACATGTGGGGTTGGGACTGGTGCCAGCCCGTGTTGACCCAGGGGATCTGGCGAAAGATCGAGGTTCTGGGATTTGATTCCCGAATCGCCGACTTGGGCGTGCTGCAGAGCCATCAGGCCGACGGCAGTGTTCGCCTCGACATTCGCGCCGCCGTGCCCGGCGACTCCGAGGGCGCAACCGTGAAGGCGCAAGTATCGCTGGCGGGCGGTCTGACGGCGGAGGCCGCGGGTCCGGTGGCCGATGGCGGCGCGGCGCTGCAGGCGGTGGTGCCGAAGCCGCAACTGTGGTGGCCCAACGGGATCGGCGACCAACCGCTCTACACGGTCACGGCGTGGCTGACCGATGCGAAGGGTCAGACCGTGGATACCGCCAGCCGGCGGATCGGCCTGCGAACCGTTGAAGTGCTGCCCCCGAAGGATGGGGTGGCGATGCATCTGCGCGTCAACGGCGCTCCGGTCTTTGCCAAAGGCGCGGATTGGATTCCCGCCGACAATTTGCCCACCCGCGTCACGCCGGAGATTCTGCGCTGGTACATGACGCGGGCCGTGGAGTGCAACTTCAATTTCATCCGGCTTTGGGGCGGCGGATTCTACGAAGAGGATGAGCTTTTCGACCTCTGCGACGAACTCGGCCTCATGCTGCAGTTTGAGTTCAAGTTCGCCAACGCCAGTTACCCGGACCGCGATGAGGCCTGGATGGCCAACCTGCAGGCGGAAATCGAGGAACAGACCCGGCGATGCCTGAATCACCCGTCCGTCGTGATCTGGAGCGGCAACAACGAAATCGAGTACTTTGAGGGCTACAACCATATTTTCCAGGACGTGATTGGCGGCATCGTGCGGCGCCTGGTGCCCGGCGCGTTCTACGAAGTGGGCAGCGGCGCCCACGGCAGCGGCGATATTCATACCTGGGGCGTCTGGCATGGAAACAAGACGGCGGAGTCCTACGGCGAGATCGAAGGCTTCGTCACGGAGTTTGGCATGCAGTCGCTGCCCGTCCCGATGACCGTACACTCCTACACCGACGCGGCGGACCGGCAGAGCGTCAATTCCCCGGTGATGCGTTATCACGAGCTGGATGGGAGCGGCCATGGCATCGAGAAGATCATCCGCTTCACAGAGTCGAATTTCGGCAAAGCACCTGACAATTTTGATGACACGCTCTGGCTGACCCAGCTCAACCAGGCGTGGACCATGCGTTACGGCATCGAGCACTGGCGGCGCGACATGCCCCGATCGATGGCGGCGGCCATCTGGCAGTACAACGACTGCTGGCCGGGCGCGACCTGGTCGATGGTCGATTATTACCGGCGCTGGAAGGCTGTTCTCTATCAGTCGAAACACTTCTTCGCGCCGATTCTGGTGAGCGGCGTGCCCGACCCGGCCACGGGACGAGCGGAAATCTACGTTACCAGCGACCGGCCGGAGGACGTTTCCGGCGAGTTGCGCTGGAGCGTGACCACGCTGGAGGGGGAGTTGCTCCGGCAGGACTCCAAGCAGATTGAGATTCCGGCGCGGACAAGCCGGCAAGCCGGCGCGCTCGACCTGGCCGGTCTGGTTAAAGCCCACGGAGCGCCAAATCTCTTGATTTGGCCCGAGGTGATCATCGGCGGCCGCGTAGTCGCGGAGAACACGCTCTTTTTTGTTCGGCCCCTCAAATTGACGCTCAAGCAGCCGAAACTGAATGTCCGCAGCAGCGGCGGCGACCAGGTGTACGACGTGCTCATCGGCACGGATGTCCCGGCGCTGTGGGTGTGGGCCAATCTGAAAGATGCCGATGCCGCTTATTCCGACAACCTTGTGCACCTGCGGCCCGGTCGAACGGCGGAGATTCGCGTGACCCTTGACCGGCCGATGACACCGTTTGATTTCCGCCGAAACCTCGAGGTTCGCAGCGTGTACGACATCGCGCCGGCGATGCGCGGCTGATTCGGGATCGGCCTTTAACCATTGCGGTGAGTTGCTCCGGGGGCGCTCATGAAAGGCAGCGTGGAATTCAGCCGTAGCATTCTCTGGCTTATGCTGGTGCTCGGATTGCTCTCCGGGCCACCGTCCGCTCTGGCGGGCCAATCGGCACCCGCGACCGGGCCCGCCGGCAGCGTCGACCCTTTGATTGGAACCGGAAAAGGGCCGGGCGGCCCCCAGAATCTGATTCCCGGCGCCAACCTGCCTTTCGGCATGGTCCAGCTCAGCCCGGATACCGAGGACAGGGGATACGGATATCACTACTACCAGACGGACATCAAAGGCTTCAGCATGACGCATATGAGCGGCCCGGGCTGTGACAACGAAGGCGATGTGTTTTTCACCGCCACCACCGGGCCGGTTCAGACCGGCGTGGCCGATTTCCAGTCACCGTATTCCCACGACCAAGAATCGGCTGCTCCGGGCTATTACCGGGTTCTGCTGTCGCGCTGGGGCGTCAACGCCGAGTTGACGGCGACGGAGCGGACCGGCATGGCGCGATTCACCTTTCCGGCGGGGAAAGACGCGAACCTGCTGGTCCCGATTAGTCACACCCTCAATTACACGGCGGCGGCCGAGGTCCGGTTGGTTGTCAGGCGACCGCCAAATCACTGGTTATGTGCAGAACTACGCCTTCTGCGGCGTCCAGCAAACCTACAAGGTCTATTTCGTAATGGTCTTCAGCCGCCCGTTCGCCTCCTTTGGAACCTGGCAGGGAACGGGGCCCAAAGGACCGGGAGCGATTTCCGCCAGCAGCCGCTCGGTAGCCCAATCGGACCACGGGCAATGGATCGGAGCTTATGCCAGCTGGCCGGCCGCCTCCGATTCGCAAGAAATTACCGTTAAAATCGGCATTTCGTACGTGGACCTGGCCGGAGCGGAAAACAATCTGAAGGAGGAGGCAGCCGGCAAAGACTTCGAACAGGTACGGCAGGATGCCTGGACGGCGTGGAACAACGCGCTCGATGTGATTCAGGTCTCAGGAGGCAGCGCCGACCGGCGTCGCGTCTTCTATACGGCGCTTTATCACTGCCTGCTGATGCCAAGCATCTTCAGCGATGCCGACGGCCGGTATCTCGGCTTTGACAACCAGATCCATCAGGTGGCCGCGGGCCATCTGGTCTATTGCAACTATTCGGGCTGGGATATCTATCGCAGCGAAATGCCGCTCCTGGCGCTGATCGAGCCCAAGCGCATGGAAGACATGGCCCAGTCGATCGTGCTGATGTACCAGCAAGGCGGCTGGATTGACCGCTGGCCCCAAATCAACCGCTACACCAACGTCATGGCCGGCAGCCCACTCAGCGTGATCATAGCCACGGCCTGGCTGGACGGCCTTCATGGCTTCGATATCAAAACCGCCTGGGAAGGGATGCGGCGTGACGCCACGGAGGCGCCGCCGACCGGCCGCCCCTACGCCGGGCAGGAGGGGATCGAGTGGATCAACAAGCTCCACTACGTTCCGAACGACAAGCTGAAGTACGGGTCAGTTTCCCAGCTTCAAGAGGATTGCATTGCCTACGCCTCGCTCTACCGCCTGGCAGTGAGCCTGGGTGATACCAAGGATGCGCAGATGTTCTATCAGCGCGCCCTCTATTATCGCGAGGTTTTTGATCCGCAGGACGACTTCTTTCGTCCCCGCAACGCGGACGGGACCTGGACTCCGGACTTCGATCCGGCCGCGGAGGAACACGGATTCATCGAGGGGTCGGGCTGGCATTACCAGTGGCTGGAGCCGCAAGATCTGGCGTGGGTGATCCGCTCCGTGAGGGTGGATCGCTTCAACCAGCGCCTGCTCGCTTTTTTCAACTACGAGCAGCCGGGATGGTTTGGCCAGTATTACAACCCCTACAAGGAAACCGACCTGGAGGCTCCCTTCGAGTTCAACTTTTCCGGCGAACCCTGGGAGGCGCAGCGCGTGGTTCGCCGCGTCCTGAGCGAGAATTACACGACGGCCCCGGACGGCATTCCGGGCAACGACGACTGTGGCGCCATGTCGTCATGGGCGGTCCTAAGCATGATGGGGATCTATACCGTGGCTCCGGCAAGCCTGGCTTATGAACTGGTCAGCCCGGGGTTCAACAAGATTGTCATTCAACTACGCGCTCCGTACCCGGAGAAGACGTTCACCATCGAGGCGTCGCCAGAATCCAAGGACAATCCCTATATCCAGCGGGTGCGGCTCAACGGGCAGGATCGCCATCAGAACTGGATCCCGTTTGGTGCGATCAGCTCGGGCGGCGAACTGCAGTTTACTCTTGGTCCCAACCCCAACCGGTCGTGGGGTTCGGCTGCGGAAGATGCACCGCCGTCGCTAAGCGAGGTCCATCCCTGAGCCGGATTCATTCGGCGCTCCTTCCGTCGGCCTGTCGACGATTCGTCGTGAGGCAGGCCTCGACCACCACGAAGATGACCGCGCTCGTGAATATCCCCAGATCAGCGGCCCCGATTGGTCCGGGCCCAGTCGATTCGCCAGCGCCCGCCGGGCATCTTGATCCATGCCAGCCTTTTGGGCGGCGTTCCGCGGGCGTGATGGTAGAGAACCGCGGTGCGTTCGTAGAAACCGCGCGTGTGCCACGAATCGCCATACCCCAATTGCAGATAGTCGAGGTGATGGCAGAATTCATGACAAAGGGTGCTGAGAAACGTTCCAAACGAGGTGACCTGCTTGCGAACGGCCGTGCGCATCCAGACCCGGATCAACTGGGTTTCGGGATTGTAGTCGCCGAAGAGTTCGCTGGCCCATCCGCCCTCCCAGCTGCGAATCGGCCGGGCCGCCAGCACGCGAACGCCCGGCGGGTCGACCTGATAGAACTCGGCGGCGATGTTGAGAAAGCTCGCGCATGCCAGCCGCACGGACTTGGTGATCTCGCCCTCGAGGGACGATGCGATGAGTCTGGCGGCAGCCGCGATGCGGTTGTCTGGCGGAATGTCGAGGGTTAGGGTGCGGTCGCTCTCGAGGAAGCGGGCGAGCAGCGCGGGCTGGCGCGGAGCCCGGTCAGTCAGCATGGCGACCCCATTGTTGATCGAGCGGATAGAGCAGGGTAAACGCAGACCCTGGGAAGGCCGTAATCCAATGAAAACAAAAGGTCAAGTGGTCGGGGCGCCCAGATTTGAACTGGGGACCTCTTGGTCCCGAACCAACTACCAACATGCCATCTTGTTGATTCGTCTAGCTTTTCTCTACGTCGTAACGCACAGTTTAGCACGGTTTTCGTCACGTTTTGTTCCCATCTTGTTCCCAACGCCCTGCCTCTCTCGGGTAGGAGGCCGATCTCGTGCCTGGCCACCCGCAACCGTGGCGCTTCTCTGTTTTCCCCGGGAGCTCGATGAATGGTAGTCTTTGATTCAGTCCCGGAACTTTCTCGCCAGCCGGGAGATTCCGCTGTCACCGTAGGCAGGTCGGCACCAGACGCTCGCCTCGCTCCCAGCAAAGAATGCGTTCAGATCGGGAAGCGCTGAAGCGAGCTTGTGCTGCTTACTGACGCATCGGGACCCGACTCCGGAAGGAGGTCCTCGGCGGCGCGGGGGCCTGATACGCCGAGGTGATTGTCTCTACGATGTCGAGACAACTATCGGCCGACGACAGAGTCGGCTTCAGCCCACAAGGTCTCCTTCACAAGAGCAAGCCTCGGCCTCATCGGCGCTCAATCAGTTTTCGACGCGGACGCCCAGTTGCCTGGCTCACTTGACGCGACGCATTCGTCGTCGGCGTGATTCATCAGACCGGTATCGGCCGCTTCGTAGGCCAGTCATCGCACCGCGGCCAGTCGCACATTGATGGTGAACCAGGCCAGGTGACGGGACCTCAAGCTCCAGCCGGTAGCCGAGAACGGCGGCTTTGTTGAAAATCCAGTCAGGGCTTAGAACGGTACCAGTCAATGAAATCGTCTATTGCGAATCGGTAGCAGCGCTCAGAATCGGGTGCGACCAGCATCTCAGGCCGTTGCCTTGGCGTGATCCAGATCGGGAAGGCGAAAAAGTGTGTTAAGGCGAGTTGGCTTTTTGAGCGATTCCTTTTCATGGTCCGCGGGCCTCCTTGTCCGCTGGACCATGATCGTCCGGGTAGTTAGGGCAGGTAATGGGGCAGTCGTCAGATGACGATCAGGGCGTTTTTCATTCCCAATCCACTTCTGGTGCCATCGTGACGTCGTTGGCAATCTTATGGCTCGGGGTTTGCGGCGGGACATTCCGGCGCTCGGCATCTTGACCCGAAACAGCCGTATCACAGACGCCGCGCTGTTGCTGAATGATCTGGGGTCAGTTAGATTTACTGCATGTCGCGTTTGACTCAGCAGGAGGATGTCGCGGAAGGCACAGGGGTGGAGGAACGTCTTCGACTTCTGATCGACCATGTTCCGACCCTTATTTGGACCGCCCTGCCCGACGGCTCGATTGATTCGATTAACCAGCGCGGGCTGGAATACCACGGCGTAGCGCTGCCGGACGTGCGGGGTTGGGGTTGGACGGCCGTGATTCATCCTGAAGACCTCACCCGATTTGTGGACGAGTGGAGAGCAGCGGTAGCGGCCGGTAAGCCGTTCGAAGGCGAACTGCGCCTGCGGCGGGCGGACGGGCAGTATCGCTGGTTTCTGAGCCGCGGCGCTCCGATTCGCGATGAACTCGGCAACGTTGTCCGGTGGTACGGAACAACCACAGACATTGAAGATCGAAAGCAGGCCGAGAATGCCGTTGCGCAGAGCGAGGAGCGCCTTCGGCTGGTGATTGACACGATTCCGGCACTGGTCGGGAGCATGCTTCCGGACGGCTCGCTGGAGTTCATCAATCAGCGCTGGCTGGAATATGCGGGCCTGTCCCTGGAGGACGCGCAAGGCTGGGCCTGGACTGGCGGTCTTCACCCTGAGGATCGCGCAGCCGTGGTGGATTCCTGGCAGGCGGCCCTGGCGGCCGGAAGTCCATGGGAGGACGAAGGGCGCCTTCGACGCGCGGACGGCGCATACCGCCGCTTTCTGCTGCGCGCTCTGCCCTTGCGGGATGAAGCCGGACATATCGTCCGATGGTACGCGACCGGTCACGACATCGAGGAACTTAAACGGGCCGAGGACGCCCTGGCGAAAGCTCTTGACGAGAATAATAAGCTCCGAGAGCAGCTTCAGCGGGAAAATCTCGCGTTGAAAGAGGAGATCGACCGCTCGTCGATGTTCGAGGAGATTGTCGGGTCTGCGCCGGCGCTGCGCGCGGTGCTCAAGAATGTGGCGAACGTCGCACCCGCGGACTGTACGGTCCTGATCACGGGTGAAACCGGCACCGGCAAGGAACTGATCGCGCGCGCCATCCACAAGCGCTCCCAGCGTGCCGGGCGGGCATTCGTGAGCGTCAACTGTGCCGCGATCCCACCTTCGCTGATCTCTTCGGAGTTGTTCGGACACGAGAAAGGCGCATTCACCGGCGCTGTCCAACGGCACCTCGGCCGTTTTGAACTCGCCGAAGGGGGCACCATCTTCCTCGACGAAATCGGCGACCTCCCGGTCGAGACCCAGGTTGCTTTATTGAGGGTCCTGCAAGAACGAGAGTTTGAGCGCCTCGGCGGAAAGGGCCCGATTGCAGTGGACGTGCGAGTGATTGCGGCCACGAACCGCGATCTCGCAGCCGCTATTTCCGCCGGGACGTTTCGAAGCGATCTGTTTTACCGGCTGAACGTATTTCCTCTTCAAGTTCCTCCTCTTCGCGAGCGTAAGGAAGACATCCCTTTGCTCGTGGAATACTTTGTTCGCCGCTTTGCCGGCAAGGCGGGAAAAAAACTCCGCGTCGTCAGCAAGAGGACCATGCAACTGCTCGAGTCCTATCCCTGGCCGGGCAACATCCGCGAACTCCAGAATATCGTCGAGCGTTCAGTGATCGTTTCCGCGGGAGAGAGCCTGATGGTGGAAGAGAACTGGTTTTCCGGTCACTCGCTTCCGCTCCAACCGGTTGTCCCGCCGCTTCCGCAACATCCGGAGCGGGGCGAGAGAGAGGTCATTGAAGCAGCTCTGGCTGAAAGCTCCGGCCGGGTGTCGGGACCAAATGGCGCCGCGGCTAAGCTGGGTGTTCCTCCTTCAACTCTGGAATCGCGAATCAAGTCCTTGAAGATCGACAAGTATCGGTTCAAGGCACTGCATCGCCTGTAGGTACTTCCAGGTTCCCGCCGAGCCTTTTTCCGTCGTTTCGCGACTTTCGCAGAAATTGCGAATTCACCGCGAATTCGCAGGCCTTCTCGTTGCCAACACTAACGAGCTCATGAGCTTACGGTTTGGCATTCGCTGTGCGTTACCTTGGAGCGGAGTCCAGGAGAGAACCGATGTGGAAGCTCCAACGATCAGCAAATGGCGCGTCTGTCATCTTTACGCTAAGTGGTCGAATCGAAGCGGACCAGCTCGCCGAGCTCGAACGGCTGTTCGAGGCCGAAAGCAAGCCTTTGGTTCTGGACCTGGAAGAGATCGAACTGGTGGACCGGGAGGCAGTGCAGTTTCTGGCATATTGCCGGGCGAAGGGTATCAGGTTGCAGCGGTGTCCAGCCTATATCCGCGCCTGGATGGCGCGGGAAACAGCCTAAACACGCGGACGCTGCTCCAATCGCAAAAACTACAGAGGTGAATATGTCAGAATTCGTGAGCAATCCGATCTTTGCTGGCGTGAACGAGATTCGCAAGTCCTGGGGCTGGTTTCTAGCCCTGGGGATCTTGTTCATGCTTTCTGGCGTCATCTGCATCCTGGGTGCCGTCGCGGCTACCTTCGTCACCGTGCTCTTCTTCGGTTGGCTGCTCCTCATCAGCGGCGTCGTGGCCCTGGTCCACGCGTTTCAGACGCGGACCTGGAGCGGCTTCTTCTTTTATCTGCCCGGTGCTCTTCTCCGTGGATTCACCGGTTACCTGCTCATCCGCTATCCGACGGGCGGAGCCGCGGGCCTGACGCTCGTGCTGGCCTCATTCTTCGTGGTGGGCGGGCTGTTCCGCAGCATCGCCGCGGGAATGACGCAGTTGCCGCGCTGGGGATGGGCATTGTTCTCCGGGCTCGTCTCGGTGGCGCTGGGGATCATGCTGCTCGTGCAGATGCCCGTTTCGAGCATCTGGTTCATCGGCTTCGCCATCGGCGTCGACCTGATCTTTGAGGGCGCTTCCCTCGTGGGTTTCGCCTCGGCAATTCACAGCGTGCCCTCGCTAAGGGCTCACGAGGCGGTCTAAGCCTCGCCCAACCTGAACAGATTGATCGAGCCTGTACTGGCTCGAACCCTTACGTGAAAAGGAGAAACGGTTATGGAGAAAATGATAGTGGTGGTATTTGACGATGAGAAGAAAGCCTACGAAGGATCGCTGGCTCTTCAGCAGCTCGATCAGGAAGGAAGTATCTCGGTTCACGCTGCGGCGGTGATCCAGAAGAATATCGACGGAAAAATTTCCGTGAAACAAGAGGAAGACAATTTCCCCCTTCGGACGCTTGCGGGAACGGCCCTCGGCAGCCTTATCGGACTATTGGGAGGACCGATCGGCCTCGGGATCGGCGCGGTCGCGGGTACGCTGGCCGGTTCGATTGCCGAGCTCAACTTCGCGGGCGTCAATGCGGATTTCCTCGACGACGTTTCCGCAATCCTGACGCCCGGCAAGTATGCGGTGGTGGCCGACGTCAGCGAAGAGTGGGTGACGCCGGTCGATACCCGGATGGAGCCTCTGGGCGGCGTGGTCTTTCGTGCCGCGCGGACCACCATCAAGCAGGACCAAAGAACGAGGTCCGAGGCTGAGCTTCGCGCGGAGATCGACGAGTTGAAGGCTGAACACGCGCGGGCCCACGCCGAACGCAAGGCCAAGCTCCAGGCTAAGATCGACGCTCTCAATGCCAAGCTGCAAAAGCAAACGGAAGAGCACAAAGCCCGATCGGAGCAGATGAGACGGGAAACCGATTCGAAGGTCAAGGCGCTTCAGGAGAAAGCCGCCAAGGCGAAAGGCGATGCCAAAGCGGCGATCAACACCCGCATCACTCAGCTTCGGGAGCAATACGAGCGCTCGGACGCGAAGGCCCGGAGCGCGGCGGCTACGGGACTGCGCAAGGCAGCGGACAAGATCGAAAGAAAGGAGCCCAAGTAGTCGTGGAAAGGCCGCACCTCGTGATCTCGGAAGCGGCGGCCGGCCAATCCATTCTTTACGAATGCTCCCTGTGCGGCCAGAAATTCGTGCTTCCCGAGGATCGGACTCCGAGGGAGGGCGCAAGCGAAATTCTGGCCGCATTCAGGAATCACATCCGAGAAGAGCACGCCGAATCCGAGCGCGGCGAGCAGACAGCGGGCACTCAGAACCCACAAAAGATACGCTCACCAAATGCGGGCATGATCCCGCTCTGATACGCAACTCGAAGGCCCGTCAGTCCCCCGTCAATCACTGTTCTGAGCATCGCGGCTAATGCCTTGGTGCGTGTCAAGGTTCGACCATGCCGGTGCGCCCATGACAAACTCGATCCAGCCTGAAGTCTTCTCCTGATGGCACACTCATTCACAAGCGCTATCGTCAACCGCAGCGGTCAAATCTCAATCCGACTGAACTCAACAGAACGTCGCAAATTCGCGAAAATCGCGAAACCACCACTCGTGAGATCCCGTGTTTTCAGAGGCTTATGAACGGCACCCGCTTTGCACCTTGCAGAGCGAGGGCGCACAGCGCAAAACGCCGATTCAGTTCACGGGAAGGCGGTGAACCGGGGTCGCCCCTTAGATGGGAGATTGAACATGGACAAAAAGAAGAGGAACCACAGGTTGTTTCTGGCAGGGAACATTCTTGCCGCGCTGGCATTGATCTACGTTCTGAACTGGGCGGTTTCCGGCCTTGGCCCAAAGGAAGTCCCTTACAGCGATTTTCTGGCGGAGGTTCGCGCCGGGCACATGTCCGATGTTCAGATCACTGAAAAGACAGTCGTGGGGGTAGTGAAAGAGGAGAAGCCAAGCTCTGGCCAAGCGGTCCCTGCGCATATGCTGAAAGCCACACGCCTGCCGGGAATGGATGAGACGACCCTGCTCAAGGAGCTCGATGCGCACGGAGTGAGGTTCTCGGGACGGATAGAAAGTAGCTCGGCATGGCTCTACGCCTTGGCCTCGTGGGTGCTGCCGCTGCTCTTCATGGCAGGTGTTTACGTATTGGGCATGCGGCAGATGAAACAAGGCGGCGGCCCCCTCTCCCTGGGCAGAAACCGGGCCAAGATCCACGACCAATCGGACCAGGTCAAAGTCACTTTCGAGGATGTCGCGGGCGTGGACGAAGCCAAGGCGGAACTGGTCGAAGTTGTGGATTTCCTCAAGAACCCCAGGAAGTACCAGGCTTTGGGTGGGCACATTCCGAAAGGCGTGTTGCTGGTCGGGCCGCCGGGCACGGGCAAGACCCTTCTGGCGAGAGCTGTGGCCGGTGAGTCCGGTGTCTCTTTCTTCTCAATTTCGGGCTCCGAATTCGTGGAGATGTTCGTGGGGGTGGGCGCCGCCCGGGTACGCGACTTGTTCGACCAGGCGAGAGCCAAGGCGCCGTGCATCATTTTCATTGACGAGCTGGATGCCATCGGGAAATCGCGCTCGGTGGGAGCAGTGTTCAGCAACGATGAACGGGAACAGACACTGAACCAACTGCTGGTAGAGATGGATGGCTTCGACAGTTCGGAGGGCGTGATTATCATGGCTGCCACCAACGAGCCGGAGGTGCTGGACCCAGCCTTACTCCGCGGTGGGAGGTTTGACCGCCAGGTCACTCTGGATCGGCCGGATCTGGCAGGGCGTGAGGCCATCCTTCGCGTGCACACGCGCAAGGTGACGCTCGCACCGAATGTGGACCTAAACATTGTCGCCGCGCGCACGCCGGGCATGGTGGGCTCGGACATGGCGACCATCGTGAACGAGGCAGCCCTGTTGGCCGCGCAACGCGGCGGGGCCGCAGTCGAGATGCGTGACTTCGAGGAGGCGATCGATCGGGTAATGCTGGGGTTGGAGAAAAAGAAGACGGTGATGAGCCCGGATGAGAAGGATCGGGTGGCTCATCACGAAACCGGTCATACGCTGGTGGCGCTCACGGTGAAGCACGCCGATCCGGTGCACCGGGTATCGATTATCCCGCGCACGGTCGGGGCGCTCGGCTACACGCTGCAACTGCCTTTGCACGAGAAATACCTCATGACCCAGGAGGAGATCGAAGACCAGATCGCGATCATGCTGGGCGGGCGCGCTGCGGAGGACATCTGCTACCAGGGAGTCGTCTCCACCGGCGCTTCCAGCGACCTGGAGCGAGCTTCCGAGCTGGCGCGGCAGGAAGTGATGCGTTTTGGGATGAGTACCGAACTCGGCCCGATGACTTATGGCATCCCGAAGCAGATGCGGTACCTGCAAAGCCCGTTTGCCAGTGAAGAGCGAAATTACAGCGAGCAGACCTCCCAGATGATCGACCAGGAAGTACGGCGCATCATCGGTCAGTTGTACACGCGGTCGAAAGGAATCTTGACCGAGCGCAAGGCGGATCTGATGCGCGTCGCGGCGGAACTGATCAAGAAGGAAACGTTATGTCGCGCCGATTTGGATCGGCTGTTGACGGAGTCACAGCCCGGGTCGCAGCCCAAGGCGCATCTGGCCGCCGCTTCTTGAGGCTGCTCGTGATGACGTGCCTCCCCAAACGCGGCGAAGCGTTCCTGGAGGCCCGTAGGCAGCCTGCGAACCTCAATCACGCCCGGTCACTTAGAGGCGGCTGGATGCGCCCGGAAGGGCACTCATGAAGGGAATTCTCAAACTCGCCTACAAGCTGCTCGTTAACGACACCGCCAAGTTTTCGGCCTTGCTGCTGGGAATTACGTTTGCTGTCTATCTCATGATGTTTGTGACCTCGATGTTCAGCGGGGTCATGAAACGCGCCTCGTCCACAGTGATCGACGTCGGTGCGCCTCTGTGGGTCATGGACCCGGCTGTCGAGACCGTTTCCAACTCGGTGGGCATGCCCGCTTACGTCCTGGACGCAGTTCGGAGTATGCAAGGCGTGAACTATGCGGTTCCCTCTACTCGGGAGGTGTACTGGTCAAGCTGAGTGACGGAGCCACCCGATCGCTCAGTCGGCTCAGGGGCAGCAAGACACGGGATAGCGCAGAGGAGTGAGTTCGAGAGAGGATCGGAGTATGTTTTCGCTTGATGATCGTACCGGAAATGTAATCACGACGGTCGGGGTTTTCATGATTGCGGCGGCGCTCATCTATATCGCGCGTGGTGTTCTCCTGATTTTTGTGCTGTCAATCCTCTTTGCCTACCTGCTGGAACCGGCAGTCACCGTGATGCAGAGATATTCGCGGCTGGGCCAGAAGAATCGCACTTGGGCGATTGCACAGGTGTACCTGGCCGGCATTCTTGTGTTTGGCGCCGCGGGGTTCAAGCTAGGTCCGCACCTTGCAATGCAAATGCGGAACCTGAAGGCGGCGGTGCCCGAGATCCTACAAAATCTTTCCAGCGGAAAAGCGCCGGTCCGACTCGTGACCAAGCCCGGTGCGGGCATCGCCCAGCAACAGCAGATCCAAGAGCTACTGGCTCGTAACCGTGATTTGGTTGCGCGTGTTTTCGAGCGCGGTGCGTCCTCTTTGGGATATGTCGCCGCGAGCACGATCTGGCTTTTCCCCATCCCTATTCTCGCCGCCTTCATCCTGCGAGAGGGGCGGCAGATAGCGGAGGGCATGATGGAGGCTGTTGAGCCTGGGCGGCCGAACGCACCCTTCACGCGCGTCGTTCGCCGGGTTGATGCCATGCTGGGCAAGTACATTCGGGCCCAACTCGCGCTAGCAGGCCTCTCCTTCGGGTTTTACAGCGTCTCTTTGGTGGTTTTGAGATTCCCTTATGCGATTGCCCTGGGCTTGCTGGGAGGCGTTCTGGAATTCCTCCCTGTCGTGGGATGGATCATTTCGGCCCTGGTGATTCTGACAGTAGGCATCGTGACCCACTCCCACTGGGTCTGGATGGCGGGACTGGTGCTGGCATGGAGGCTTGTCCAGGATTATGTGAACTCGCCGCGTATCATGGGTAATGACTTGGGGTTGCATCCCCTGACCGTTGTGTTGGCGCTCATGGTTGGAGGTCAAGTGGGCGGAATTGCCGGGGTCTATCTTTCTGTGCCCACTGTTGCTGTGCTCCGAATAGTCTGGCTGGAATATGTCGCAACTCGGAACTCATCAACGGGCCTCTCCGACCTACCGCCCGCGCGAGTCAAGGAATAATGCGCTGTGTCCGCGGTAGAGTTTCGTCTCAGTTGGGAGGCAGGACGAAGGAGAGAGATGATAACTGTAACTCTGATAGGTCCCGACAAAGTCCTGTCCATCGCGCAGATGAGTGGGGAGGCCACAGTGCGCGATGTCGCGACCTCCAAGTACCACTTGTTCTGGCGGACCACAAAGAGGAACGGCACAACTGTCGTTCCATTCACCACACAGGTTTTGGACGGCGATACCGTGACTGTAGAAAACAAGTAATTATGGCTGCATCGGCAAAAGGAATGCGACCGCTTGCTGGAGTCTCGAGGGTTACCACGGCAGAGGGCGAATATGATGGAACGCCTGCCGAAGCCCAGGGCCATCACCTGACATGACTCAGAGCATTAACAAACCCTTCTGGAAAGGAGATCCTATAGCGGGCGCTTGAATCCCCATAGTTGGCGCCTGCCAGCCCATCGGGTCATGATAGAGGCAAATCCAATGCGGACCACACAACAAGAAGCCGACGAATCGAGCGTCTCAGGGGTCGCAGGCAGCGCTGAGGCGAGGCTTGCAGCTTCGGCTGACGGATTGACTCAGGCAGAGGCGAAGTGTCGTCTGGCCCAGTACGGATTCAACGAGTTGCCGGAGAAAAAGGTTAATCTGGTCCGTAAGTTTTCATCCTATTTCTGGGGCCCGATTGCCTGGATGATCGAAGCCGCGGCGATTCTTTCCGCGGCGCTTAGACATTGGGAGGATTTCGTCATCATCCTGGTTCTTTTGTTGGGGAATGCAGTAGTCGGCTTCTGGGAGGAATACCAAGCCGGCAACGCCATCGCCGCGCTCAAAGCGCGGTTGGCGCTAGAAGCACGCGTGAGGCGCGACGGCGCCTGGACTAAAGTCCCCGCACGAGAACTCGTCCCAGGAGACTTGATCCGCCTTCGCCTGGGAGACATCATTCCCGCCGATGCCCAGCTTCTACTGGGCGACTCTATCGACGTAGATCAGTCGGCGCTGACGGGCGAGTCTCTGCCCGTGACTCACAAGACGGGTGAGGTCGTCTATTCCGGGTCTATCGTCAAGCAGGGCGAGATTGACGCGCTGGTTCAAGCGACGGGCAAGAACACGTACTTTGGCAAGACGGCGCGTTTGGTCGAAGAAGCACAGTCGGTCAGCCACTTTCAGCAGGCCGTGCTCAAAATCGGGGATTATCTTATCGTAATCGCCGTGGTGCTGGTGGTACTGATTCTGGTGGTGGCGCTCTTCCGCGGCGACAAGATGATGACTACGTTGCAATTTGCACTGGTTCTGACCGTGGCCGCCATACCTGTGGCGATGCCCGCCGTACTCTCAGTCACGATGGCGGTGGGTGCCCGCGTGCTAGCCGCCAAGCAGGCTATTGTCAGCCGCCTGGCTTCCATCGAAGAACTGGCCGGCATGGACGTGCTTTGCTCGGATAAGACGGGCACACTGACACAGAACAAATTGACCCTGGGCGAGCCTTTTGCGGTTTCCGGAGTAACGGTGGAAGAGGTCATTTTGGCCGGCGCGCTTGCGTCACGCGCTGAAAACCAAGACGCCATCGATCTCGCTGTTCTGGCCGGAGGTAAGCCGAGCACTCACCTGGAAAGTTACCGCGCCACCCACTTCCAGCCATTTGATCCCGTTCACAAGCGCACGGAAGCCATCGTGACAGGACCCGGGAGCCAGGCCTTCAAAGTCACGAAAGGAGCTCCGCAAGTCATTCTGGACCTTGCCGCCAATCGCAACCGAGTTCAAGCTCAAGCGGAGAAGGCGATTAACGGATTCGCCGCCCGTGGGTTCCGTTCCGTAGGCGTGGCGCGTACTGATGCCCGGGATCAGTGGCAGTTCCTCGGCGTGCTGCCTCTTTATGATCCGCCCCGTGCGGATTCAAAAGCCACGATTGAAGTGGCCCGACAAATGGGCGTCAAGGTCAAGATGGTGACCGGCGATCAAATCGCTATCGCCCGGGAGACAGCGCGCCAGTTGGAGATGGGCCCTAACATTCTTGATGCTTCGGCCTTCCGCGAAACACCTCAGTACAAGACTTCGAAGCTGGATGAGGACGTCGAAAACGCTGACGGCTTTGCTCAAGTCTTTCCTGAGCACAAATATTATGTCGTCGATGTCCTTCAACAGCGGAAACACATAGTGGGGATGACCGGGGACGGCGTCAACGACGCGCCGGCCCTCAAGAAGGCTGACGCCGGCATCGCCGTCTCCGGAGCCACGGACGCCGCTCGCGCCGCTGCGGCCATTGTCCTCACAACACCCGGTTTAGCTGTAATCATCGACGCCATCAAGGAGAGCCGGAAGATCTTTCAGCGAATGAACAGTTATGCGATCTACCGCATTACCGAGACCATCCGCGTTCTGCTGTTCATGACGCTCTCGATCCTGGTGTTCAATTTCTACCCTGTGACCGCAGTCATGATCGTGTTGCTGGCGCTCATGAACGATGGTGCGATACTTTCGATTGCCTATGACCGTGTCCGTTATTCGAACCAGCCCGAAACTTGGAACATGAGGACTGTCCTGGGGATTGCTACGGTGCTCGGTATCACGGGCGTCGTCGCTTCGTTCGGACTGTTTTACTTGGCTGAACGCATCTGGCATCTGAGCCCGGACACTATCCAGACCCTGATGTACTTGAAGCTGTCCGTGGCTGGCCATCTGACGATTTTCGTTACACGGACAAGAGGTCCCTTCTGGGCCACCCGACCAGCGCGGGTTCTGTCAGGTGCCGTGCTGGGCACGCAAGTGATAGCAACCGTGATTGCTGTTTACGGGTTCTTCATGACTCCCATCGGTTGGAGTTGGGCCTTGCTGGTTTGGGGCTACGCTCTAGCGTGGTTCCTCTTCAATGATCGGGTGAAACTCGTCGCCTATCGGATCTTCGAGGCGAATAATCCTGGGATGCTGACGAAGATGCCATGTCCGATGGCAGCGGGTACCCTACAAAAAGGGGGTGTTGAATGATCTTATCAGTCAGGTCTTTGGCAATTGTATCGGCACTGCTTTGGGGCGGTGCCATCCTAACTGTGGGGCTGGTCAACCTCGCTGCCCCGTCGTACGGCGCGGTCTTCCTTCAATGCATGAGCGGCGTGTATCCCGGCTTTCACAATTCGAGAACCTTCGTAGACGTACTGGTGGGGACGGGGTACGGTTTGGTTGATGGCGCTGTGGGCGGGGCGGTATTTGGCTGGCTGTACAACTCTTTCAGCAAAAAGTAACTCCGCGCCTGAAGGAGGTTCGAGCACGCTTCTTTACGGTCCCAGTTTGGGACCGCCCCATCACCTCTCCTGTTGACATCGGTTCCGATCTGTGGGAACCCCCGGAACCGCTTTCCAGCAGAGAGCCTCGCAAATCCATGCTTTGGACCTGAAGCCCGTCGGGGAGATAGTCTTCCCCAAGCGAAGCCTAATTGTCCTTTAGAATCAGGGTCTCTTCGAGGCGAAGCCCATCAGGTCACTGAAAGCAATGTACTTACAGGTGAGAAGCGCGAATTTGACGTCGAGCAGAACAGAATCAACAGATTGAATTTTGTGATTGAGATCACAGAAAACTAGCAACTTCCAAGCGAGACTCTGAGCAAGAACGATTTCGCAGCTTGCAAAGCCGTGAGGCTGCTGATATGGCAGGTGACTGCACGATCACCATGGGCCAAAACACAGCGTGGGGCTTGCGGGTTGCGAGCCGGATTCTGCTTCTCTTCATCCTTCACGCGACATATGCCATTTCGGCTGAGCTCCGCCCAGTTAAAGTCAACATTACCGAAGGCAAGAACACACGCCTCGTTCACCTGAGGAGAAGGGCCGGGTTGCGCGAGGACCGCGAAGGGAGAACTCAACCACCCATTCGCCACTTCCAAAATGTCCCCGCTCAGGGCGGCAATACTCGGGTTACAGACCTCAGATTTACCCATCTCACCACGAACGATGGCTTATCTCAAAGCTACGTCAATGCCATACTGCAGGATCGCCGGGGCTTCATGTGGTTTGGTACCCGCGACGGCCTAAACCGCTACGATGGCAATGACTTCGTCGTATACAAGCATAGCCCCAACGATCCTGGCGGCTTAGGCGCCAACTTTGTTGAGGATCTGAAAGAAGACGATCAGGGTTATTTGTGGGTTGCCACCTTTTCTGGCGGCCTAGACAAATTCGACCCCACAACCGAACAGTTTGCCCACTACCGTCACGACCCCAAGAACCCCAACAGCATCGGCAGCGATTGGGTTGAGCGCATCGCCCGCGACAGTCGCGGCTATCTCTGGTTTGGCACCGGAGACGGCGGCCTCGACAGGTTCGACCCCGCGAACGCAACCTTCACTCACTACCGGAAGGACAGCGACGGCCGATTTGTTGGAGAGATCATTGACGTTATGGCAGATAGCCATGGGGATATCTGATTTGTGGGCGAGCGCGGCCTGTTTCACTTGATCCCACAAACAGGACAGATTACGCGTCCTCCTGCAACCATCAGGCCTGGCGGCAGATTATGTCTATGAAGACAGCGCCGGCGATTTGTGGATGCTAGCGTATTCCCCGATCGTGGCCCTAGTTAAATATGATCGCCAGGCTGAGCGAGTTACGAAGTATCCACTTGGCGCCGACGCAGTCGGCGTGGCTGGTAGTAACCTTCTGGCGGACCGAGAGAATGGATTCTGGGTGCCATCGAACCAGGGCCTATATTACTTTGACCGGCGAACAGAGCGCTTCACGTATAACTTTCGGCACAGCGAAGCGAGCCCGGATAGCCTCAATGACAACACCGTTGTTTCAGTCTATCAGGATAGGGGCGGCCTGCTGTGGGTGGGAACTGAAAATGGGGGGCTTAATCTCCTTCTCTCCTCAGCAATATCTGTGGGTTGATTCCGGCTCGGGGAGGCGGCCAAGCGTGTGATAGAGTGCAATTCCCATCGCTTCATAGGTGCGAAAACCGTAGGAGCGTCTGGT
>Ga0335085_10004110_pt1 | contig 24409 bp, 7 predicted proteins | sample Lox_Sample_45_FD_206712 | JGI IMG/M metagenome (GOLD analysis project Ga0335085, IMG submission 206712) | Soil microbial communities from Loxahatchee National Wildlife Refuge, Florida, United States - Lox_Sample_4.5 | ecosystem: Environmental > Terrestrial > Soil > Wetlands | place: USA: Florida...
TGACGAAATCACCGCACAGGTGTCGGCGTCGAACCCATATTTCGCGCGGGTATAGCCGACATCGCGAATCACCCCACGCACGATCTCGCTGTAATCGAGGATCGCCGAGGTGGTGATCTCTCCAGCGACCATCGCCAGGCCAGTGGTCACTAGGGTTTCGCAAGCCACTCTGCCCATGGCGTCCTGGGAAAGCACCGCGTCCAGGACCGCGTCGGAGATCTGGTCGGCAATTTTATCGGGATGGCCCTCGGTAACCGACTCGGAAGTGAACAGAAAACTGCGCTTGTTCTGGCTCAAACCATTGCTCCTTCAAACTCAGCTTCTATTTGGCTAAAGTTCAGCGTGTTCGCCTGGGCGCTTGTAACCAGGAGCAGACTGAACGGCCTAATCGATCCCGAGCACACCGCTGTCCGGGTTTTCGGATTGTTCTCCGGCCAGGAAGCGACGATCGGCATCCTAGGCCTCGGAGGTAGACCAAGCAATCTTAGTTCCGAACCTACCCGGGTTAATATCCATAGCCGCCTTCGCCCACTGGATTCTTGGCCAGTAGCAACAACAGCGAACGTGCCGTTCTGCTTCCCGATTGTTCTAAGTGTTTTCCTTCAGCGTAAATAGAGGCGCTGCCAGAGCCAGATGCGGCCGTTACGCCTACCACCAAGCGGAATGGCGCGATTTAGGTTCAACTTTTCTTACATAGATTTTGAATTTTGGCCTAGAGGTCCGACAATGTAGTGGCATTTTCGTTCAACTCGCTCAAAACGAGTAGTTTAGCCATACTCTATGCTAGGATGGTGGGATCGAAAGGGAGAAAAAGTTTGCCACTTATTGGCGTCATGGTGGGACTCCCATAAGAGTTTCAGAGAAGAAATTAAAATCGAGCTGAGCATGTAAGAGACGTAGCATCAATGTGATACATGGCGGGAGGGCCCGCCTGTGCTCATTGTCTCCTCTGGCAACCGCATTGCTCCCAATGAAGACGGAAATGTGCGTCGGCCATTCTGGATAGGGTTCGGTTCAGCCATCACTTGGCGGATGCCCGCAGAAGTGATCGGATAAGCTAGTTAAATGACAAATGAGGTCGGCATGCCGGAACGCAGCGAACTGACTTTAGAAGACTACTTAGGAATTTTGCGGCGGAGATGGCCTATTATCGTTGTACTGTCTGTCGTCGGTTGCGGAGCCGGTTTCGCCACCGCGCGTTTTCTGCCGAAGCGCTACACCTCACGAACGCTAGTACTTGTGCAACAGCCGACCGTTCCCGGCGACTACGTCAAACCAGTGGTGAGCGAAGGTACGACTGAAAGACTCTCGACGATGCAGCAGGAAATTCTGAGCCGATCGAGACTCGAACCAGTTATCCAGCAGTTTGGACTATATCGAGAAGAGTTGAGCCGCGTGCCGATGGAGGATCTGGTCGGCCGCCTGAGAAACGCAGTTACCGTCACCCCGTTGGCACCTATGGCCGAGACGAATGCTCGGGGGCTGCCGGGATTCACAATCAGCGTGGATTTCAATGACCCTCGCATGGCGCAGCAAATTTGCTCTACGATCACCTCGATGTTTATGGAGGAGAATCTGCAGCTTCGCCAGCGGCAAGCAGAGCAGACAACCCAATTCCTGGGCAAACAGCTGGATGACGCCAAAGGAAAGCTCGATGAGCAAGACACGAAGCTGGCGAGCTTCCAACGCCGTTATTTGGGTTCTTTGCCCGACGACGAGGCGATGAATATCAATATCCTGCAAGGCTTGAACGCCCAACTCGATGCCGCGACTCAGGCGATTAGCCGTGCCCAGCAGGACAAGACCTTCGCAGAGTCTTCTTTGAACGAGCAACTCACGGAATGGAAAGCTGCTCAGGATGGCCATAGCCCGCAAACGCAGCAGCAGCAGCTCGCCGCCTTGCAGACTCAGCTTGCGGAGCTGAAATCGAAATACACCGACGACCATCCGGATGTGATCCGGGTCCGGAACGATATCGAAACACTCAGGAAAAAGATCGCCGACACAGGCAGCGAAGGAGATTCGACAAATACGGTTAAGAGTAACCAGACGAGTGTCGAACCGGCCGCGATCCAGCTGCTCAGAACGCAACTTCATGCGAGCGACGAAACGATCAAAGAGCGTACGGCGGAACAAGCGCAGATACAACAGCGGATCAAATTATACCAATCACGAATAGAGGCAAGCCCCGGAGTCGAGCAAGAATACAAGCAGCTTACACGTGATTATCAAACGGCTCTTGATTTTTATAATGACCTGCTGAAAAAGCGCGACCAATCGGCGATGGCAACCGATCTGGAAAAACGTCAGGAGGGGGAACAGTTTCAGGTTCTCGATCCAGCCAATCTTCCAGACAATCCCTCTTTTCCGAAAAGAATCAATTTCGGATTAGGAGGACTAGCTGCAGGCCTGGCGCTGGGCTGCGCCCTGACCGCCCTACAGGAGATGCGGGATACGTCTATAAAAAGCGAAAAAGACATCGAGGTTCTCCTCCATGCACCTGTCCTGGCAACCATTCCCATGCTCAAGGCGTCATCGCGGAAGGAAGCTTCCATTACCTCTGCCGCGTGATCGAAAAGCGACCTTCTCCTGTTGACAGGGCTAAGTTAGTCAATCAACGCAGATGGAATCGATCCACGGCGTAAGAGCGGGAGGTGTGCGCCGCATGCTGATTGACTATACTTGCTCGGGATATGACCAATGGCCTGAAAACAAAGATTCTCATCCTAAAGGTCGGGGCGCTAGGCGACGTCCTGAGAACGACGCCGGTGCTCAGAGTCCTGCAGGGAAGGGTCACCTGGGTAACGTCCGAAAAAGCCGCTCCGCTTTTAGCTGGAAATCCTTTCATCGATCGCCTTTATTGCAAGGAGCATTACCCAGACTCGCTCTTCGAGGACCGCTTTGATCTGGTGGTTAATCTCGAGGACGACCTTTCCTCCGCGACTTTAGCTTCGAAAATCAAGACAAATAGCCTGATCGGCGCCTACGTTCGTGACGGTCGAGTCGTCTATACGGATTCCGCGTCCGAGTGGTTTGATATGAGTTTGATCTCCAGATTCGGAAAAAAGAAGGCGGACAAACTGAAGATGAACAACGACAGGACCTACCAAGATTTCCTTTTCTCGATGGTAGGTTCTCGGTTCCATGGAGAAGAGTATCTTCTCGATGTGCCTTTGCAGAAGCTTCCGATCTCGGGTTTGGTTGGCTTAGAAGTTCGGGCTGGAGACGTCTGGCCCATGAAACGCTGGAACAAGTTTGAGGCGCTGGCAGAGCGATTGAAAGACGCTGGGTACAAAGTTAAGAGCTTCCAACAACGCGATCAACTCCGGGACTACGTCGACGATATCAACGAATGCGAATATATCGTTTGCGGAGATACTCTCGCGATGCATCTTGGGTTGGCGCTGCGAAAAAAGGTGGTTGCAATCTTTGCGTGTACTTCTCCGCACGAAATCTGCGACTATCGACGAATGATCAAAATTGTAAGCCCTCTTTGGAAGGAGTATTTCTATCGCCGGGATTTCGATCCGGCGCCCGCGGAGGCCGTCTCAGTGGAGTCTGTTTTTGACGCTGTGACGGCAATTTCCAGCCTCTAAGGTTGGCTAGATCAATGAGCTAGATCGCGGGCTCCCTGCGAGAGCTCAGCCAGTAGTGCAGAACGCGTTCATCTGCATGGGCCCGCGTGCCGCCGCTCGACAGTGCGGTGGCACTGAAATTACCCTCCGTGGTTCAGACAACCCCAAGTTCCCGTGACGCGCTTGGAGGGTGATTCTTTCACCCCTTACTGTGCGCGCTACGGGTCGTAACGAACCGAGGATTGGCGAATTGAACTGCGACGAAACAATTCGCTTCTCAAGCGGAACTTTCTCGGGTATATAAGAGGGCCCATCCCGGAGATGAAAACGGAATTCTTGGTTTACAGCCACCGGCAATGCTATTGACCAAAACCGCCCGTTACACGGGCAACTTGTATCGAACCTGAATACTGGCTCCCAAATATTTGCCGTTTGTTTACTACCCCTTCCCAACAATAGGTCCTAAAGCACTACCACATTGCTAATTGGGTCGCCCAAACACAAGGGTCATCCCTTGGAGATAAAGAAATTGAAGATTGGACGAATTGCTGCGGCCAGCCTGCTGATCCTATTTGGAGCCATTCCTGGAATGGGGCAAGTGTCGGTTCTGACGCAACACAACGATGCCGCGCGCACCGGGCAGAACCTGAGTGAGATGACGCTCAACACTTCGAACGTGAACCAGAGCACGTTCGGCAAGCTTTTCTATCGCACGGTAGATGGATTCATCTATGCGCAGCCGCTATATGTTCCGGGGCTGACGATTCAGGGTACGACCCACAACGTGGTGTATGTGGCCACCGAGCACAACAGTGTCTTTGCTTTTGATGCAGATAATCCAAATGAGCCGGCGCCACTATGGCAGGTAAACCTAGGCACGAGTGTTCCCATGGAAGACATCTGCATCATTACCGGGGACACGAACCCAGGGGATTGCCCTTATTACGATATCAGCCCAGAGATCGGCATCACCAGCACGCCGGCGATCGATCCAGTTGCAGGGATTCTATACGTGGTGGCGAGGACGAAGAACACCAGCGACAGCACATACCATTATTTCCTTCACGCCCTCAGCTTGACAACCGGAAGCGAAGAGCTGGGAGGGCCCATGGAAATCACAGGGCAGGTGAGCGGCACGGGCGCAGCCAGCCAGAACGGCACGGTTGTGTTCGATCCCACCTACGTCAATCAACGGCCGTCTCTGCTTTTGGTCAACGGAGTTCTCTACATTGCGTTTGGGTCCGTCGGTGACATAGGTCCGTACCATGGCTGGGTGATGAGCTACAACGCCACCACACTGCAGCAAGAGGCCATCTTCAACGTCACGCCGAATGGCTCGGATGGTGGGATTTGGTCCGCAGGACAGGGCCTGGTGGCCGATTCCTCGAACAATATCTATATGATGACTGGAAATGGCGATTTCACAGCAGACACGGGGGGGACAGATTACGGCGACTCTTTCGTGAAGTTCACGAGCCCCAGTCTGACAGTGGGAGATTATTTCACGCCTGATGACCAGGGAATGCTGAACGCCGATGACACCGATTTGGGATCCGGCGGTCCCATGCTGGTGCCGGGCACTTCACTGATTGTGGGGATGGGTAAGGACGGAATCTTTCGAGTCGTGAATACCAGCCCCGGCGCCATGGGCGGTTACAACTCCGGCATCGACAATGACGTTCAGGAATTTACCGTTCAATCGAGGCCGTTTTTCAGTTCGCCTGTCTACTGGAACATCCCCAATCATGGCCCTGTCGCTTACGTGTGGTCCCCCGGGGATTATCTGAAGGCCTTCGTCTTCAATGGATCGACGTTCAACACCACCCCCGTATCACAAGGAACGGTTGCGAATGCCAACGGATTCTCGAATGCCGCAGCCTTGTCTGTCTCGTCTAACGGAAGCACGACAGGCACGGGGATTCTGTGGACATCGCGGAGTTTTTCTGGAACAGCGACCGGACGCCCTGTCGCGGGGGTGGTGAGCGCCTACGACGCCACCGATCTCACGACGGAGCTATGGGACAGCACTCAGAACCTGGCTCGCGACGATGTGGGCAATTATGCCAAGTTCAATCCGCCCACAGTGGCAAACGGGAAAGTATATGTCGGTTCGTTTTCCGGACAATTACAGGTTTATGGCTTGAATCCGCCTGCCTTTCAAGGGATTCATTTCGTTCAAGTGGCGTCAGCCACGCCCCAATCGAGCACGGCATCGGTTCCTGTAGCCTTTACGGGAGCGCAAACAGCGGGTGACCTGAACGTTGTCATCGTAGGCTGGAATGATACGACTGCGACAGTGCAGTCGGTGACCGATTCTACGGGGAATACATATACCTTGGCGGTCGGTCCGATCACGGGCACTGGCTTGAGAGAATCGATTTATTACTCCAAAAATATCCTGAGTAGTGCTTCAAACACCGTCACGGTAACTTTTAGCCAGGCTGCAACGAAGCCGGATGTGCGCATTTTGGAATATAGCGGGGTTGATACTTCGAACCCGTTGGATGTATCCGCGGGCGCGAGTGGAAACAGCTATGTTGCCGATAGCGGCTATGTGGCCACAAATGCGGCGAACGAACTGATCATAGGCGCCGACATGGTCAGCGGGACTACTACGATCATGGCTGGTGCCCCCTTCACGATTCGGGCGATCACTCCGACCGATGCGGATCTGGCAGCCGATCGCGTCGTCAATGTGCCTGGAAGTTATGAATCCTGGGCGCCTTTGACTGCTTCCGGACCATGGATCATGCAAGTGGTGACGTTCCGCTCGGCAACCGCGAGCACCGTTCCTTTTGTGACGGGTGTAAGTCCGAGCGCGGGTCCGGTGGCGGGTGGTACGGCGGTGACGATTACGGGGATAGACTTTGCCTCGGGCGCGACGGTGACGGTCGGCTCAGCGGCGGCGACGAATGTGGTGGTGGTGAACAGCACGACCATCACGGCCACAACTCCGGCGGGGGCTGCCGGTGGGGTCACGGTGACGGTGACGAATTCGAGTGGACAGAGTGGGAGCCTGGCCAGCGCATTTACGTATGTTGCGCCACCGACGGTGAGCAGTGTCAGCCCGAACAACGGGTCGACGTCCGGCGGAACGGCGGTAACGATTACGGGGACGAACTTTGTGTCGGGCGCGACGGTGACGTTCGGCTCGGCGGCAGCGACGAACGTGGTCGTGGTGAACAGCACGACCATCACGGCCACAACCCCAGCCGGCAGTGCCGGTGCGGTGACGGTGACCGTTACGAGCAACGGGCAGAGTGGAAGTCTGACGAATGGGTTCACCTATGTAGTGAGGCCTACGGTCAGTAGTGTGTCGCCCAGCAGCGGTGTAGCGGCAGGCGGCACTTCAGTGACGATCACGGGGACGAACTTCGCGTCGGGCGCGACGGTGACGTTTGGCTCGGCGGCGGCGACGAATGTGGTGGTAGTGAGCAGCACGACGATCACGGCGACGACGCCGGCGGGGGCTACCGGGGCGGTGACGGTAACGGTGACGGTGGACGCGCAGAGCGGAAGCTTGACGAATGGATTCACCTACGTGGTGACGCCGACCCTGAGCAGTGTCAGTCCGAATAGCGGTCCGGTGGCGGGTGGGACGGCGGTAACGATCACAGGGACGAACTTTGCATCAGGTGCGACGGTGACGTTTGGAGGGGCGGCTGCAACCAACGTGGCTGTAGTGAACAGCACGATGATTGCAGCCACGACGCCGGCAGGCAACACGGGACCGGTAACAGTGGCTGTGACGCTGAACGGGCAGAGCGGGGTTCTAACGAATGGGTTCACCTACACCGGGACGGTAGCGATCAGTTTCAGCCAGGTGGCTTCCTCTACGCCGGAATCGCCTACACAGACGGTGACAGTGGCTTATCCGCGGGCGCAGACGATGGGGGACCTGAACGTGGTGGTGGTGGGATGGAACGACACGACGTCGACAGTCCAATCGGTGATGGACAGTGTGGGGAATGTCTACCATTTGGCTATAGGACCGACCACGGGCACGGCATTGAGACAATCGATCTACTACGCGGCCAATATCTCGGGCGGCAGCAACACCGTGACGGTGACGTTCAGTCAGGCGGCGGCGTATCCGGATATACGAATTTTGGAGTACCGCGGAGTAACGACACTAGATGTGACGGCTGGGAACAAGGGGAGCAGCACGAGTGCGAACAGCGGCGCGGCAACAACGACGAGTGCCAACGAATTGATCTTTGGGGCGAACACGGTAGCGACATTGACTAAGACTGCGGGGAGCGGATTTACTTCGCGGATCATTACGGTGCCAGACGGGAACATCGCTGAAGACAAGGTGGTGACATCGTCGGGGAGCAACAATGCGACCGCGACATTGACTGCTTCAGGTCCTTGGGTCATGCAGATGGTTACATTTTCAGCTGTATCAGGGCTGACACCCACCGTGACGAGCGCCAGCCCGAGCAGCGGGACAACGGCAGGCGGGACTTCGGTAACGATCACCGGGACGAACTTCGTTTCTGGCGCGACGGTGACGTTTGGATCGGCGGCGGCAACGAATGTGGTGGTGGTGAACAGCACGAGCATAACGGCGACAAGCCCAGCTGGCAGCTCGGGTGCGGTGACGGTTACGGTTACGGTCGGCGGGCAGAGCGGGAGTCTGGCCAACGGGTTCACCTATGTGGTGCCGCCTACGGTGAGCAGTTTGTCACCCAATAACGGTCCGACGACAGGTGGAATGGCGCTGACGATCACGGGGACGAACTTCGCGTCAGGCGCGACGGTGACGTTTGGATCGGCTGCGGCGACGAACGTGGTTGTGGTGAACGGCACGACCATCACGGCCACAACCCCCGCCGGCACTGCTGGAGCCGTGACTGTGACGGTGACCAACAGCAACGGTCTCAGCGGGAGCCTGGCGAGCGGATTCACATACGTTGCGCCGCCTACGGTAAGCAGTGTCAGCCCAAACAATGGCTCGACGTCCGGCGGAACTGCAGTGACCATCACGGGGATGAGCTTTGCATCAGGGGCGACAGTTATGTTCGGCTCAGTGGCAGCCACCAACGTGGTGGTGGGGAGCAGCACGAGCATCACGGCGACGACTCCAGCAGGCAGCGTGGGCGCGGTGACGGTTACGGTTACGGCCGGCGGGCAGAGCGGGAGTCTGGCCAACGGGTTCACCTACACTGCGGTAGTGACGGTAGCGACCCCGAGCTTTACCCCCAGCGCTGGCACTTACGGTTCCGCGCAATCCGTCAGCATCACCTCTGCGACCAGCGGGGCGACGATCTGCTACACCACAGACGGAAGCGCTCCGGCGGCCAACACACCCGGCACATGCTCAACTGGCACGGCGCTGGCGAACGGCGGGAGCGTTTTGGTCAGCACCTCGGAAACTCTTGAAGCGATCGGCACCGAAAACGGCTTCACCAACAGCGCCCTGGGAAGCGCCAGTTATACCATCAGTACCTGTGTCCAAAATTTGGCGATTGGCAGTTTTACACTCTGCGGGGAGTCTTACAACGACGTCTCTAACGGGACGAATGTACAAGTCAGTTACAGCCCATCTCCCAACAACGGCATTATTGCTTGGGCTACGTGGTGTTTCACTTCCGCATGCGATACTTCAATCTCCGGCATAACTGCAACCATTGGCGACAACATCAATGCGACGGAATCGTGTTTTGTCGCAAGTCCTCATAGTCCGTTCACTACGGACGCCAACGGGGGCGGGCCAGGTAGCGGCGATTTCCAGCAGCATTATGTCTGGTACTGCCCAAGCGTTCCATCCGGAGTGACATCCTTCACGGTGACGCCGAGCAACCCCAACCTTAGCTACTTGCAATTAAATATCACTGAATGGAAGGCCGGATCGTTGTCAGCGTCTTGTTCGCCAATAAGCGCTTGCTTTGAGAATGTGGACAATTTCGGGCAGGCAGGAAACCCAACTGGTGGAACTACAGCCACGATCACCACCAGCGGTGCAACGGTTAACGCGAATGATCTGATATTCGCTGTGACCGAGGTGCCTTGCTGTAGTTTCACCGCTGGCCCCGGCATGGGATACACCGGAATAACCGTGGCTCCTAGCGTTACGCCGGGAATGGTTTCCGAAGCAGAAGCAGCGACAGCAACCGGAATCCAAACAGCAACGACAACCTGGAGTGGGGGAAGCACTTCTTGGTTCGGAGTAATCGTTCCGCTACTAGGAGCCGGGGGCGCTCCAACGGCGCCGACGGTGAGCGCTGTTAGTCCGAACAGCGGGCCCGCTGCGGGCGGGACGGCGGTGACGATCACGGGTACGAACTTTGCCGCGGGCGCTACGGTGTCGTTTGGCTCGGCGGCGGCGAATGTGGTGGTGGTGAGCAGCACGAGCATTACGGCCACGACTCCGGCGGGGGTTGGCGGTGCGGCGACAGTGACAGTGACCGTAAACGGCCAGAGTGGGATTTTGGCGAATGGGTTCACGTATGTGGCACCGCCAACAGTGAGTGGTGTGAGTCCGAACAGCGGGCCGACGACGGGCGGCACTGGGGTAACTATTACTGGTACGAACTTCGCCGCGGACGCGACGGCGACGTTTGGCTCGGCGGCAGCGACGAATGTGGTGGTAGTGAGCAGTACGCAGATCACGGCCACAACTCCGGCCGGCAGTGCCGGTGCGGTGACGGTGACGGTTACGGCCAGCGGGCAGAGTGGGAGCCTGACCAATGGGTTCACCTATGCCGTGCCGCCCACGGTGACCAGTGTGTTACCCACTACCGGTCCGACGACGGGTGGTACAGCGGTGACGATCACGGGGACGAACTTTGCCTCGGGCGCGACGGTGACATTTGGGAGTACGGCAGCGACGAATGTGGTCGTCGTGAGCAGCACGAGCATCACGGCGACGACGCCGGCCGGGACCGCGGGCGCGGTGATGGTGACAGTGACGAATTCGAGCGGGCAAAGCGGAACCCTGGCGACTGGCTTCACGTTTGTTGCGCCGCCGACGGTAAGCAGTGTGTCGCCCAACAACGGTCCGACGTCCGGCGGCACGGCGGTAACGATCACGGGTACGAACTTTGTGTCGGGCGCGACGGTGACGTTCGGCTCGGCGGCAGCGACGAATGTGGTGGTGGTGAACAGCACGCAGATCACGGCCACAACTCCGGCAGGGGCTGCCGGTGCGGTGACGGTAACGGTAACCAATGTCGGATCGCAGAGCGGGAGCCTAGCCAATGGGTTCACCTATGTGGTGAGGCCTACGGTGAGCAGTGTCAGTCCGAACAGCGGCGTGGCGGCAGGTGGCACTTCAGTGACGATCACCGGGACGAACTTTGCAGCGGGCGCCACAGTGACGTTTGGATCGACGGCGGCGACCAATGTGGTTGTCGTGAGCAGCACGTCTATTACAGCCACAACTCCGGCCGGCACTGCGGGTGCTGTGACGGTGACGGTCACCGTAAGCGGCCAGAGTGGGAGCCTAGCCAGTGCATTTACGTATGTTGCGCCGCCCACGGTCACGAGTGTGTCGCCCAATAACGGTCCGGCGGCGGGCGGCACTGGGGTAACCATCACGGGCACGAACTTCGCCTTGGGCGCCACGGTGACATTCGGGCCGGCGGCAGCGACGAATGTTGTGGTGGTGAGCGGCACGAGCATCACGGCGACGACCCCAGCAGGGAGCGCCGGCGCGGTGAGTGTGACGGTTACGGTGAACGGGCAGAGTGGCAGCCTGACGAATGGATTCACATATCAGACCGCGATGGCCATCGGTTTCAGCCAAGTGGCTTCGTCTACGCCGCAATCGCCTACGCAGACGGTGACGGTGGCCTACCCAGCAGCACAGGCGATGGGGGATCTAAATATTGTGGTGGTGGGATGGAACGACACAGCGGCGACAGTGCAGTCGGTGAAGGACAGCGTGGGGAACCCCTACAGTTTGGCAATTGGACCGACAAGCGGCAAAGCGTTGCGGCAATCGATCTACTATGCGGCAAGCATTACGGGCGGCAGCAACACGGTTACAGTGACGTTCAGTCAAGCGGCGGCATATCCGGATATACGAATTTTGGAGTACCGCGGAGTAACGACATTAGATGTGACGGCTGGGAACAGTGGCAGCAGCACGAGTGCGAGCAGCGGCGCGGCAACAACGACGAGCCCCAACGAGTTGATCTTTGGGGCGAACACGGTAGCGACGTTGACTAAGGCTGCGGGGAGCGGGTTCGCCTCACGGATCATTACTGTGCCAGATGGGAACGTTGCTGAAGATAAGGTGGTGACATCGTCGGGCAGCAACAGTGCGACGGCGACGTTGACTGCTTCAGGCCCTTGGGTCATGCAGATGGCCACATTTAAATGAGACGGCGACATCTCCGACCACACGTGTCGACGCCTTGCCTAACGCTGCGTGGAGAGCGTGCTGAAAGAAAAGATGATAACAAACTGCTGGATCAAATTATCAGTTAACAGTGACCGTTAGCCCCGTCGGAGGAGAGGGTGCAGATGCTGTTCCAGAACCATAGCAAGCGCTTGCATTAAAATTTGAAACTGATCCGCCCATTGTGTTCAGGAAGCAATCCTGCGCCGGATTTGTGTACGCGTGCCCTCCCACATTGGGAATATTACCGCCTGTCACGTCAGGCCCGATCGGAGGCCAGGGCTTGGTCATAGGCCACCACGCAGGCGGGACAGAAAGGTAGAAAGACGCTGGCAAGTTTTGGTTCGCTGGAACAGGGTTTGGAAATACGGGATCAGTGCTTGGCACCTCAGAGGCAAGCCATCGGGTAGAAGCGCCTGCAGTTACGTAGTTCCCCCAGAGCATGGTTGAAGGCGCGACAACTGGGTCCGGATAGACATTTTCGCCAGGCTCGCTCGTTCCGCTCGCATTCTGTGAAGAGTAGCCTAACCTGAATGCCACGCCAGACCATCGGTCATATAATGTCGCATCGCTGTAAATCGACTTATAGACTGTAGCTGTCACTACGTTTCCTACGACGTTGTACCACCGATGGTAAGCCCACAGGTCAAGTCCTACTCCACCATAAAAATAATTACGGAAGAAGGTATTTAAAGCCGTATTGCCATGGAAGTCGTCGGCCCAAAACTTCGTTGCCTGGTTCCCCTCGTAGAGGTTCATCGCGGTGCCTACTTCATGGGCCTGGAGTCCGCCCTCACCTGTAGTGTAATGCTCATAATTGTAGGCGACGACACTGCCGGTCGTACCGGAGTTCAGCATAGTCGGCGATTCGACTCCGTTAAAGACATTGTTCTCGATGAGGCACCCAGAGCATTGATACAAACTGATACCGTAGCTTGTCGTCGTGTAAACACCGCCTCCACGGAAGGGATCAAACCAGGAATTGCGCACGGTGCCACCACGCGAGTCAACAAACTCAATACCCATGTCACCCCCGCCCACACCACCAACGAGGCCCAACCCAGAGACCCAGCAATCCGCTGAGACATTGAAGCCGATCATAAATTCAGTCGTCACTGACCGAGTGATAAGAAAATTCTCTAGGCCGACTCCGCTGACGACTCCAGACTGCCATCCGGCCCTTGGCGAAAAGGCCGTCGCCCACGTCCCAGTAGGTCGGTAGATTCCAGGCGAGATGGTGACTTGTGTTCCGTTGATTGCAACAACTCGCACACGCTGCTGTTGGCCACTTCTTTGGGTTTGATCCGAGCCATTCCAAGCTACGTTATTAGTATCGACCTGCGCTTTCTGGCTGACAAAATATCCATTATTTGGGACGGTACTGTCAGGCGGATCCGATTGCCATAGGGTTAGGGTACCTCCAGCCGTTAGTCCGTTCGGCGCGGAGGAGAGGTTCAGTATAGTCGCTCCTTGCGTATAAACACCGGGTTGTCCATTCGTCCCCGTCCAGTTTAGGATCGTCGAGGGAGTGACACCGCCGAGGCCCGGTGGGGAATTGTAACCGGACCGATCAAACGCAGCATCCTGCACGGCAATCAGAGTGGATCCCCAAAAGTAGCTTGACCCACCTGAGCTTGTGAAGTTCAGGACAGTCGACATTCCCTGGCCGCGCAGGGTGACGTTCGAGCGATAGATGTTAATTGTAGACGACAGATTGAACGTTCCAGAGCCGAGCTGAACAACTTGGCCGCTGGGGCAGGAGGCGATAGCACTGTTGATCTGTGCCGCCGACGCAGTAGAATTGAGCGTGGCGCAAATCGTTGCGCGCACCGGGATTCCTCCATTGATTCCTGCGTTCGACCAATCTGTAGCTCTGCTCGGGGCAATGATGCCGGACCATTGTTGTGCATGCGCGGGATATGCAGTCAGACCAAGGCCCATAACCGCAGCGCCAACGCCAAATGATACAATCCTTGAAATTTTCTTAACGTAATATGCGTAATCTAAAACAGTGTTCAGTACCGTTCTCATAAGTCTCTTAAGCTTATTTCCTTTTTGTTTTTCGGAATCGAACGAACCAAAGTATGAAAAGATTATCATGGCGTGCGCAGGCGATAACAACTGGCCTTATGACCAGTTGAAGCTAATTCAGATACCTGTACCAGACCTGTACACTTTCTTCCTGGAGAGATTTAACTTAGCGGGTAAGAATATTTTCAGATGCCGGAACCTCGTCGATCGCTGAACAGCCAACGGGTCGTAACCGACGTTGTCGTCATGGCAGCGTTGTCGTGTCTTGGTTTAGCAACCGACCGTCGTCCCGTTCCGATATATTTATCGGCCCGCCCAGCCTCGTCCCAGAGGCAGACATGTTTCCCGGTCTCGCGATAATCCCTCGTCTGGTCGTCTATGTCAGAAGCAGCGGACCAGGAACAGCAAAGAGCGACTCCCGAAAGCCCCGTGCCGGTTCAACCGGTCGATGCAACACACCAGGTGCGTCATAAGTTCTTCTTATACAGGAGGTTTTATGTTTTGAAGGGCTGTTGCAGAGCAAAAGCTCATTTTTGGCCCCTTTTTGAAGCTGACGCTCTCCCAATCAAATCTTCTTAAACGTCTGGGCTTTGAGTAGGTTTCAGTGGGTGTTGCATCGACCCATTGAGATCACCCGCACGCCCGGTAATTCAGTACGCGCAAGTGACCTCTTACGGTCAACCAACTGTTTGGTACGGCAGCGAAATTCATTCATAGCGCTGCGACGGTGTTGTCCGCGAAACAACGTTGCCCGCAACCTAATTTCGACGGGTAGCTCAACGCCGAGCAGTGATCGGAGAGCCGAAGAAAGAAAACGAACGAATTAGCGGATAAGCAGAAACGCGGCGGTATAAGAGTTTCGCACCAGGGAGAGCCTTGCTAGGTGCCCTTCGACAAGGGATGCCAATTCATGGTGGCGCCGAACACCTGATAGGCTGGTATGACTCCGCAACTGGCGACGGGACAAGCGCCGCTGCCACTAATCTGCTGCTGGTATTGATAAGTCAGCGCAAAGTGAACGTGGCGACCGATCTGCCTGCTGAGGTTTGCACCCGCAAACCAGTCTTTGAAGTTCTGCGCGAAAATTCCGACCGGAACCAGCGCGTTATTCACTGCGTATCCGCCATTTACTGAAGCGGACCAGGCCCTCGTTATCAAATGATTTGCCGATGCAGTCAGCGTATTGGCTTCGCTGCCGAAAAATACTCCAGAGCCAGGGCTCACTCCGCGGAAATAGGAGATCGAGTAGCCTGTACGAGCTGTCTGGTGAGTAAGACTCGTTGATACGCTCCAGGAAAGCTGGCGTCTATCTGGAGCTCCGGAAGTCCGAAAAACAGTAAGCTCGGGACCTGCGGCGACTTGGAAGGCGAGCCGTCCTGTGATCCTACGGCCAAAAGACGGCTGGAGCAGATCCGAATCAAACAGAGTTCCGTTTCCGCTGAAGTCAGTGCGATCGTACTGCAAAACGACTGCGACGGTATTCTTCGAGCTGAGAGAGTAGTTGTAACCCGCACGGGCATCGATGCTATGGCTGTTGAGGTATCCCGGGGTAACGAAGTCCAAGAGGGCGTATGAGCCCGAAATGGTCACCGTCGTCCTGTGGCTCAAGCTGTAGTCCGCCTCGCCTGAGGTTGAATTGTTCACCTGCCTGGCGAAGCCAGTCAGGATCGTCCCGACTGGGTTCAATGACGGTTGCAGAGCTGCGATCGGGCTATTCTGGGTTTCGAGGGCGGGGCCGCCTGTGAAGGAGCCGCCAAAACCTGCCTGCCACGAATATAGGAAATTGTCGCGCAATCGGAAGGTCCATCGCTGATGGTGTGCTTCCAGCGACAGCCCGATATTATGGGAAGGCATATTGCGGGGGCCATAAAAGGCGGATGGATAATAATAGGTATCGGAACCCTTGTAGGTGATCGCCAGGTCGGAGCTGTGCGATTTTTTTTCTGCGTCGAAAGTTACCCCTATAGTGCTCCCAGAGGTTTTGGTGCCAGTGCCGGTTTGCGCTGCTGCCAATCCGCTATATCCAAGTTCGGATACGTAAAGGCCGGGATCAAAGATTCCAGTGAGGCGACCCGCAGAGCCGGTAGTCAGGCTTTGAACGCCCGAGAGCGCGTGAGTATCGGGCTCGGTCTGCGTAGTTGAACCTTGGGTTCCGGCTCCATTCGGCGGCTGACCCGATCCAGTAGAGGCTCCTGGACCAAAGGGCGCAACGGGCTGCTCAGGGATGCTAGGGTTTTGGCCTTGGTCCTGAGCTGGCAAAGTTTGGGCGCGTAGGCCAGGTACATGCAAGATACAAGAGAGAAGAAGTAGACAGGCGGTAACCTCAAAAGTCACCAGTTTGCAGCCCCTGCGCTTTTGAACGTCCGTCGGTAGGCATGACTGAACTTGGATTGGCGGAGTTTTGTGCATAGAAAGGCGCTCTTCGCAACTCCAGCTGACGCAGATTTCTTTACGGTATTTCGTCTGCATGTCTAGTTCCCGGAGATTCAACTTAGTTAAGTAGTTTGTTCCTACGTCTAAATGCGCAAGTTAAACGGTGCAAGGCGCTTATGGCTGACATCTATTTAATGGCTGCAGCCGATGCCCAATGCGGTGGTAGAAATGTTCCTCTTTGTTCCAATTTTGGGGAATTAATAGAACCAAGTCCGGAGAACACAAACGACTCACAGAGAACAGCTGGCTCTGCTCATACATCCCTTGTATTTTCTGTTGTTTAGGGAACCAATAAGAATGGTTTTGGTTGCAAACGTGCTCCCAAACTTGGTCCTGAACGAAGTCTAGGGCCCCGGAGTACTTTACGTAGCCGGGATAAAGAGGAGGCTAGGGTGCGTCTTGCGGTGATCGGTTGCGGGTACGTGGGTTTGGTGACGGGAAGCTGCTTGTCCCAAGCTGGGCACGAGGTTGTCGCCACAGATAATGACGTGGCCCGCATCAACATGCTGAACTCGGGACGCCTCCCGATCTACGAGCCGGGCCTCGATCACGTGATGCAAAGCGCGAGTGCCGCCGGTCGACTCAGTTTCACGTCCGATTGCGCGGAAGCGGTTCGCGCAGCGGATGCTGTTTTCATTTGCGTGGGAACGCCGCCGCTGGATTCCGGCGAAGCCGATCTTTCCGCAATCGACAATGTGGCGCGGCAAATCGCGGCGGCAGCGCGCTCGCCCAAGCTGGTGATCGAGAAAAGCACCGTGCCTGCGCACACTGGCGAGGAACTCCGTCGCGCCCTGCAGGTCTATGGCCGCAAGAATGGCGCTCGGCTTCGCGTCGCCTCCAATCCGGAGTTTTTGCGCGAAGGCACCGCCGTAGCCGATTTTTTTCATCCCGACCGCATCGTGGTCGGCGTGGAAGATGCGGAATCCGAGCGCCAATTGCGCGAAATCTACAAACCCTTTCTCGAGGGCACCTTCCATTGCCCCGTTCACCAGCCGAAATGCCCGCCGTCGCCCGCTCCGGTATTTCTCGTGACCACCATTGCCAGCGCCGAATTGATCAAGCACGCTTCGAATTCCTTCCTCGGCTTGAAGATCTCCTACGCCAATCTCATTGCCGATCTCTGTGAGAAACTGGGCGGAAATGTGGAAGAGGTCACCCGCGCGATGGGGCTCGATCCGCGCATCGGGCCGCATTTTCTCAGCGCCGGCCTGGGTTTTGGAGGCTTCTGCCTGCCCAAGGATATCCAGGCGTTCATCCGCCTGGCGGAAAAGAATGGCGTCGATTTCACTTTGCTGCACGAAGTCGAGGCAGTAAACAAGCGCCGTGTCGAGCAGTTCGTGGAGAAGGTCCGCCGCGCCCTGTGGGTGGTCAAGGATAAAACCGTTGGCGTGCTGGGTCTGGCTTTCAAGCCCAATACGGACGACGTTCGTTTTGCGCCGGCGATTGAAGTCCTGCGGCGGCTGATCGCCGAAGGCGCCAAGGTGCGGGCCTCGGATCCCGTCGCGATCGAGCGCGCTCGCTTGATCCCGAGTAAAGGCGTGGAGTTTGTGGCCGATCCTTACCAGACGGCGCGCGGAGCCGATGCCTTGCTCTTGCTCACCGAGTGGAAGGAGTATCGCGACCTGGATTGGCAGCGCGTCTATGGAGAGATGGCCCGGCCGCTGATTCTGGATGCACGCAATATGCTGTCGCCTGCGAAGATGAAGGAGTTGGGCTTTGAGTATCACAGCTTCGGGCGGCCCGACCTGAGCCCGAGCCCCGCGCTCGTTTCCACCTAGTCCCGGTTCGTAGATCAACTCGTTGCTTGTCCGGCGGCGACCTTCTGCCGGAAAAATTCCAACGTCGCAGATAAACCTGCCCGCGATTGGGCCGTTTTCTAAAGACACCTAGCTCAATTCGATGGCTGGGACTACATTCAAAGTTATTGGCCGAAAGGAACGTGAGGAGTCTTGGCGGACGCTGATCTCAACACATAAGAGAAATCGCGTCAGAGAATTGACACGCTTGGGCACCTTCAAAAACGATACCCAACAAAACGGGCGTCCGCCATAAGCTGGCACTTCGGAAGACCACGATTCGCGGGCCTTGTTAAAAAGTGCATGCGAGAAGACCAAGACGTTCAGGATTACTCGCGCCAGTTAGGCGCCTATGCCCTTTGATTCGTCAGCCCAACTTTGGTGCCAATCTGGCCAAAGCCCACATTGTTTCTTGCGCACTACGAAATCAGCTAAAACGCCCTTATCGAAGATCAACGTGAAACTAGCTATGGCGCTGGGGCGAACGACGTCATGATGACGCCAGTGCTCTGCGTGCCGTCCGAGATAGTTGTCATGGTAACGTTACCGGCTGGGGAAACCGGAGATCCGCTGCTTGCGAAAATTCCCGCTCCACCAATCGCCGCGTCGATCACTATCGGAGTTGCGCCCGTTCCAGCGGCTAGATGCCCGTAGGACCAGAGTCCCTGCACAACCAGTGACCCGGCCGCAACAGTCGTAAGAGACGTCGTAGTAGACGTACTCCCCGCAGGTGCCGTATTCGTCGTAAATGCATCCGGCTGGGCTGACTGCTTAACGTTGAACCAAGACGCCGCCTGAGAGATTAGATAGTGTGTGCTCCCGGCGGTAACAACAACACTGTGGGAACCACTGGACGGATTGAGAAGATAATAGAGGTATTGCCAGTTATTAGACGGCGCCCGGACCTTCCCTAGAAGGGTCATCGAAGCCCCGTTATACGTGACAGACGTAATATCGTCCGCTGACGTATCGCCAATCAGGTTGACAACGAGGAGTCGATTGGCACCGCTTCCCACCGTATAGGAAGAAGTCAGAGACGTTGTTGACCCACCGTTATTTCCACCATCGGCTGAATTGTCGAAACTTATGCCAGGAGTTCCATTGGAAGCCAAGGAGAATGAAGCGATTACGCCTGACGCTGAAGCTTGGCCGCCCCACGTGTTCGTCATAGAAATCGGGTACGCCTCAGTGACTGAAGAAGGCACGCTAGAGAACATTCCCAGACTGTCGAAGCCTGACTCGACAACTAGAGGTGCTGACCCGCTATAGGGAATAATTCCGAAGTATCCCCACATACTTTCCACAACTATCGCGTTGTTCGGACTTGCTGGCAAAGACATCGTCATTGACACGCCTGAGGCTGCGGTGCTCGTTGCGGTCGCCAACGGGGCAGATTGGCTTACGTTGTACCATGACGTCGCTTCCGAGATCAGGTAGTGGGAACTTGCCGCGGTTATGACTACATTGTTGGTTCCAGAGGATGGGGAAAGCAGGTAGTAGAAATATTGCCATCTATCGTTAGGCGTCTTAACTTTCTGAATAAGGGTCAGAGGCACGCCTGCATACGTCACGGACGAGATATCGTCTACTGTTACATCGCCCATTAGATTGACAAGCAGGAGCCGGTTTGAATTGGTTCCAACCGTGTACGAATACGTAAGCGATGTAGTGTTCCCACCGTTGTTTTCACCGTCCCCCGCGTTATCGAAGTAGGCCGGAATGCTGGCTGTCGCCACCGTCGAGTACGGTCCGTAGAAGTTGTTGGTGTCTTCCGCTCTCACCCGGTAGTTGTATGTCGTTCCCGCCGCTGCGGAAGTGTCCGTGTAAGACGTACCCGAAGTAGTGGCAATCTGGGAAAAGTTAGAGCAGCCAAGCCCCGAACATCTCTCGATGGAGTATTGGCTAATGGATCCTCCACTTTCTGTTGAGGCGTTCCAGTTGAGCGTTCTGGCTGGAGTGGCAGTAAAACTGGAAACGACGCGCGGTATTATCGGGCTGAGTGCTTGAACATTGGAATAAGCGCTGAAAGTTCCGCTGGAGTCTTCGGCGCGGACTCGGTAGTTATATGCCGCTCCCGAGATGGATGTGTCCGTATACGTCAGAATCGAGCCGGAGACGCTGGCGATTTGACTGAAATTGGAGCAGCCGAAGCCTGTACACCTTTCAATAAAATAGCTGGCAATAGGACCGCCGTTCGACGACGGCACAGCTGCCGTCCAAGAAAGGACAGTTTCATTTGGCTTTGGCGCTATGGCCGCCATAACAGTTTGCCAAAAATCGCTCACGGAAGCCGTAAAGCTGGAATTATAGTTACCCGGGCTAGCTGCAATCCCGGTCTCGGCGCTGAAATTCAACCCAGTAGACGCAGACTGCGAGGTGTATCCCGTTCCTGCGGTGTACGTGTTGTTGCCGAACCCCTTAACAATTCCGAGCAACAAGTCGTTTGGCTGAGACGTTGTTAGTGCGCCGCTGACGATATATTTCGAAAGTGTGCCATTGTCGCCAGTGATAAAGCTGTAGGTATCTATAGGAGAATAGATGTTGTCTCCGGCGAGCGCCGCAATCGACATAACCAGAGGCTCAGTCTGGCTAAAACTGACTGTTATCGTATGCCCTGCTCCAGTTGCCGCGTTAGGCGCGTAAAAGAATTCGCCATCCATGGGGTACCCAGAGCTTCCAACTTTATGAGTTGGTCCGGCCAAGGGAATCCACGTGTTGCCGTAGTTGTCTGTAATCGTAAAGGCCACATTGTTATGAGACCCCAAAAACATGACGAGAAGGTCCGCGCCCGTACTGTTGAAAGCTGAGGTGGTAAACGAATTGCCTGCGGTGGCGTTGTAGTACTCTTGTCCAGAAACATAAGTCGGAACTGAAGTCCCCATCAGCGCCCCGGTAAAATTGCTCGGGGCTGTAACCACGTTTGTAATAATGTAGGTAAAGCCGCTGGACAGACTTCCACTCTGCCCGATGACCGTTACCGTTACGGTCACCGCACCGGCACTGCCCGCGGGAGCCGCGGCAGTAATTGTGGTGCTGTTCACTACCACTACGTTCGTCGCCGCACCAGAGCCAAACGTCACCGTCGCGCCCGCCGCAAAGTTCGTACCGGTGATCGTCACCGTTGTTCCGCCTGCTGTGGACCCGCTGTTCGGAGTCACACTGCTCACCGTCGGCGGGACAACGTATGTGAAACCACTTACTAGGTTTCCACTCAGACCATTGCTGTTCGTTACGATTATCGTCACGGCGCCCACACTGCCCGCCGGCGTCATCGCCGTGATCGTCGTGCTGTTCACCACCACTACATTCGTGGCCGCCGCACCTCCAAACGTCACCGTCGCGCCCGAGACGAAGTTCGTTCCCGTGATGGTTACAGGCGTTCCACCTGCTGGCACCCCGCTGATCGGACTGACGCTGCTCACCGTGGGCGGCGCAATATAAGTATATGCACTGGCCAGGCTCCCGCTCCGCCCAGTTGTGTTGGTCACCGTCACGGTTGCGGCTCCCGCGCTGCCGGCTGGACTTGTCGCCGTGATCGTGGTGCCGTTCACCACAACCACGTTGGTCGCCCCCGCTGAGCCAAACGTCACCGTAGCCCCCGCCGCATAGTTGGTCCCGGTGATCGTCACCGAGGTTCCACCCGCTGTCGACCCGCTGTTCGGAGTCACACTAATCACCGTAGGCACAGGAGCAGGGGTAGCGATGAAGGTAACCATCTGCATGACCCAAGCACCAGCCGGGCTCAGCGTCGCTGTGGCACTGTAGCTGCCCGCCGTCGCCACCACCTCATCTTCGGCGAGGTCGCCATCCGGAACGGTAATGATCCGCGAGGTGAACCCGCTCCCTGCCCCGCCGGTCGTTGTGGCCACCATATCCGCCCCAAAGATCAGCTCGTTGGCACTCGTCGTGGTGGCCGCTCCGCTGCTGGCACTGCCACTACTCCCCGTAGCCCCGGCCTTCGCATCCAGCGCTGTCACTCCCCGATATTCCAGAATGCGCACATCCGGATAGGCCGCCGCTTGGCTGAACGTCACCGTCACCGTGTTGCTGCCACCGCTGATGTTCGACGCATAGTAGATCGATTGGCTCATCCCCGAGGCCGCCGTCGGTCCGATCGCCAGACTGTAGGTGTTCCCCACGCTGTCTTTCACCGACTGCACCGTCGAGGTCGTATCGTTCCAGCCCACCACCACGACGTTCAGGTCCCCCGCCGTCTGCGCGGCAGGGTACGCTACCGTCACCGTCGCCGTGGGCGATTGCGGCGTGGACGAAGCCACCTGGCCGAAACCAATGGCCACTGCCGCGTTGTAGGTATACCCGTTGGCCAGACTCCCACTCTGCGATCCTGTGTTGGTCACCGTCACCGTCACGGCGCCGACGCTACCCGCCGGAGTCGTGGCCGTTATGCTCGTGCTGCTCACCACCACCACATTGGTCGCTGCAACTGACCCAAACGTCACCGTCGCGCCCGCCGCGAAATTCGTACCGGTAACAGTTACCCCAGTGCCACCTGCCGCCGGACCGTTGTTCGGGCTCACGCTCGTGACTGTGGGTTGCCCAACGTAAGTGAACCCGCTCGCCAAACTCCCGCTCTGCCCGCTTACGGTGACCGTCACCGTCACCGCACCGGCAGCTCCCGCTGGAGTTGTGGCTGTAATAGACGTGCTGCTCACGACAACCACATTGGTCGCTGCCGTACTCCCAAACGTCACCGTCGCACCCGACGCGAAGTTCGTCCCCGTGATCGTCACTGAAGTGCCGCCTGCCGCCACACCGCTATTCGGACTGACACTGCTCACCGTGGGCTTCACCACATACGTGAACCCGCTGGCTAGACTCCCGCTTTGCCCGCTCACCGTTACCGTAACCGTCACCGCACCGGCACTGCCGGCTGGGGTTGTGGCCGTGATGCTCGTGCTGCTCACCACCACCACGTTCGTCGCTGCCGCCGAGCCGAACGTCACCGTAGCGCCCGACACAAAGTTCGTCCCCGTGATCGTGACCGCCGTACCACCCGTTGTCGAACCGTTATTCGGTGACACACTGCTCACCGTCGGCGGCACCACGTAGGTGAACCCATTGGTCAAACTGCCGCTCTGCCCGCTGACCGTCACCGTCACGGTCACCGCACCCGCAGTGCCGGCTGGAGTTGTGGCCGTGATCGTCGTGCTGTTCACCACCACCACATTCGTCGCTGCCGTGCTCCCAAATGTCACCGTCGCGCCTGACGCAAAGTTCGTGCCGGTAATGGTCACCGCCGTTCCACCCGCCGCTACACCACTGTTCGGTGACACACTGCTCACCGTGGGTCTCACCACATAGGTGAACCCGCTGGCCAGACTTCCGCTCTGCGATCCAGGGTTGGTTACCGTCACGGTGACCGCACCGGCACTTCCTGCCGGAGTGGTGGCCGTGATGGTCGTGCTGTTCACCACTACTACGTTCGTGGCCGAGGCCGAGGCAAACGTTACCGTGGCGCCCGACACAAAGTTCGTTCCGGTGATCGTTACCGCCGTACCGCCTGACGTTGAGCCGTTGTTCGGACTGACACTGGTCACCGTGGGCGGCACAACGTAGGTGAATCCGCTGGCCAAGCTTCCACTGAGACCACTGCTGTTGGTTACGGTTACGGTCACCGCACCGGCGCTGCCGGCTGGAGTCGTGGCCGTGATCGAAGTGCTGCTGACCACGACTATGTTGGTGGCTGCCGTACTCCCGAACTTCACTGTCGCGCCCGCCGCAAAGTTCGTGCCGGCGATGGTTACCGCCGTACCGCCTGCGGCCGGGCCGTTGCTGGGTGACACACTGGTGACTGTGGGCGGCGCAACATAGGTAAATCCACTGGCCAAGCTGCCGTTCTGCCCACCCGGGTTAGTGACGGTTACCGTTGTGGCACCGGCACTGCCGGCAGGAGTCGTCGCCGTGATTGTGGTGCTATTCACCACCACCACATTGGTGGCTGCTGCTGCGCCAAACGTCACCGTGTCGCCCGCCGCAAAGTTCGTACCTGTGATGGTTACCGCTGTGCCGCCCGCGGTCGATCCATTGTTCGGACTAACGCTTGTCACCGTCGGCGCTGGACCAGAAACAGCGGAGAAGGTGACCATCTGCATGATCCAGGCGCCCGATTGTAACGTCGCGGTGGCAGTGTAGCTGCCCGCCGTGGTCGCGATCTCGTCCTCGGCGATATCACCGTTTGGCACGGTAATGATCCGAGAGGTAAATCC
>Ga0335085_10004111_pt1 | contig 24400 bp, 18 predicted proteins | sample Lox_Sample_45_FD_206712 | JGI IMG/M metagenome (GOLD analysis project Ga0335085, IMG submission 206712) | Soil microbial communities from Loxahatchee National Wildlife Refuge, Florida, United States - Lox_Sample_4.5 | ecosystem: Environmental > Terrestrial > Soil > Wetlands | place: USA...
GTCGACTCGCAATTGCGGTTGTCATCGTCGCTTCTGCGATTGGGAACGCTCATGCCCAAACCGCCACCGACATTTTAGCTGAGGCGGACCGCTTGGCTTGGTTGAAGAACTGGTCGAGAGCTGAACCGCTGTTTTCAAAGGCGGACGAGATGTTCACTGCGGCCGGCGACGAGAGGAATGCCTTATACGCGAGGATCAGCGCCATCAGAGGCCGTCTTCCGCAATTGCGGCTCATTGAGGTTTCTCAAACTCTCTCCGATTATTTGGATAACCCTATCGTTCAGAACGACTCGAAGCTGAAACTCCGCTGTCTGGTCGTCAAGGGCGACGTGGATATGGACCTCGACGATGGTCTGGCACTGTGGGACTGGACAGAAGCTTTGGCGCTCGCGAAATCGTTGAAGGACCCGGATTGGGAAGCACGCGCCACCGGCGAATTGGGCATTATCACATTCCTCCAGGGCGATCACGCCGGAGCAGTTATTAGCGTCGGCAATGCGCTGTCGCACGCGATGAAGAATGGCGATATTGGAGGGCAGATTCGATACCTGACATTGGTCGGAGGTGGGCTAACTGAGTTCGGGCGTCCTGAGCAAGCCCTCGGATATCTAGACCGCGCTCTGCAAGTCGTGGCATCCACCCCGGATTTGGCGGATCCCGTAATGACACTCACGGAAAAGGCGCGTGCTCTGGCTGCGGCAGGCCAGGAGCCGGAGGCAAACAAGCTTCTACAGAGCGCGCTGAATGTCGCGATAGAGCATCAAAGCTACGGATATCAAGCCGATCTGTTGATCCAGATGGCGAGGCTCTCGCTCAAGGCCAATCGGCAGAGCATTGCTATTGAGCAGCTTCAACAGGCTTTCGATCTGGCCAGCAGAGTCGACGCGCGCCGTCTTGTGTCGCAGGCGGCTCTTGAGTTGGCCAATATCTATCGCGATCATGGCCAGTTGGATCACGCCGAACAGGCCTTAACCCGGGGGATCGAGGCGACCCGAAATGTCGGTGATCGCTTCACCCTTCCTCGATATTTAGCGGCCTACGCCGAAATCAAGGCTGCCCGCCAGCAGTATGGTCAAGCTGACGATACATTCCAAGAAGCAACCGACATCGCAAATGGGATGCTCGCTAACGTTTCGAGTGCCAGCGCGAAGAGTTCGCTGATATCCGTGATGGATGATCTGTACGTCGGACACTTCCTTCTCGCGGCACGCAATCTCAAGAGCGCGACCGAAGCGTTTTCTGTCATTGAAGGTGCTCGCGGCCGGTCGTTGGCGGATCTGTTGAGACTAGCTCCCACCACAAGCGCCATGTTGGCCATGGGCACCTCCCCCCAGGCGAGGCAAATCTCCAAGCTTCAACTGGCGCTCCAGAAGACAACCAGCAAACCACAACGGAGGCAACTTCTAGTACGGATCATGGAAGTCGAGGAGTCCATGTCACCAGCCGAAGCTGCCAATAGTCGTAAATGGATGCGTACTTCCCAACCCGTTGCTGCAAGCGCGCTGCGATCGCATCTCCGTCCCGATGAGGTTTTCATCGAATACGTCCTCGCCGAGCCAGTCTCGTACTGTTTGGTTGCGACGCGCGAGAACCTGCGTTTGAACGCTCTGCCCAGCAAGGCCGTCATCAGCCGTTCCGTTGAAGCTCTCCTGCAGAACATTCGCCAAAACGGCTACACGACTCAACTCGCCGTCTCCGCGTATAACAATCTCCTGGGTAGCGTTCCCGAGGTTCGTCTAAAGAAGCGGCTGACAGTTGTTCCTGATGGTGTCTTGAGCGGTCTTCCGTTTGAAGTACTGACGGCTCCGTCGGGTAAGAGCCTGTTGCAGTCGCACATTGTTTCCTACGCCCCTTCGGGTACCGTCCTCACGCTGTTGCGGGAAACGCCCGCGGCCGATCGCCGCGCAGTTTCAGCCCTCGCGGTCGCCGCCGGCGGCACTGAACGCCCGGAGAGCGCGCCGGTGCAAGCGGCCTTAAGGATTCAGCGCGGCATCTATGACCTGGATAAGACCGAACTCCCCCCGTTACCAGCAGCCGAGGAAGAGGCAGAGGCGGTCGTCTCGATTGTGGGTGGAGACTCGGTAGTACTCAAAGGAACCGGAGCAACAGAATTCGCATTCAAAAAGCAACCGCTATCACGGTTCCGAATACTGCACTTCGCCGTCCACGGCTTGGTTAGCACTCGATATCCGGACCGATCAGCGCTCGTGTTTCGAACTGATCCTCAAGGTCGCGAAGACGGTTTGCTGCAGGCGCGCGAGATCGCGATGCTGCCCCTTCGAGCTGATCTTGTCACGCTGTCTGCTTGTGACACTGGAACCGGCAAGATCAACGGTCAGGAAGGATCGGCAACTCTGGTTCGACCGTTCCTTGTCGCTGGTGCGAAGGCAGTCGTCGCGAATCTCTGGAGTGCCGACGACGATTTCACAAGAACTCTGATGAAGGAGTTCTATGTCCAGCTCGAGTCTGGCTTGGACGTGGGCTCCGCGCTAACGCAAGCAAAACTTCGAATCACTGGGAGGTATGGGGCAGCGGCTCCGCCACGTCTGTGGGCTGGTTTCATAGCAGTCGGTGACGGGCTTCGAATCCCATCGAGCACACATGAAGGCAAACACTGAATTATCAAGGAAGGATCGATCTGAGACTCTGGATCGTGTCGCAGAGGTTGTCCGTAAACGCTTTTATGATCCTCAATTGAATGGCGTCGACTGGACGAGCCTCGTCAATCAGCGGCGAGAGGCAATCGTCAACGCAGTGCCAGATCAGTTCGAGAAAGCAGTGAACGAACTTCTTCTAGAGCTGAGGACTAGCCATGTGGGATTCTTTGGCGCCCGTTTCAAGGCTGCATCTGCGCGCCAAGCAATCAATGCCACCGTCATCAAGGCGGAAACCTCCTTTGGCCCACGTTGGCGCTTTCAGGACGTCCACCGAGGTGGGGCAGCGGAGAAGGCAGGCATCCGTTCGGGCGACATTGTCCTTACACTGAAAGGCCGCGAGGTTTTGACGTCAGAGGCCCCGCAGTTTCCCATGGGCGATCGAATCGAGGCCGACATCGTGCAAGCCGGCAACAAAGTTGCCCGATTGACAATCGACATTCCCGACCCGCGCTCGAAGAAACAGCCCGTCAATATCCCCGACGTCGTGACCTCGGAGCGGCTCGCGAATTCCATCGGCCTGTTGAAGGTTAGTATGTTCCCTGGGATAGTGGGTATCGACGTGGCCGCGTCGGTGAGCGCGGCAGCTCGCGAGCTCGCCTGCAATCGCCTGATAATCGATCTGCGTGGCAATACCGGCGGCGGCCTGGGGTCGCTGCGCGTCATGAGCCACCTCTGTCCCGACCGTAGAGGAGTGGGACACAGCGTTACACGATCCAGGGCGGAGAAGGGTTTCGATAAGGAGTCCCTACCGGTGTTCGACCGAATCCCGTCTTCGAAGCTCGGCCTGGTTCCGCTGATATTCAAATTCGGCATTGGCGACAAATCCGTGGCGGTCAGGACTGAGGGATTGGGAGACCGGCTTTATCACGGCCGAATCGTGATTTTGGTAAATCAGCATTCCGCCAGTGCCAGCGAGATGATCGCTGCCTTTGCAGCCGAAAACAAACTGGCAACGATCGTCGGTGAGAAGACGCCTGGCCGAGTGGTCGGCGCGAATTCGTTCAAAGTGGGCCATGGCTACCGGGTGGCTCTACCAGTCGTCGAGTATCGGACATGGGCCGGCACGATTCTTGAGGGACGTGGCGTCGCACCGGATGTATCAGAGCCCTTTTCGCCGGAGGCGGCATGGGCGGGTGACGACACCCAGATCGCGAGAGCTATTCAGGTGCTCGCCGCGGCCTGAGTTCTTCTCCGGTTCAGCCGCAGCTTCGATCAGGCTGCTGAGGCAGCAAACACCATGGTCTGCTTCGTGAGGGCTATATTGACATGCCACCTGTACCCGTCGTGTTCCGCACGAAGCACCAGAGGGTTTACACGCATTAGCGGATCGAAGCCGGCAGGGCGCAGTCGGTCCTCTCATGCAGCCGTTCCGGGCTCGATGCCTTCTCGTTCCTGATCCGGAACGGTTCTTCGCGTATTCCATTGCCTAAGCATGAACCCATTAAGGATGGTGGGCCTAGATTCGGCTATTTCACCCTAGACCTAGTCTTATTCAAGATGCGAGCGTCGGATGCTGAGCCCCGCCCGGCGGCCCGGACGGCTTCGGTCGTTCGAAAGTCCTTCAGAGCTTACGGCTGGAAAGTTCCGCGGGCATACGCCGGTGCGGCATCCCGGCCTAGGCGTGCAGGCCTAGGCGCTCGCCATGATCGTGTGATCTAATACAATGTTCGACGACTGCCAGCACCGTTGATTTGCTCTCCCTAACTGACACGAGGTGAACCAGGGAATGTCCACAACTAAGTTTTCGAAGTCGGTAGTCAACGAAATCATGCAGCTAGGCGATTCGGGTAAATCGGACCGCGAAATTGCGCAACTGCTCAATCTCAAGCGCCTTCAGGTCGCGGCCGTACTGGCCCACTTTCGGTTAAAGAGCGAAATTCGGGATTGGCCGCCACCTACCCACCACAAGACGCCTCCCGAAAACGAACGGGAGCCGGAGAGCGTCGCGGAGGTAGAGGAGATTCCCGCCGAGGTTTTGGACGCCACTAGGGTCCGGGAGGAGGCCACTGAAGCCGAAGACGGTATCTACGTCGGCGACGATAGCGAGTATGGCGACTCTCAGTATTGGGTGCCCTGGAACACGCAGCTTTCGCAGAACCCACACCTCATGATCATCGGCGAAAGCGGATCTGGAAAGACCTATGCCACACAGTGTCTGGTCGCGGAGTTGGCGCAAGCCGGCATACCATCCGTCATCTTCGATTACGGACAGGGATTCGAGATCGGTTCGCTCGATCGTCATTTCCGCAAGTTCGCCAACCCCCATGAATACCTAGTGGGTGAGAAGGGGCTGGCGCTGAACCCGATCCAGATCTTCCCGCGCGACGTCAAAGGACCGAATACGGTCGCAACGCGGATCTCAGACGTGTTCGACGCGGTGTACCGGTTGGGGGATATCCAACGGAAGGTCCTAATCGACGCGATCCTTCGGTTGTTCGACCGGCGGAACATCCGCGTCTCCGACGCCCGCACCTGGGAATCACCGCCACCGACTATCACGGACCTCCAGCAGGAACTGGAAGACATGGCCGGTGACAAGCAGTATCCGTCGTATAAGAATGCGCAGACCGTAGCCGCGCGCCTCACGACCTTTTTCATGCTGAATTCGTTCCAGGCTGACGACCAGCCGTGGGCGTGGGAGAAACTACTGGCTGATCCCAAGAAACCGGTTCATATCCTCCAGTTCCGGGGGCTCGAAGGCCGTACCCAGCGGGTCGTGGTCGAACTGCTGCTGTGGCATCTCTTCTTCTACCTCAAGTCCGAGGGCCAGCATCCGCTGCGCCTGTACTGCGTCCTCGACGAGGCGCATCACCTTTCGTTCCGCGACGGCGGCCCCGTCGACAGTCTGCTCCGGGAAGCCCGCAAATTCGGGCTGGGGCTCATCTTCGCATCGCAGCAGCCCCAGGACTTCAGCCCCGCCGCCTATTCGAACAGCGCCTCCAAGCTCGTCTTCCAGACGGCCGATCCGGACCTCAAAGTTTCAAAATTCCTGTCTGCAAAGTGCACCAATTTTGAGGGGCCCGATCAAGTGCACGAGGTAATCGCCTCGTTGCCCAAGGCCGAGGCCTTCTTCATAACCAACAACAAGGGCCATGCCGTGAGGATCTCCGACTTCAACAGGCGATCGACTCTTTGGAGGCGCCATGAGTGAGGCGGGGACGCAGGTGACCATCGAACTGCCCGAGGAGCTCGTCTACGCGCCAGCGGTCTTAATCCTCTCGGAGGACCTGTATCCCCGCAAGCTTGAGGTCGTACGGGAGTACATCCAGAACGCGAGCGACGCCCTTGACGACTTTCGGCCTGTCGCCGAACTGATCGAGGACCGCGCCGAGCCGGTGATCAAGATCTCCGTCCAGGGCAGGAGTTTAGTCATCTTCGATACGGGCACGGGCATGGACGCTCTCGATATGCCCAAGCTCAAGCGGATCGCATATTCCGAGAAAAGGCAGGGCGAGGAAGCTGGGTATAAGGGCATCGGCCGGCTCGCCGGAATTGCAGTGGCCGACAAGCTCAAGATCTCCTCGACCTCATACGGCGACTCCAAGCTCCACACCTTTGAGTTCCTCGCCGGCGACATGCGGGATGACGTGAGCAGTAAGAAGAAGAGTGGCCAGCAGGAGCCAGCGTCAGTTGTCATCAACCGCCACACGAAGATCTCGACCACCGACATCGATCCGGAATCCCATTACACGATGGTGGAACTTCGGGATATCCGGGAGTCGTGCCTGGAGATATTGGAGACCGACGCCCTCCACGAATACATCGCGGATATCGCGCCCGTGGGTTTCGCGCCGGACGACGAATTCAAATATGGGTCGATGATCTCCGACGACCTTCTCCAGCACGTGCCCGACTACTCGCCGAAGAACGTGTATCTCTCCTCGGGAGGGGAGCGGACCCGGATATACAAGCCATACAACAACAGCATGATGCTGTCGCCCCCTAAGTTCTTCGAGATCCTCGATCCCGACGAGCGCAAGCACACGCTCGCATACGGCTGGTACGCGACAAAGGGCCGGGAGATGCTGGGGAAGACGAAGCCCGCCGGGAAGATTTTCGCCGTTGATGGCAAAGACGCGGAAGAGAAGCACCGGTTCGCGGGGCTCGTCTACAAGCTGTTCGGTTTTTCGATCGGCGACCGGACCTTGCCGCAGCGTACGCTCTGGACCACCACACAGAACCGTGCGCAATGGTTCACCGGAGAGATCCACATCGTCGACAAGCGTGTCCAGCCGACCACCGACCGTTCGAATTTCATCGAGAATGAGTGGCGCGCCAAGCTCTATGAGGATGGCCGCGAATTCGCGCAAAAGCTTAATAAGGAAGCGCAACGTATCAGCGATGACCGCCAGGCATTCGACACCTCGGAACGGGTCCGGAAGAAGCTCGAGGAATGTAGGTCGCGTCTCGGCAACCGGCAGATCGACCGCGCCGACCTCAAGCGGGAACGGGAAGAGATAACGCGCCAGCTGGAGCTTCTCAAACAGCGCCAAGGCAAGTGCCGGGATAACGACTTCTTGAACGTGATCAAAGAGGTGAGGCGACTCGGTACCGCCGTCCAAGAAGATCTCACAAATCCGAAGCTCCTCAAGAAATCGAAGTCCGTCACCGATATCGCTGCCGACCTGAAGATGACGGACAAGGTGCAGAAGCTCTTCGCAATCGTCATGGAGACGCTGCAGGATTACTACGCGGCTGACAAAGAAGAGTACGACCAAGTGTCAGGAAAGATATACAGTGCGCTCCGGAAAAAATACTGATCAGATCAGACGCGTGGCGTCTGGCGACGAGCCGTTCGAGTCGAATCCGAATAAGGAGTATGTTCGAAGCGCATTCGATGAGCCTATCATCCGGGAGTGGTTCGAACGCATCGAACGACCATTGAAATACCTTGGCTTACCAGCCTGGCAGATGCTGGACATCGTGGCGTGGCAATCTATGTTGGGCCGCTTCACCGGTATCGAGCGCGCCGAAGCACAGCAGCATCTCATGTTCCTGAACGCGAACGTGGAAGATCTGGAACACCGGCTGTTCGCGCTCTACGGGAATTTCGACCAGATCTTCCTCAAGGGACGCGACCATTACGGCAAGAGCCCTGACTGGCCCTATGATCTGGTCAACCTGGACTACTTCGGCGGCTTCCTCTATTCCGACCTGAACCGGCCGAAAGCTTTCCGGAAAATGATCGAGAACCAAGCGGCGTATTCCCGAAGTTTTCTCCTCATCGTGACGCAGCACCTTCGCGATGGCGACACCATCAAGGAGAAGGACAAGTTCCTCGCCGACCTCGGCGAACGGCTCAAAGGGGGCGTCCTCGACAAGAAACTCCATACGCAGATCGACAAGATCATCGCATGGTATCGGGACGCCAACCTACCAGACGCGGCCCGTCAGTCGCTCTACATGAATTTCGCACTGCGGGACTTCGGGGAGGCGGCGCAGTTCAAGGTGCGTTGCCGGCCCGGTATCGTATACCTCGGCACCGGCGGCGCTTCGATGATCCACTTCGTCACGGACTTCGTGTTCGAACCGAACATCGCCCATCGGGCGACCAGCGATCAGAAACTGGTCGAGGTCATCAATCTCGGTTTATGCGAAGCCTCGGGCGGCACGATCCGCACCCGCACGTTTCAGCAACCGAAGCTCACGCTCGCCACGGCGAAACGGCCATCCCGTTAGTCACACTCAAACCACGGCAGTTTGACACCGGCGCCATCCCCACGATAAATTGCAGTATTCGGCTGCAATTTTGTGAGGGCGAGTTTTTGATGGAGTTCGATGTAGAGTTGCGCGGCATTCTCGGCTGGTCAGGCCGGCGGCGGGTCTTTCTGGGATCCGCGTCCGCGGATCTCTTGCATCGCATGAGCTTCGCCGACGTGCTCGACGAGAACACGGGGCGCGGGTATCAACGGCGGTTCAACCGCCGGCATAGTCTCGACTTTCGGAAATATATTCAGCAGCCCCGGGCTGCGACGATCCCACTGACCTTCAACCTGCGGCGTCCGGCGGAATCCGTTTGGCAGTTACGCGAGCAGAAGAACGGGACGGCAAGATTGCGGATCAATTCCGCTTCCGGTAAGGTCTTCGCCCAGGTCGATTGTCAGCACCGGCTCGGCTGCCTCGAGGACGTCGGTGTCGTCCTTCCCTTCATGTCCTTCATCGGCCTCTCCGAAAAGGAGGAGATGGAGGTTTTCAGTATTATCAACGGCAAGGCCAAAGGGCTGAGCACGAGCCTTCTCGACTTTCACGAGGCGAGTTTCGCCGAAGACCTCGCGGCGGAACGGCCGGAGCTCTTCATCGCGCTCCACCTGAACAACGAGCCGAAGTCCCCGTGGTACAAGGCGCTCGACCTCGGTGGGACCAGCACGTCGGGTCTCCTCCGGCGCGCATCCTTGCGCACGATGCAAAAGGCCGTCAAGCGCTACGTAAGCCAGACAAAAAGTCCGATCAAAGATTCCCCGGCGATGGCCGCGCGCATTGTCCTCGATTTTTGGATCGCGGTAGCCACAGTCCTGCGTGATGCCTGGGAACAGCCGCGCCGGCACCTAATAAACAAGGGGGTAGGGGTGTACTCGTTGATGACCATCGCTGCCGACCTCTACTGCCAGGCGGAACAGCGAGACCTCGTCTGTGATCGATCCTTTTTCCTCAAGGGCCTGCCTGACTTTGTTTCTGATATCGACTGGTCCAACAGCGGCGACCTTGCAGGGCTTGGCGGACAATCCGGAGTGAAATTGGCCGTAGCCCTGCTGCGACGCAAGGCGGCCAAGCGAAGGTTGAAGGTTGTGCGCCATGGCTGACAGAAATATCCTCTTGATCGAGCCCGGCTACAAGAACAAGTATCCGCCGCTCGGCCTCATGAAACTCGCCCAGTACCACGGGCCGCTCGGCAAGGGCGACCAAGTGACCTTCATCAAAGGCGAAGACCAGTCCGTGTTCGGAACCTCGTGGGACCGCGTCTACGTCGCGACGCTCTTTACGTTCGAGTTCGGCAAGACCGCCGCGGCCATCGATTTTGCCCTCAAGGTCACGAACGGCGATGCCGACCGCATCTTCGTCGGAGGTATCGCCGCGTCCCTTATGCGCGGCATCTTTGTGGCCGAGCCGCGTTGGCGCGGCATCCGGTTCATCCAGGGCCTCCTGGACAAGGCCCCAGCAGTCTCCCTGCAGCTCGACGAATTCTCGGAGGAGCTCTATGCCGACGATACGGCCGGTAAACCAATCGAGGACCTCATCCCCGATTACAGCATTCTGAAACAGGTCACGTATAAGTACGCCGTCCACGATGCCTACTTCGTGTACGCGTCGCGCGGGTGCATCCGGACGTGCAGCTTCTGCGGCGTGCCAAAGCTAGAAGGCGGCCAGCGGGACACCGATTCCATCACCGCCATCGTAAAGGGGATCGACGCTCTCTACGGTCCGAAGAAGGATCTGGTTCTCATGGACAACAACATCGTGGCTTCTTCGCGATTCCATGAGATCATTGCGGAGATCCGCGACCTCGGTTTCCTTCCCAACGCGAAATTCTCACACGGTCGCTCCGTGCCTGTTCAGCGGCGGGTGGACTTCAACCAGGGCGTTGACGCCCGCATCCTCTGCCGTGACCGCGGGTTCCTCAAGGAACTGGCGACTATCTGCATCAAGCCGCTGCGGATCGCATTCGATCATCTCGGGCTGCGCGGGCCGTACGAACAGGCCGTGCGGATCGCCCACGACGTCGGCCTGACCGAGATGTCGAACTACATGCTCTACAACTTCCACGACTCGCCGGAGGACCTCTACCAGCGCATGCGGCTGAACGTCGCGCTCAACGAGGAGCTCGGCATCCGAATATGGTCGTTCCCGATGCGATATCAGCCCACCGACCAGCCGGATCGCAAATTCGTCGGCGACCGATGGAATCGATACCAGCTCCGGAGCATGCAGATCATTCTCCAGGCGACGCACGGCGTCGTGAGCGGCGACCCGGAGTTTTTCAAGCGGGCGTTCGGCGATACCGCCGAGGAGTTTGCCGAACTCCTGCGTCGGCCCCACCATTACATCTTCAACCGTGATTGGTACGAGAAGTTCAAGGGCAGGGGGGAGTTCGACGAATATCGGGCGCAGGAGCGGAAGCTCACGGCGGCCGAACGTTCGGAACTTCTTCGGCTGCTCTCGTCCTGTGATCCCAGAGATTTTCCGACTCTGCCGATGAAGACCAAGAACCGCCGCCTTCAGGATATCCTCGCGTTCTATTGCCCGCTGTCGAAGACGGCCGAGGCGCATATCTGGGCTTCGCGCAAGCGCCAGGCCAAAGCAGCCGCGGAAGCGCTGCCTATGATTCCGGACGAAGAGCGCGTTGAGGACGCGGGCCTCGGCGACGATGAGGTGTCGGTGCAGCCGTCGGGCGCGAGGGGAAAGCGCCAGCCCCAGGCGGTTCTGGCATGAGTATTTTGCCCATCGATTCGCTACGGTCCACGCCACCCGCTTCCTGGCAGCCGCTCACGGGGCCAATCATCATCGGGCGTGACGTGTTGGAATTACTCAGCAGTTCCATGTACGTCGACCCCATGGCCATCTACCGCGAATACGTGCAAAACGCGGCCGACGCGATAGACGACGCGCGCAAGGCCGGGCTTCTCGGTGGAGAGGCGAATGGCCGGGTCACGATCGATATCGATGCCACGGCCCGCTCGATCAAGATTCGCGATAATGGCGTCGGCGTCCCGTCGGCGGAGTTTGAGCAGCGGCTGGTCGCGTTCGGCGGCAGCCAGAAGCGCGGTCAAGGGCAGCGCGGTTTCCGTGGGGTCGGTCGGCTTGCGGGGCTCGGCTATTGCCAAGAGTTGACGTTCCGCACGCGTGCGGCCGGCGAAAAGGTCGTGGCCGAGCTGTCCTGGAATTGCCGCAAGCTCAAGTCCGCCGTGCGCGGTAGTGAGTCGAACGGGCTCCTCGAAGATCTCGTGAGGACTGCCGCGAGCGTGCGCTCTGGCCCCGCCTTCGACGAACCCGCCCATTTCTTCGAAGTCGAACTCAAAGGTTTAGTCCGTCATCGAAACGACCAACTGCTCAATCCAGAGGCCGTCGCGTTCTACTTGGCGCAAGTCGCACCGGTACCGTTTTCAGAAACGTTCAGATTCGGGACGGATATTCGTGCGGCGCTTCGCACCGACATCACGCTCGGTACTCTGGACATTTATGTAACGGGAATCGAGGGCCCATTGCGGCGGCCCCATTCCGACGAGTTCGCGGTTCGCCAGCGCGAAGCCGATCGGTTTCAGACGATTGATCAAATCGTCGTGAAGGGTCTCGACGGCGGGACCGCGGCTCTGGGCTGGATCGCGCATCACGGTTACACCGGAGCGATTCCAGCGGCGGCAGGCTTCAAGGGGCTTCGCGTGCGTTGCGGCGACCTTCAAATAGGCGATGACCGGTTATTCGAGGAGATCTTCCTTGAACCGAGATTCAACGCTTGGACGGTCGGCGAAATTCACGTGATCGACGCGAGGATCATACCCAACGGCCGGCGCGACCATTTCGAGCAGAACGGCCATTTCCAGAATCTGCTGTCGCAATTGGCCCCGGTAGGCCGTGAGATCAGCAAGCGCTGCCGCGCGAGCTCGATTCAGCGCAACCGCACGAGAGACCTCTTCCTACAGCTTGATCGTGCTTCCGACAACCTTGCCGTGGTGAGGCAAAACGCCATAAAGAAGACAGAGCGCCAGCGGCTTATTGTCGAGGTCGGGAATAGTATTCCGGTGCTGGAGAAGCGCGCCCTTACCCTTGCCATGAGTGAAGAGCAGCGCCAACTTGCAAAACGGAAGCTCACGACGTTGAAGCGGCTGGTCTCACGCACGAAAGGGGCAATGGGGAAAGAGTCTCGCCTCTCTGTTCTGCCGGCGGCAGAACAGAGAACGGTCGAAAAGGTTCTGGCCCTCATCTATGAATGCGCGCCCAACCGAACCGCAGCGAGGCTCTTGGTTGATCGGTTGCTGACGCGCCTACCGCGATTGCCCGGAATGCGCTCGTCTGAAATACCCGGAGATTAGACGACTTTATCACCCGAGAGACGAGTGCCTGCAAAATGAGGTTCCGCGCCGTATGGCGAAATGACGGAGGCCCTCACGGATGTCGGCCGGCTACGCATCTTGCTTGACCGACAAGTCTTCCGCGCATCTGGCACGAGTAACGCGATTGCGGCTGGTTTTCGGAAACACGGTAATCCGTCGTCGACGTCTCGTAAAGTGGCCCCATGAAACGTGCCCCATGAAACGGGTCGCGCCCTATTTCCACCCTTAGCCCCGACGTTTACTTCCGAATCCTTGCTTTCGACTCCCATCAAGTCGTGGTGCCAAGCCTACTGAGCAACAGCTTCCGACATGCCGCCCTGCCCGGTGGACTTGGCGGCAGTCTTCTTCGCCGGTTTTGCCGGAGCCTTTTTCGCAGGTTTCTTGGCAGCGGTTTCTTTTCTTGCAACTTTCTTTGTGCCGGCTGCCTGCTCCTTTGCAGCCTCGGCTCGCTTGAGCGCCCAACGGCGTTTCGTAGCTTCAGAAATGGCACGCCGGCCAGCGGCGCTGATCTGCCGCTTGGGTCTTGCAGGTTCCCGTCCGGCCGCCGATTCCGGTTTCTTGGATTCCGCCTTTACTGCTGCCCATCTCTTTCTCTGGCCTTCTGCCATGCGGCGACGCGCGGCGGCACTAACCTTGCGCGTCCGTGTGGGTGCTTCCGAACTGCCTGTTGCCTCGGTTCTGCCACCGGACAACATCGCCCGGAGTTCGCCAATTTGGGCATCTATTCTTCTTTTTTGCGACTCGAAGCCTTCGATCGCGGCGGCGATGATTTCAGCGTTCAGTTTAGGTGTGGGCATGTGAATTGGCGCTCGATCCCGTAGTGTTGGACGCAAGGATCATTGTACATCCCGCCAGCTGCTCATCTGGGCTCTCACGACTGGACTCCTTTTCAGCCTCGGTCCGACTGAACCACACTTGACGTTGAACATTCCCAAGAGGTGTTCACCGCAGCCGCACGTGGTGCCCCTTTACAAGCGAGACCCCCGTGATCGTTTCGCCACGTGCCAAGGCATCGGACAGAATTCCCCGCTGGAGCTCCTTCTGCACGGTCTTGCCGTCTGCGACGGCGACCCGGTCCCGCAGCGGGCTCGGCGGAAGCGAAGCCACGATCTCACGCCACTCGGGCCACGTGAGTTCCACCTTCGCCCGATAGAAACTGTCGGGAATGTGCGTAGTCTCCTGGATCACCAGCGACGGCGCGCTGTTGGCCTGCAGGCTGATCGTGTTAAGGGAACCCCGCAACTTCGGCGTGCTCCGGGAGATCATGAACCAGACGAGCATCTGCTTCAGACGCTTCTCACGGTTCTCTGCAGCCTTGTATCGTGCCTGGAAGCGCTCCGCCTCACGTTGAGCGAGTTCCGCTTCCGCTTTCTGGGCCTTCAGATAGTTCGCGATGCGATCTACCTTGTACCCGAACGCTTCGGCGTAGGTCGCCAGGGCGCTCTTAATCTCTTCCGAAATCTCACCGTTGGTTGCCTCAGCCTCCTGCTCTGCTGCCTCGACCAAAGCCTCCAGGGTCTCGTCGATCTCGAACATGCTGAGGCCCTTGGCGACGTCTTGTGCCGTAATTGCCATTGGTAATGCGCTCATGCTGCTCTGCCTCCCTGGATGGTTTGCGGTCTATCGCCCCGGTCCGGCTGCTCACCAAATCCGCGGAACAACTGCCGTTCGAGCGACGGAATATAAGATGTGAACTCTTCGCCGGCCGGTGCCGATTCGATAAGCCTAAACACCTGTTCCATCCGCGCGTCCATCAGATCCAGGAGCGAAAGCGCAAATGCCTCCGGGAGCATCGGCCGCCGCAGCGCGCCTTTGTCCAGGTCGCCGTGATGGCTCACGATGAAGTGCTGCAGTATCGTCTTGAGTTCCAGCGGAAACCCGGCCAAGCGGCCTACATGCCTCTCGAGGATCTCCAGGCCGAGCGTTACGTGCTCGATCAGTTGACCCCGCGTCGTGTAGGCAAAACGAACACCCGTCAATTCCAGTGTTTCGATCTTCCCAAGGTCGTGAAGAATGGCTCCGGCGATGAGCCAATCTAAGTTGAGGCGCGGATAGTGGGCGGTCAATGCCGCGGCGAGATTACAGAGCGAGAGGATGTGCTCCAGCAGTCCTCCGCGGAATGCGTGATGGATCTTCATCGCCGCCGGGGCCGTCTTGAGCCGCAAGCTGATCGATACGTCGTTGATGATCGACTCCAGAAGTTGTCGAAGACGCTCGTCGCGCACCATCGCGACAAACGACTCCAACTCGCCGAACATCTCTTCGGGATCGCGGATTGACGCCGGATAGAAATCAGCGGCGGTGTACTCCTGGGGTTCACAACGTCGAATCCGGCTGACAATGAGTTGCGGCTTATCGTTGTAGTGCTCCATCGCGCCCCGGACCTTCACAACGTCGTTGCAGTCGAACAATTGGGCTACGCTTTCGGGGTTGTCCCAGGCTTTGGCGTCTACTTCGCCGCTTCGGTCCGCCAAGCGAACCGAAAGGAATGATCCGCCATTCCTCTTTGGCCGCAGTTCCTTTTCGATGACTGCCGCCAGGAAGGTAACCTCGCCCGACTGCGGCAGGTCGTTAATGTAGAAACCCTTATTCTCCATTTGTCGTACCTCGTGAGCTAGCCTCGCGGAGGCGTCCTCTTCCGGCACCTCCGCATGGCTGTTTTTTGTTGTGTTTCGGTCAGAACGCCAGCGAAAGCTGGGCGTCATTGTCATTACGCGGCCGACGCGGGCCTCTGTGCTCGGACAGGACCAATTCGACGAGAGCGGCCGGCGCCGATTCGGGGTGAGGCAGACATGGCGGTGGATCGCTCTCAGGCTGTCCCGGGCCATTCTGTTCAGGTTCTGGCTGCGCTATCGCGATCGCATTCGTAGGCGCAAGCAGACGCGTATGTTGCTGCTGAATTTCTCTCCAGAGCGCATCGGCTTTTTCCCCGACACCCTTTTCCCTCACCAACTCGCGCGCCATCGCTGTCAATATGTCGTCATCGTCATCGAGAGCTTGCAGGCCCTGGTTGGCGAATTTGCCCTCCATGGCGAGTGAGACCAATAGCTTTTTCCCCATCAGCCGGAGACAGTTCTCCTGCATCGTCCCAGCGTAGGCCAGAAATTTCACTTTGACTGGATGTTTCTGCCCGATCCGCCAAGACCGCCGGCTCGCTTGCCGGAGCACGTAGATGGAGTAGCCGGATTCGTAAAACAAGATGGTCGGCATGCCCAAAAGGTCTAAGTTACGTGGAATGTGCTCCGTTTGACACACATCGACGCCATGCCGCGCCGGTCACTCCGAAACCGGGAGATGATCCTCATTCCTTTTGAAACCAGTTCCGACGTCGCCCGTGGGTCAGAGCAGCTAACAGCTCCAAACTGATATGTGTTGGACCAGGAGCGGACGCCAAGAGAAAGCATAGGATGACCACTTCGGCCTTCGGCAGCGTTGTGGTTGTGCCTTCCAGCGGTCTTCTCTTGTCCGGTAGCACTCTCGCGAGCGGTCTTGTGCCGGTCGACCCAGGCAGACAACACCGCCCGACTTCTTCGCGTGGCTGTTGCCCGCATGTGTTGGTTCAGCGTGAAATGTCCTTGAGGGCCTGCGGCCCGCGAAACCTCATGAAAATGGCTGCGGAGTAGGATGGTTGCGGCTCGGAGCTGCGAGGTCGACGACTCTCAATGGAGCAGTCGAGGCCGTTGAAATGTCTGATCCGGAGCATGCCCCGTCGCGCGAATACGTGGGCGTCAACGTGTTCCCTTTGGACGCGAAGATAGCCTGTGACCCTGGTTACAGTAATTCCGGCGCGCTCTCGGCTCCGGCCAGGAGGAGCGTATGTCTTACAAGATCGCGGGAATTGATGTCCACAAGAAGATGCTGGCAGTGGTTGTGTCGGACGTTGAAGGGGACGGCGAGTATCAGTTTGAACGACGGCTGTTCGGCAGCAACCCTGAACAACTACGATTGCTCGCCGAATGGCTGCTCGAACAAGAAGTCGAGGAAGCGGTGATGGAATCCACGGCGCAGTATTGGAAGCCGGTCTGGGGAGTACTGGAGCGGTTCTGGAAACCCGTGCGCCAGAAACGGGACGGCGCAGGCCCGATGTCGGGAACGCTGCATCTGGCCCAGGCACAATCAAACCGCGGGCCTCAGGGGCGCAAAAAGGACTTCCCAGATGCCGAACGGCTGGTGAAGCGGCTAGTAGCACGAGAGCTGACTTTGAGTTTTGTGCCCGATGCCGAGCAGCGTCTGTGGCGGACGGTGATGCGCCGAAAGTATCAACTAACGCGAAACCGGGTACAGTTGCAAAACCGACTGGAGTGTCTGTTGGAAGAAGCACACATCAAGTTGTCCAGCTTCGTCTCGAATCTGCTGGGCGTCAGTGCACGGCGCATGCTGAAAGCGCTGGCCGAGGGAGAAACCAATCCTGCCTCCTTGGCCGCTTTGGCAGATCGTCGTCTGCGTGCCACGCCGGAGCAGTTATGTGACGCTCTCGGCGCGTGCATGGATCTCAATCCCGTCTACCGGCGACTGCTGAAGATGACGCTCGAGGAGTTGCGATTGATCGAAGAGCATATTGGCAAGCTCGACCAGGAGATGGCCGACTTACTCCACCCATACCAAGACCAGGTAAAGCGACTGGCGGAGGTGCCGGGTCTGGGAGTCGATTCGGCTCAGCAGATTCTTGCCGAAGTGGGCGCCCTCGCAGCGGCATTTCCTTCTGCGAAACAACTGTCCTCGTGGGTCGGGGCATGCCCGGGCGACAACCAGAGCGGCGGCGTGAACTACAACCACCGGTCCCCCAAAGGCAACCGAGCCATGCGGCGAATTCTCAATCAATCTGCCAACGCTGCCGTGAAAGCTAAGGGAACGATCTTCGAGGTCGTCTATCGCCGGTCGGTATCCCGTCTGGGGCATAAACAAACGATCGGGGCCATTGCCCATCGGCAGTGTCGTCTCATTTGGAAGATTTTCCACGAAGGAGCTCGTTACGAAGAACGTGGGCCTGCCGTCAGCAAAGGATCGAAACAAAGGCGCGCTTGGCGAATGATTCGGGAACTGCGATGCCTGGGGTATCGAGTGGAATTAGAGAACTCCACTGCCCGACCTAGCATCAGGAGAGGATTTTCGACCCTGGAGTGCGGGTGTTCTCCGATAGTGAGTATAGCGCGAGCCGCGGCTGGCACGAAGAAGCAGCGGACAGAAACTGCAACTGGCTGCAAAAGGAGATTAGAGGCGAGAGGTGGCCAGGACGCCGAAATCGTTGCGCTCCATCCTGGCGCTGAGCCGGGCTTGACAACAAGCGGCTCGTACTCGAAGCGAAAAGGCCAACTGGGCCAGGTGGGACCATTTCGGGAATTTTGTACGCTAAGCGGTTCGTCAAGCCGCTGGGCACGCGTCAAAGCTCATCGGCTTACGCGAACTTTTGAGACGCTGATTTCGAGACGGGTTTTGAAACAGGATTTTGGTCCCCATTTCAGGCCTCAACCGGGACTCTGCCGGGCATCTCGTAAACGGAGGTTTTTGAGACCGACCGTAACCTTATAACGTTCTCAAAAACGCAATAAGTGCCTTTTTCTCTTCCGGCAAAAGCGCTAAACCAAACTTGTGACCCGTGACTGCCCTTGTTTTGATCTCGTATCCCACGAACCCCGTCGGCACATATTCCGGGCGAAGGCGGCTTGCATCAAACCAGTCTTCGAGGGTCGCCACACTGCCGTTATGCTCCAGCGGTCCCCGGTACCAGAGGCCCTTCAGCGATGGCACCTTGTAATAGCCTGTGCCACGCATAGGCAGCATGGATGACCGTGGATCGGTACCGACATGAACGTCCAGAATATCGTACTTACTGCGATGATCTGCGGGAGGCTGGAAGTCTCCGGCCAGTGTGAGTTTGTTATTCGTGTAGAGCGGGGGAGTATGGCAAGCGGCACAACCTTCACGTTGAAAGATCTTTTCGCCTCGGGCAGTGTTGCTGTCTGGATGATTTGGGTTTGGCGGTGACTGTAATGAATAGATGTACAAGGCCAACGCATACGCTTGCTCGTCACTGTAGCGATACAAGGAAGATGGCAACGGCATGGCTTCCCGTGGGATTGTGCTCCGGTCCGCATAGAAAGCTGTCTCCCCTAGCTCCCAAATTGGATAGCGCATCAAATCTCCAATATTTCGGTGACGGATACGCGCAATGAGATCAAGATATTTGCGGTCCTTGATGCCGATCAGGTCGGCAACTTTGGGCGGCGTCAGAACGCTAATTCCAATCCTTGTATTCACGCCTGGAGGAATCGCTTCGTGCATACGTGCAATCTCATCGACGTCCTTCTCGCTGATTCCATCAGCCAACAGGGATGGCTTCCAGGATGGAAAGTACAGCCCGGACATCGAACCGCGGGCTGCTGCGATGTCTTTCTCCTTGCGAATTGTCCAGGCAAAATCTCGTTCTACCGGAAACGTTGTCTGAGGACCGTTGCGCAACGTGCCGTCCGGCATGACCCGGCTATGGCAACCCGCACATGCGCTTGCTGCGGCCTCTACGACACCCTTTTTGCGGATGACGTACCTCCGGCCGGGTACAATTCCCTCGGCAGTCAACGGAATGTGCAATTTGCCGTACCAGTCATTGGTTCTAAATTTGTCGACAGATTGGAATTCAACGGGGGCTTCGAAAACCAGCTTGCCCGCCGCAATCCAGTCGGATTCCGAATGTAGCTTCGTGGCGTCGAACGTAACCTCCGGTTCCTGACGGGAGAGCCACTCCATGTAGCCTTGAGGCTCTCTCGCTGGATGATAAATCGGATAGGTCTTGTAAATGGTATATGCCGGGATGCTGTAGACAAACGAAGCGGGTAGATGAACGATATGAACGCCGGGCGTGCGTGGCGGGATCGTCCACGCCTCCAACTCCGCCGGATCCCAGCTCCTAGGTATTTCGGACTGCCACGGCCGGGGGGAAGCGGTCTGTGCAACCAAGGCTAAGTGAAGCGTCGCGAACCAGCCCAGAATGGCAAGGATCTTCACAGTTGTTCCTCCTGCGCGAATTATACCGCTTCACCCTCTTACCCGTTAGCGTACAAAATCCCCGGAATGGTCCCGGCTGGCCAACTGGCTAGGAAAAGAAGAATCTTGCATCCAGGGTGCGCGGCGTATTGCAGCGGGATGACGCTCCGGGCATCGGCGGTTCAGATGCCCTCCAGGAGGGTGGCTTGCGAGGCTGGGCCGGTTCAAGTTCCGAGATGGAATGAGAAGGCCGGCGTCCACGGGATGCGATAAGCTCCCACATACGCACTCGAAGTGCAAAGGAGACCGGCCATGAAGAAGCGTAGCAGCTCTCAGAAGAATCGGAAGCCAACGGTGAAGACCAAAGGCACACAGGAACGCGTCACGATCGGGATGGATCTGGGAGACAAGACTAGTCGATACTGCATGCTAAGCAACGAGGGTGAGATCCTCCGAGAGGGGCAAGCCGCGACTAACAAAGCTGGGATGGTGGAGGCGTTTGGTTCCTTAGGGCGGGCCCGGATCGCCATCGAAGTCGGAACACACTCGCCCTGGGTGAGCCGTTTGTTGCAAGAGTTGGGGCATGAAATCGTGGTGGCTAATCCAAAGCAGGTGAAGCTGATCACGGAGAGCAGCCGAAAAGACGATCGATTGGACGCTCAGACCTTAGCACGACTGGCGCGAATTGATCCGCAGTTGCTGCGGCCGATTCAACACCGCAGCGAGAAAGCACAAGCTGCCTTGATGGTCATTCGGGTCCGAGCTGCGCTGATGGCTGCGCGGACCAGCTTGGTGAATACCGCGCGCGGTTTGGTGAAGTCGATGGGTGAACGATTACCACAGTGTGATGCGGACCAGATGGGTGTCGCTCGAGCTATCTCGCTGCCGCCGCAGTTGCGGCAGGTGCTGGAACCGTTGCTGAAGGAAGTGGAGTCGTTGACTGAGAAGATAAAAAACGGTGATCGTGAAATCGAGCAGATCGCCCGGAAAGATTATCCGGAAACGGCACTCCTGCAGCAAATCGGCGGAGTCGGACCTTTGATCGCTCTGACATTCATACTCACCATCGGGGACAAGAACAGGTTCCAGAAGAGCCGGGATATCGGCTGTTATGTGGGTCTGCGGCCGCGGCGCAGCGATTCGGGGCAGAGCCAACCGCAATTACGAATCACGAAGGAGGGCGACCCGTACCTGCGGACGATGCTGGTGCAAGGGGCGCACTACATCATCAGCCGCCGGGGACCGGACAGCGACCTGAAGCGATGGGGCCTGCACCTGGCTAAACATGGCGGCAAGCGTGGAAAGAAGAGAGCGGTTGTAGCGGTTGCGCGAAAGCTAGGGATCCTGCTTCATCGCTTGTGGGTAACCGGTGAGGTGTACGAGCCATTGCGGAATCACAACCTACGACAGGAACAGAAGAAAGTTGCGGCTTGACAGGGTTTAGAGCAAATCGCCGAGTTCGGGTGACTGCGGCACGCGCCAGGAACGACGTCGCTGGAAACAGAGACATTCAGTTCGGGTCCGAGACGGCAGCACCCGTTTCCAATTGAGGACACCCAGCTGGCACCGGAGCAATGGCTCCACCAAGAGTGCGGATGGAAGTAGGGCGAGTCGGCGATTTGAGAATACGGGGATGGCAGCATTATGCGCCTCCCGCTGGTCGGCGATCGGCCGTATCGATCGCCGAACAATAAACCTTTCTAAGAAGGAAAGGCTGAAGGCTAACTGTGCCTCCCGTTGGTCGGCAGTCGGCCGCATGGTTGGCACGACCAAGAAAAACGGCTTGACACGGGCCGGCCTTCTCATGGAAGTAGCGCGTAATCCTCTCCCTACCTACTTCTCGATCGAGTAAACTGGGCTGATTCACTCGTATGCCGCTTTCTGCTGGAACGCGTCTGGGCCCCTACGAGATCCTATCCCCCGCCGGAGCGGGCGGGATGGGCGAAGTGTACCGCGCGCGCGACACGCGGCTTGAGCGCCTCGTCGCAGTCAAGGTTCTGCCGCAGAGTCTCACCGACCGGCCCGAAGTGCTCCAGCGCTTCGAGCGCGAAGCCCGCGCGGTCTCCACCCTGAACCATCCAAACATCTGCACCCTCCACGACGTCGGTACCCACAACGGGACACCTTACCTCGTGATGGAGTTCGTGGAGGGCGAGACCCTTGCCGAACGGCTCGCGCGAGGCCCGCTGCCGCTGGCCGACGCTTACCGAGCGGCGATCCAGATCGGCGAGGCGCTCGACCAAGCGCACCGGAAGAATATAGTTCACCGCGATCTCAAACCGGGCAACGTGATGCTGGCCGGGACGCGGGGGAGCAACTCGGTTAAGCTGCTGGATTTCGGTTTGGCCAAGCCGCAGGCGCAGGCAACCTCGGCGCCCGGCGCCTTGACTTCGCTGCCCACAGTGGCACAGTCGCTGACCACCGAAGGAACCATCGTGGGCACCTTCCAATACATGTCGCCGGAGCAACTGGAGGGAAAGGATGCCGATGCACGTTCCGATATCTTCTCGTTCGGCGCCATGCTGTTCGAGATGGTCACGGGGCGCAAGGCGTTCGAGGGCCGGAGCCAGGCAAGCCTGATCTCGGCCATTATGAAGGACGATCCGCCGGTGGTGTCGTCCCTGCAGCGCACTTCGCCATTGGCGCTCGACCGCGTGATCCGGCAGTGCCTGGCGAAGGATCCGGACGAGCGCTGGCAAACGGTTCGCGACCTGGTGAGAGAGTTGCGCTGGATTTCCGAGAGCAGTTCGCAGGTTGCCCCCGCTCCCGTGTTTGTTACGCCACGCAAATGGAAGTTTGGCGCGGCTTTCCTCGCCATGGCGGTACTTGCGGTTGCGTTCGCTGCGCTTGCCGTGGTGCGTTTTCGAGAGACGCAGCCTGTGGCGTACACCATGCGGTTCCTCATCCCGCCGCCCGAGAAGACCGAACTCCTAAGGGCCACCGCAATATTAACTGATCGCTCCAAATCGGAAAGCGATCATTATTAGATGCTTTAAGGGGCATCATCATCGGATCGCTGTACCGTTTGCGACCACTGTAAACACACGCCAACTCCCAACAGCACTCCGCCTTCCCGCTCTGTTGTTCGTTGTGTTATAGTTCCGATTGAGAAGCTCGACGAATCGGAACTCTAACATTATGCGTCCACTCTCATTCGACCCCCAAGCTCTCCGCAAGCATCTCCTGCGCCACAAAATCGCTACTTTGCCCGAACTCAAATCCGCTCTCGGCACCACCGCCGACCTCACGGTCTTCCGAAAGCTCAAACTCCTTGATTACCTTTCCAGCTATACCCATCGCGGCCGTTACTATGCCCTCCGCGAAGCCGCCCGCTTCGACGATGTCGGCCTGTGGTCCCATGATGCAGTTTGGTTTTCCCGTTACGGCACCCTCGTCTCCACCATCGAGTCCTTTGTCAACCAGTCCCCGAGCGGGTGGTTCGCCGATGAACTGGCCGACGTTCTCCATGTTGAAGTCCAAGATCCCCTCCACGATCTCGTGCGCGCCGAGCGTCTGCGCCGCTCCGAGGTGGCCGGACGATTCCTTTATACTGCCGCCGATGGCCGGCGGTCTCGCGATCAACTCCGCACCAGGCAAACCGCCCGGTCGGTTCCTCTACTGACCGATGCCTCCGCTCTTCAGGTATCTCCCGATGAACTGAAAGCAGCCATCTTGCTTTTTTATAGCCTGCTCGACGAGCAGCAGCGTCGTTTGTTCGCTGGACTGGAATCCATCAAGTTGGGACATGGAGGCGATAGCGTTCTGGCCGAATTCCTCGGCTTGGACCCGCACACCGTCGCTCGCGGACGCCAACAACTCCTCGATCAGAATGTATCGACGGGGCGCACGCGCCGTTCCGGCGGCGGCCGCAAGCCAGTCGAAAAAAAACCGCCGACATCGTCACACTGATCGAGTTCCTGCTCGAATACGACACCGCTGGTGATCCCATCACCGGGCTGAAGTGGTCCCGTCGCACAACCGAAAAGATTGCCATGGCGTTGGGCGACTTCGGTGTCAGTGTTAGCCCCAACACGGTCGCTCGTCTTCTCCACCAGATGGGCTATTCCCTTCGCGTCAATCACAAGAAACTTTCCACCGACTTTAGCCCCCACCGCAACGATCAGTTCCTCTATCTGAGTGATCTTCGTCAGCGCTTCCAGCGCCGCGGCCTACCCATCATTAGCGTGGACACCAAGAAACGCGAACTGGTCGGCAACTTCAAGAATCCCGGCTCGCGTTGGGAGCTGTCTCCCCGCTTGGTCAACGACCACGATTTCCGCTCGGATTCCACCGGTGTTGCCATCCCATATGGAATCTACGACGTGCTTGCCAACCGGGGATCGGTCATGGTGGGAGTCTCACATGACACATCCGCATTCGCCGCGCACGCCATCGCACATTGGTGGCGCCAAGAAGGGGCGAGTCGCTATCCGTGCTCCCGGCAACTCCTCATCCTGAGCGACACAGGCGGCAGCAATGGCGCTCGTCGCCGCACCTGGAAAACCGAACTCCAATCTCAACTGGCCGACGATCTCGGTCTGACCCTCACCGTGGCGCACTACCCGACGGGTGCTTCCAAATGGAACCCCATTGAACACCGGCTGTTTTCAGAAATCTCCAAAAACTGGGCTGGCGAACCACTCGACAGTTATCACAAGATCCTCAACTTCATCCGATCGACCAGAACCGAAACCGGCTTGTCGGTCACCGCTCAAC
>Ga0335085_10004112_pt1 | contig 24399 bp, 24 predicted proteins | sample Lox_Sample_45_FD_206712 | JGI IMG/M metagenome (GOLD analysis project Ga0335085, IMG submission 206712) | Soil microbial communities from Loxahatchee National Wildlife Refuge, Florida, United States - Lox_Sample_4.5 | ecosystem: Environmental > Terrestrial > Soil > Wetlands | place: USA...
GGACAGTGCTGCCGAGTTGAGTGCCTCGAAGTCCATCGTGTCGCCCAAGTTCGGCATGCTGTTCCGCCTGCCGGATTCGCTCGGCCTGTACGGGAATGTCTCGAAGGGCTTCCGGCAGACCGATGGGGTGATCGAAGATCCTACACTGCCCTTCATCACCGAGTGGGCGTACGAAGCGGGGATCAAGCTGAACCGGCCGTGGGTGCAGGGAAGTATCGCCCTGTTTCGGATGGACGTGAGCAACGAGCAGACGTTCGACCCGATCACGCTGACGTCGACGAGCGGCGGCGCGAGCCGGCGGCAGGGCGTCGAGGTCACGGCCAATGTGCGGGCGACGCGCGTGGTGTCTGTGAATTTCGACTGGACCTTCAACGACGCGCGCTATCGCGAGTCGATCACCGAGGACGGCGACACGCTGACGGGCCTGCGCGTGTACAACACGTCGCGCTACGTCGGAGCGACGGCCCTGGACCTGACGCCGCCCGACGGGCGGTGGAGCGTTCGCCTGACCTCGATCGCCGCCGGTCCCTACAGTCCGTTTGACGAGCCGGGAGTGATTCGTCCCGCGTACGCGCTGTTCCACGTCAACGGGATGATCCGGTTCGGGCCGGCACGGCTGCAGCTCGGGGTGCGCAATATCTTCGACACCGCCTATCGGGAGCTCGAGGCGGGCGAGTTCGTTTCGCCGGGCCAGCCTCGTACGGTGTACGGGAGCGTGCGTTATGCACTCTGAGCGACGCTTCGTGCGGAACGAGGACGTGTCCTGCCGCATGTTTCGCAGCCCGGCGTTCGAGGCGCTGAGTCACGTCCATCCTCTGGTGCCGCACGCCATCTTTGTGCCGTGCGTGGCCATCTTGCTCTGGCCGGGCCAGACGGCGCTGTCGCTGTATTCGATCGCCAGCCGTCTGGGATTCGGGCTCTTGCTGTGGACGCTGGTCGAGTACGTTATTCACCGGTTCGTGTTTCATCCGCCGGCGTGGATCGAAGACGACACGCGTCGTATTCTCGGCACACTGGCGGTGGGGGAACCGGCGATGGCAGCGCTCCCGACGTGGCGGCATCGATTCTATTTCCTCGTGCACGGAGTCCATCACGACTTTCCCAACGATTCGCGCCGCCTCGTCATGCCGCCGAGCGTCAGCGTGCCGCTCGCCTGCCTCTTCTACGCGGTGTTTCGCGCCGCGTTTGGGGCGGGCGCGAATGCCACGTTCGCGGGGTTTGTGATCGGATATCTGTGCTACGACACGATTCACTATCTCACCCATCACGGCTCGCGCCACACGGCGCTCGGCCGGTATCTGCGCCGGGCGCATTTTGGCCATCATTATGTGGACTCGAGCCGGAACTACGGTGTAAGTTCGCCCTTATGGGATGTGCTGTTGGGCACGCAAGCGCGGGATGGCACCTGACGAGTCTCGCGTTGCGCAGAGTGGTGATCCCGCCGATCGGCGCGATCGGGCTGCTGGTGCTCGGGTCGTGCAGGAAGGCGGAGACCGCATCCGTGGGCCTTGCGGGCGTGCGCATCACCCCCGCGGTGGCGAAGCCCGAGTTCACGCTCCGGGACGTGCGGGGTCGCCCGTTTGATTTTCAGCGCGAGACGAGGGGCAAGATCACGCTGTTGTTCTTCGGGTATACGCACTGTCCCGACGTGTGTCCGCTGCAGATGGCGAACATCGCGGCGGCCTTGAAGCGCAGCGATCGCAAGGTGGTGCGGGACGTGGCCGTGGTTTTCGTGACGACCGATTCCGCGCGCGATTCGCCGCAGCGGCTCGCGCAATGGCTCGCCAACTTCGATTCGAGCTTCGTGGGCCTGATCGGCACCGAGCAGCGCGTGAACGCGATTCAAGCGGGGCTCAAGTTTCTGCCACAGTCGGTGCGCGATGGGGCCGGCCCGGACTACACCATTGCGCATTCCGCGGTCGTACTCGCGTTCACCCTGGACGACTCGGCGCACGTCCTGTACCCCTCGGGAATCGAGCCCACCGCGTGGGCGCGTGATCTGGCGCTCCTCGCGGGCACGGGCAGCCTGCCGGCCCGCCCATGAACGCCGGGCCGTCGCTGCTGCTCGCCTGCGGGCTCGTCGCCGCGGGGTGCACGCGCGACACGGTCCACGCCGGCCCGCTCGAGATCCGGGGGGCATTCGCGTTTGCCCCGATTACGCTCGAATCCACGGGGGCGTATCTGACGATCATCAATCATGGGACGACCTCCGACACGCTGGTCAGCGTGCGCTGCACGTGCGCCCGCGCGGCCACGCTGCATCAATCCGGGCCGGGCGGCATGGTGCCGCGTGCGTCGGTTCCGATCCCCGCGGGCGATTCGCTGCGAATGGTTCCAGGAGGAATGCACTTGATGCTGACGTCGCTCGATCACCGTGCCAAACCGGGAGAGCGGCTCACGCTGGTGCTGCGGTTCGCGCGTGCCGGCGATGTCACGCTCGAGGTTCCCGTGCGCCCCTACGCAGAATGATGCGATTCCGGTGGCCTGCGATCGCGACGCTCGCGGCGTTGGTCACACAGTGCCGCCCGATCGTGGGCGGCCGGGCGCGTCTCGCTGACATCGCCATCGAGTACGGGGTCGTCACACCGCCGGGGGCTGGAACAAGGGCAGACGCCTATCTGTTGATTCGCAACACTGGCAGGAGCACCGTGACACTCACGGCTGCCTCATCCCCCGACGCGGACTCCGTCTGGATCACGAACCCGTACGGGAACCTGCCGATTCGTGAGCTGACGATCGTGGCGGGCAGCAACATCGAGCTCGCGCCGGGAGGCGCGCACCTGGGGATCGCCGGAATTCGGCGTTCGCTCGCCAGCGGAGATACCCTGGCGCTCGCGCTGCAGTTTGGTTCGCGTGGCCCCGTGACCCTCAGGGCGCCGATTGCGTTGGTGGACACCGCACAGACGGCGAAAAATGGCGTGGCGTGGTGGTGCGCGTCGCTCGCGGACCACGACCGGCTGGAACTGTCCTACTTTTGGGCCAGCGTCCTCCTGGCCCTGTTCCCCGTTGGAATCTTCACGACGATCGCGGTGCTCGTGGCGCGCGCGATCTACCGGCAGAACCGGAACCGGCAACCCGAACCGGCGGTGGGTCGAGAGCGCTAGACCGGTGCGAGCGGCTGACGCGCGGCGGCGATCAGGTCCGCATCCGGCGTGACCTGGTCGTCCAGCGTGACGCGGTTTCTGTTCTCGCGGATCATGCGGTCGAACAGCGACAGTTTGCTGTCGAACAGGAACCGGAGCAGCAGCATGGTCCAGGAGGTGTGATAGGCAAGGCGGTCGTACACTTCGGGCACCATGGCGCGGATGCGTGGCAGCTTGTTCCAGGCCACCGAGGGGAAGTCGTGATGCTCGTTGTGATAGCCGACGTTGAACGCCACGATGTTCAGCTTGCCGTAGTAACTGAACGTTTCCTGATCCCCATCGAACGTCATGTAATGCCGCTGGATCCAGCGCGCGCCCAGCGGGTGCAGGCCGATCGCGAAGAACAGCGAGGCGAGGAAGTACACGACCGCCTTCGGCCCCCACACCAGGTAGACCGCCACGTTCACCAGGATCTGCACGCCGAGGTTCGTGAGCGACCAGGCGTCGAGCAACGACACCTCTTTCACGCGCATCGGCCGCACGATCTGGAACACGGGATACAAGAGCAGCCACAGCGCCTTACCCAGGGCGGAGTGTCCCACGAGCTTCGCTTCCCAGCGGCTCGGGATATCCGCGTCGAGCTCGTACACACCCTGAAACGAGTGGTGCTTCAGGTGATACTTATGGAACGAGAGCGCGCCGGGCAGGCACATCGGCAGGTTGGCGATCAGCTCGGTGAGCTGGTTCGGCATCTTGCGCTTGAACACGAGGCGGTGCGTGCATTCATGGATCATCACGAACAGCGCGTGATTCGCGAATGCCCCGGCGCAATAGGCGACCACGAACACCACCCACCAGGGCCTGGTCGAAACGAATGCCGCCAGCACGTACTGCAAGGCGACGATCCCCACGGTCCAGAAAAAGGTGGTGGGATTGTGGCCAATCAGGTCGCGGATTTCGGGATGGCGGGCGAGAATTTCCTTGGTGCGCGCGCGGTGCGGCTCTGGCGTGTCGGCGTGGGCAAATTCGTGACGGCTCGTATCCATTAAGACACTCGCTCTTCGGAGCAGGACCTGTTCATAATAGAACCATAGGACACGGATGACAACCATTGTGGGGGTCGTGGCCGTGCGCATGCGCCGCTATGTCCAGCGGCTCGCGGAACACCATGCCTGACCAGCCGGTCGGCGAGGCGCGCCCCGCGCGCTTCTCAGCTCCCGCCGTCGCCGCGGTCGCGGAACCCTCCGTCGCGGGATCGGTGGTCCTGTACCGCCTGTACGACGTGGGGTATGAGATTCAGCTCGATCAGGCGCTCGATCTGCTGGGCCGCCCGCGCGGCGAGCGCGGCTCGCTCAGGCCGCCGGGACCGCCGCGTGCGGAGAGCCAGGCGATCCGGATCGAGAATCCGCCGATCACCATTCCCTTGAGTACCGAGCGAGTGACGCTCGACAGTGACCGCGTGGCCCGATCGGTTCAGGTGTCGGCCCGCATCTTCGATTTCGGGGTCGTCTCGCTGCGCGTCCGGGTTACGACGCCCGGCATGCTCGCCTGGCAGGCCTACTCGGCGCTGGGCAACGCGCTGGCGCTCGCGCCCGAGATTCAAGCCCTGTTCGAGCGACACCTGCGCGAGCTGACGGCGCGGATTCGCGCGGCGATCGCCCGTCCGGAGATCGCCACGATCACGGAGGATTACGTCGTCTACCGAATCGATCGCCTGACTGACGCGGCGGGCACTGCGCTGCCTCCCTCATCGCTGCGCGACGTGGATGTCGCGCCGCTCCTGCTCGACGAGTCGCGCCCGCTCTCGCCGGAGGCGCGCCAGGAGCTCCTGCCCTACTGGTTCTCGTACTATGTCGACGATCTCGCGATTCTGACCTGGAACAACGCGCTAGTGGTGGAGCCGCTCGGGTCGGACAGCGATGTCGAGCTGGTGCTCGAATTCGCGAACGCGCAGCTGCTCGAGCTCCGCTACTACGACGCGCTGCTCGACGCGGAGCTGCCGCGCATGTACGACCGGATCGCGAGCGCGCGGCGCGGACGCGGGCGCTGGATTTTTGGCCACTCCTACGCCGACCTGCTCGCGGCCATCCAGACGCTGGTGGCGGATTCGACGGAAATCGTCGAGCGTGCCGAAAATTCTCTCAAAGTGACCGACGACGTGTATCTGGCGCGCGTGCATGCGGCCGCGCTCGATCTGTTCCGCGGGCGCGCCTGGCGCCGCGGCCTCGATCACAAACTGGCGATCATCCGACAAGCCTATGGGATGCTGAATGCCGAAGCGATGGCCCGTCGCAGCGAGCTGCTCGAAGGGGTGATTATCCTGCTCATTGTCATCGAGATTGTGCTGGCGTTGGTGGGCGGAAGGCACTAAGTCGTTCCCCGAAAACAAGAAGGTGGCGCGAGTGCCTCAAGCGCCCGCACCACCCTCCGATTCCCCCCCTTCCCGCTTCCCGCTTTCCCCCTCCCGCTTCCCCTTTCCCGCTTCCCGCTTCCCGCTTCCCGCCTCCCGCTTCCCCTGTCGTTACAACCGATATCCCACCAGCGTTCCCGGCGCGGCCCGAAGAAACAGCATCCCCGAAATGTCGTCCACGGCGTAGACCGGCTCTTTTTCCTTGCCCAGCTCCACGCGCGAGCGAGGCGCGCCGGTGTCCTTCGTCACCTGCATGAGCACGTTGCCGTTGCCATCGGGTGCGCGCGTCAGCATGAATACCGAACCCGGCACATTGAGCGAGGCCTTGAACCGCTTGGAGGCCATCGCCGCGGATTGCTGTGAGTATCCCTGGAGCTGCGCTCCGCCCTGGGAATAGGCATCGGCCAGCTGCCCCTCGATGCGGCGCGCGGTCGTGTCGGTTGCCTGGCGCGACGCCTGGGCGAACGCATCGCCGTAGGCCGACGCGGCCGCGCCGTACAGCCCCGCGCGCACCGCGTTGAGCGCATACAGCGCGCGCAACAAGCCCGGCTGTTGCGGCGCGGGATAATACACCTGCTGCCTGATCGAGCCGTCCCGGCCGAGAATCACGAGATTCTGGGCCGCGCTGAGCACGATGCCCGCCGGACGGATTTCCATGGACGTCGGATCTTCACCGCCCTGGAACCGGATCTCCCCCGACAGCGCACGGTAGGTGCCCGCGCTGCGATCGATCGCGTACAGCCGGTGATCGCGATTCGCGAACACATACAGGGTTTGTCCCTCGACCGCATGATTCAAGTAGTACCGCTCGGCATGATAGCCTGACGCCGACATCGGCTTGCCGCTCTCGATCGCATCCCGGAACCGCGGCTCGCCCGAGGCGAGATCGATCACGTTCACTTCGCCGTTCACGGTCGAATCGGGATGCGTGATGTACAGCAGCCCAGCCGGCGTCAGCTCGGCGTACTCGAGCTGGCCCTTGATCTTCACGTCCTTGTTCAGCCGCAGCGTTGCCGTCGCCACGTCGAGCACGTTCACGAACGTCTTCGATTCGGCATCGACGGTGAGGACGACTGAGCCACCCGCGATCATCGCATCGATCACGTTGCCCTTCATGTGCACCGGCTTCGCCGCGATGAGCGACCCGTCCTCGTAGCGTGCCACGTTCAACCCGGTCTGCACCACACCATTCACGACGCGCCGATTGCCGGTGGCCTCGTTCGCCGGAGCCGCCTGGGGCAGCATCACGATTCCCGCCGGGTGCTGCACGATGTCGTGGATCCAGCCGTCGATGCTCGCGGGCTTGGCCCAGAGGGCCTGGCCGTCGGAGAGCCGGTACGCCATGAGCCGTTCATCGAAGCTCACATAGATGCGGTCACGTCGGTCGACCGACGCGTAGAGTTGCACGAAATGCGGCGGCATGCCGGCGTGCGCGGTCGGCAACGTTGCCGTCCAGCGCACGGCGCCGGTCCGCGTGTCCATGGCCCGCAGTCCCATCAGCGTGTGGACGACGATCACGTCGCGTCCGGCTTGGAGCACTTCGAGCTCCGTCCCGGTCGATGCCAGGCGGACGATGCCCTGCACCAGCCCGCCCAGTCCGCGTTTCCGCGGCTCGGCTTGCTCGAACAGCGTTTCATTGGTCCAGCGTTGTTGGCCGGTGGCGAGGTCATACAATGCCACGACGGGTGGGCCGGACTCGCGCTGTCCGTGCACCAGCAGGGTGCTGCTCTGCGGCAGCACGCGCCGCGTCACGACTTTGGCGAGTGACAGACTGCGAGAGTCGAACACCACACCGCCCGTCACGGGGTCGAACACGATCACGAGTCCGGGCCGTGAGGCTTCCATCAGCAGCGAGCCGTCGACCATGCGAATGGAGTCGATCGGGAGTCCGCCGAGCTCGGGTTTGGTCCAGGCGATCTGGCCGCGCTCGATGTCGACGCCGAACAGCGCGGCGTCGGTCGAAACGAGCAGCGCGCCCGCGGGGGTGACTTGCTGCCAGCGAACATCGCCCGTGAGGTGAACGGTCCATGCCTGCATCGCGGCGGCGGGCGCAGCGCCGGCGTTGGGCATGCGCGCGCGCGCGATGTCGGTTTGTGCACCAGTCGTTGTGGTAATTGAGACAGCGACGACGAATGTGATGAGCGCCCGTCGGGTCACAGCGGCCATGATCTCTCCTTGGGAATCGTGGGGCGGGCGCGGGGCAGTATATCCCCCCATGAGGGTTCGTCGCGCAAGAGGGGCCGAGTCGGTGGAACGGGCCGAGCGGCTTGCAGAATGCAACTGCGCGCTGGCGTGCGCGCCCTCGCCTCGAGCGAGCGGAACACCACGAACACCACGCGGCATCCGGGACGGGAGTAGATCCGTTTCGTAAGTCCTCACGCCGCGACACGCTTGTTGTCTGACCGCCCTGATCCGTGACGTATCTCACGGGTCGGGGCGGTCTCGATTGCGCAATGTGATGGCGTCATCAGACGCGGAGTGAGCAATGAAAAAGCTGCTTACTGGCACGGTGCTCGTGATGCTCGCGGCGTGTGCGCCGCCGGCGACGACGACCGTGGCCATGTCGTGGGGGCCGGGTCCGTGGTATCACTACTGCACCTGGGATGCTCCGTGCTGGTATTCAGAGCACCAGGTGTTCGTGTACGGCTGGGGATACATCGAACGGCCGCAGTACGCCTATCTCGTGCAACATCCGGAGCGGCGTGAAGGCTGGGCCAATCGCCGTCGTGAGTGGTATCCCGAGCGGCGGCCGGTGTATCGGGGTCACGATTGGGAGGCGTATCAGCGGAGCACGCAGCCGAAGCACGAGACGCGAGACGATCACCGGCACCACGAGGATCACGAGCACTAGCCTGCCGGCTCGTGCGCGACGTCATCGGTTATCCCCTCTCGCGTTCGCGAGAGGGGATTTCCCGAGGAGTCGTTCAGGGAGGTCTTGAAGCGTATCCCGCTGCTCGACGCATCGGACGCCAACGAGTATGCCGAGGGCGGGAATCGAACCCGCATGGGGTTGCCCCCACCGGATTTTGAGTCCGGCGCGTCTGCCAGTTCCGCCACCCCGGCATGAATTTCAGCGCAGGGAAGTTACCCGGAGATCTGCTCGAGTGGGACTCTGAAAACCGGAGGGCGGTGCTGCGGCACGACCCACCGGCCGCCCGTGAGCGCTTGCTTCCGCCCGGCGAGAACGAGCTTCGATACAAGCGGCGGGACGCGTCTTGGCGGCTAGGATTTGTTCCTAAACGTCTTTTCCCGTTCTTAGCGCGTGACGCGCAGTTTGGGACGCTTACCCGCGCCAGGCGGCGGCTCGAGCGATTCGCCCCCCGCGCCGAACTGCCGCGCGATGGCGTAGTACACGAGCTCGACCGCGCCGTCCAACGCGGCGCTGCGTGATGCGGAGGCCGCGCTGCGGCAGGCCGAGGTTCGGCTGCGGGAGGCGGAGGTGGCGGAGAGGGTGGCGCGACGCGAGCACGATCGCGCACGGGCGAGCGCGGGACCTAGTTTCGAGTCACTCTGAACATTGAAAGCAGATCCTTCGCTTCGCGCGCCTGCGGCGCGCTTCGCTCAGGATGACAGACGCGTCCTTTTTAAGAAGAAACGATAGGAGATACCCTTCGCGCCAGGTCGTTCGTAACCCCGACATACAGGACGCGGGAACGACTAGCCATGATGTACACGTAGTAATTGAGCACGGACAAAAGGATGATCGCGGTGGCACGCGTGTCCGTCGTCAATCCGTTGCGCACCGGTCCTTTTCTTGTTTTTCTCTTGGGCGAGACAGCTTGTCATCCCTTCGCTGCGCTCAGGGCAGGCTCTGAGCGGAGCGGGCGGAACGCGCGCGGAGCGAAGGATCTGCTGTTATGCCCGAGGAGGGAGTCGCCGAGTGCCTTGGCGGAGCGCCAGCGATTCCCGCCGGTTTAGTGAAGCGCTTCGCACTTCCGCGTTCCGCGTTTAACGCATACGTTCTCTCCCCCTTCAAAACGAGTTCCTGTGTCCCGCGCCATCTGCTTCGCAGTGGGCCTTTTTCTGATGATCGGCACGCCCGCTCGCGCGCAGGGGCCGGGCGGGAGCAAGTGCACGATGTGGCGTGTCCAAGCGCTCAGCGTCGCGAGCGACAGCGTGCTCCTGACGTTGGGGCTGGTCATGGCGCCGGATGGGAAGAGTTGGGTGATGAAGCTGCCGGATCGCGCCCCGGTCACCGCTCGCGTCCTGACGATGGGCGGCGACAGCATGGTGGCCGAAGCGGGTCCGTTCCCAAGTGTGCTGTCCCCCGCCAGCATCGTCACCCGGATGCGACTGACCGCGCACGTCTACAACAAGAAAGACATGAGGGGGAGCTTCGAAGCCCGTTACGAGATGGGTGACCCGATGCGCGGCAGGATCCGGGGGAGCTGCGCGGACAAGAAGTAATTCGAACCAAGCAACTCATTGTGCGACAAATGCCCGAGGAGGGAGTCGAACCCTCAATGATGTCGCGACTGAGAAAAATGCTGACGTTACGCTCAGCCATGCTGCACGAAATGCGCAGTTTTCTCAGGGCCCCATCCCGCGGGCACGGCGGCGCCTGAGCATCTCCTGAATACGCTCCTCCAACCGCTGGCGCATGATCTGGTAGCGGGCATGTTGCACCGGCGTGAGGAACGCCGCCAACTCGCGATCGGTACGCCGCTCCAGATCGAGCAGCGCCGCGCGATTGGCATCACGCGCTGCCAGCAACTGCTGCACGCTATCCGCGTTCGCGCTGGCACCGCGGTCCAGCTGATCGCGCAGGGCGGACATGACGCCGCGCTGTTGCAGGGCGATCTGGCGTCGCTCGGCGAGATAGCGATTCTCCGTTTGTTCGAGGCGCGCGGCCTGCTGGTCGGTGAGATCGAGCTCGGTTCTTACGCGTGCCCGCCAGCGGGCGAGCACCTGTTGCCGCAACGCTTCGGCCTCCTGGCCTCCGCCGCCCGCCCCCGCCTGCGCATGCAGGGCGGCGCCGGGCGCCAGCACCACGCAGAGCAGGGCGAACCACAAACTACGTGTCATGTCACCCCTCCAGCGACTGCAGCAGGCGCTTGAGCTCGGGCGCGCTCAAATCCTCGAGCCCCACGGTCGTGTCGACGGTCGCGGATGCGCTGAGGGTGGAATCGTCCACCGTGCGGAGCATGTCGCGCAGCTCGCCGGCCGACAGATCGTTCAGCCCTGGTGCGGCGAGCGCGGTCGCCGCCGCACTGGGCGCGGGCGAGCGGACGAGCTTCACGATCAGACTCGACCCGAGTACCACGGCGATCATGGCCGCGATTTGCAGCCAGAGCACAGGGCGAATGGAGCGGAGGCCCCGCCGTGCGGCCGGCTCCTCGTGTAACCGGGCCAGCACAGCCCGCGCCGTGCGCTCGGGGTCGAGCCGGTCAGCCGCTCCCCCCTGACCGAGCCGCTGGGCCAGCGCATTGAGCTCCAGATCTTCCTGGTCGTCGTGTTTCACCGGACGTACTCCCGCAATCGTTTGACTGCGTGATGGTAATGCACTCGCGCCGCGCCCTCGGACGTAGCGAGGGCCGCGGCGATCTCGGAATACTCGAGGCCTTGCTGCGCGCGCAGCAGGAACACTTCACGCTGCATGTGCGGCAGCTGGGCGAGTCCCTGTTCGAGTTTCTGGGCGGTTTCTGAGGCTACCGCGTGCTCGTGCGGATCCCCACCATACGCCTGGAATTCCTCATCCAAAGGAACCGTGCGCCCGCGTTTTGCGCGACGCCCCGCGTCCTTCACCACGTTGCCGCCGATCGTGAACAACCAGGTGCGGAACTGACACTGTCCGCGAAATCGACCGAGACCACGAAACGCGCGCACGAACGCTTCCTGTACGAAATCGTCCAGGTCCGCGTCGGAGGCACCGAGCGCGCCCAAAAACCGTCCCAGCGCCCGGGTGTGACGGCGGACCAGTTCGGCGGCTGCTTGCTCGTCCCCATTCCGCCACGCGGCGATCAGATCGAGATCAGTCGGTGCCGCGTGGTCAGAGGGTTGGGCCATGCACTGGTCCGGTAGACGGGGGAATGTGATGAAAATTAAGGCGGTCGTGAGCGGTCGGAGCGCTCTCGATTACCGCTCTCGACCGCCCTTCTAATCCTTGACGGTCCCTCCCCCCGCCCCTACCATTCGAACAAACGTTCGAAACTCTCCTCCCATGCGTCCCTACGACGAACGTCTCGATCATCTGCTGACGCAGGCGGCGCGGGTGTTCGCCGAGCGGGGGTACCACGCGACCACGATGCGCGACTTGGCGAGCGCGAGCGGCATGTCGCTCGCGGGCATGTATTACTACGTCCAGGGCAAGGAAGACCTGCTCGCGAAAGTGCAGGGGCGCGCCTTTTCGCTCGTGCTGGACGGTGCCGAGCGGGCGATCGCCGGGCAACCGGAGCCGCGCGAGCGACTGGCCACGTTCGTCCGCCATCACGTCACGTTCTTCGCCGCGCATATGTATGAAATGAAGGTGCTTTCGCACGAGGCGGCCTCTCTCTCCGGGGAGCGGTTGGCTCGGGTGAGCGAGCTCAAGCAGCGGTATGTGAACGTGCTGCTCGGGCTGCTGCGTGAAACGGCTCCTGACGAAATCCCCGCCGAACGCACCGCGGCGGCGTATCTGCTGTTCGGCATGATGAATTGGCTGTACACCTGGTATGACCCGGGTGGCACGATCGATCCTGAGCGTCTCGCGGGGCTCGTTACGGCAATATTCCTGGACGGCTTCAGCGAGGCGCGATTCCCGGTACATGGAGGCTGACGGACATGGCGACTCTCGTGGATGCACAGACACCGACCCGCGCCAAGACTCTGGTGCGCTATGCCGTCGACAACGGTCTCGCGATCATCGAGCTGGACGACCCTCCGGCGAACACGTACACGCATGAGATGATGCGCCAGCTCGACGACGCGATCCTGCAGGCGCGGTTCGACGACACCGTGCACGTGCTCGTGTTGCGCGGCCACGGCGAGAAGTTCTTTTCGGCGGGCGCCAACATCGCCTACCTGAACAGCATCACGCCACGCTACAAGTACTTCTTCTGTCTCCACGCCAACGAAACGTTGTCGCGGCTCGAGCAGACGCCCAAGCTGACGATTGCGGCCTTGAACGGGCATACGGTAGGCGGCGGACTCGAGATCGCCATGGCGTGTGACATCCGTCTCGCGCGCGAGAACGCGGGAAAGATCGGCCTGCCGGAAGTGAATCTCGGCGTGCTCCCCGGCACGGGCGGCACGCAGCGCCTCGCGCGCATCGTCGGCAAGTCGCGGGCGATTGAAATGATGATCACCGGAGAGACGTTCTCGTTCGACCGCGCCAAAGAGCTGGGGCTCGTGAACGAGATCTACCCGAACGAGGGGTTCTGGGAACAGGCGCTGCTGTACGCCCGGCAATTCTGTCCGCCGAACAAGGCGTCCCAGGCGGTTGGCCTGATCAAGCGATCGGTGCAATCCGGCGCCGAGGTGCCGTTCGAATCGGGGCTCACGCTCGAGCGCGAGCTGCAGCAGCAGTTGTTCCAGAGCGAGGATGCCAAGGAAGGCATCGCGGCGTACGTCGAGAAACGGGTGGCGGAGTTCAAAGGACGGTGAAGACCGACCTCCTGATCGGGGGAGAATGGCGCGCGGGCGAGACCCGCTTTCCGGTCACGAATCCCGCCACGGAAGAGCTGCTCGCGGATGTGGCACAGGCCGGCGAGCGTGACGTCGATCTCGCGGTGCGAGCGGCGGCCCAGTGCTTCGGTTCCAACCAGTGGCAGGGGCTGGCCCCGCGGGCGCGCGGACGGTTGCTGTACAAGCTGGCGGACTCACTCGAGGCACGCGCGCGCGAGACCGCCGAGCTCGAGACGCGCAACAACGGCAAGCCCTTGTTCGAGTCGCAGATCGATGTGTCGATGGCGATCGAGACGCTGCGGTATTACGCGGGGTGGACCGACAAGATTGGCGGTGCCACGCTCCCCGTGGCCGGGGAGTTTTTCACCTACACCTTGCGGCAGCCGGTCGGCGTGGTCGCGGCGATCGTGCCCTGGAATTTCCCGCTCAACCTGGCCTGCTGGAAGGTTGCTCCAGCGCTCGCCGCCGGATGCGCGGTCGTGTTGAAGCCCGCCGAGGAGACGCCGCTCACGGCCCTGCTCCTGGGAGAGTTGGCGCTCGCGGCGGGATTCCCGGCGGGCGCCTTGAACGTCCTTTCGGGCAACGGCCCCGTGACGGGCGCCGCCCTGGTGCGCCATCCGCTCGTGAACAAGATCGCGTTCACAGGCTCGACCGAGGTCGGCCAGGCCATCATGCGCGAGGCCGCCACGTCGTTGAAACGCGTGTCGCTCGAGCTGGGCGGCAAGAGCCCCAACATCATCTTCGCCGATGCCGATCTCGCCGCCGCGGTGCGCGGCGCGCAGTCGGCAATCTTCTACGGAAAAGGTGAGGTGTGCGCGGCCGGCTCGCGGCTTCTGGTCGAGCGCTCGGTGCATGATCAGGTAATCGAGCAGCTGGCGCAGCGCGCGCGGAAGCTCACGCCCGGCGACCCGTTCGATAAGGCGACCCGCCTCGGCGCGATCGTGTCGCGCCGGCAGCACGAGAAGGTGCTGTCGTACGTGGAAGCCGGGAAGCGCGAAGGCGCGCGCCTCGTGGCGGGCGGCAATGCCACGCGCGTGAACGGCAAAGGGTACTTCGTCGAAGCCACGGTGTTCGACCACGCACAGCCGGGCATGAAGATCGTGGACGAAGAAATCTTCGGACCGGTGCTGTCGGTGATCGCGTTCGATACCGAGGCACAGGCGATCGAGATCGCGAATGCGTCGCGCTACGGGCTCGCCGCGGGAATCTGGACCAAGGATATCCAGCGCGCGCATCGGGTCGCCCAGGCACTCGAGGCCGGCACGGTGTGGATCAATACATACAACTTCTACGATCCGGTGGCGCCATTTGGGGGAGTGAAATTCTCGGGGTTCGGCAGAGACCTGGGCCGCGAAGCGTTGGAGGGGTATCTGGAGACAAAAACGGTGTGGGTGGGACTATGAACGCGCATCGCGGAAGCCGGAACGCGGAACCGTGAAGCAGTCCTACATCCACGCCGCGCTCCGCAGTCCCGTCGGCAAACACGGCGGCAGTGTAGCAGGCGTGCGGCCCGATGATCTGGCTGCAATCCCGATCGGGGCGGTGATACAGCGGACCGGTATCGATCCCAGCGCCATCGATGATGTGATTCTCGGGTGCGCCAATCAGGCGGGGGAGGATAATCGCAACGTTGCCCGGATGGCCGCGCTGCTCGCGGGGCTGCCGGTTGAGATCCCCGGGCAAACGGTGAACCGGCTCTGCGGGTCGGGATTGCAGGCAGTGGTATCGGCCGCGCATGCGATCGAGGCGGGCGAAGGGGACTGGTTCATCGCCGGCGGCGTGGAAAGCATGACGCGCGCGCCATACGTGATGCTCAAGTCGGGAGAGGCCTGGAACCGCAAGGCGCCGGAAGTGGCGGATTCGACCGTGGGGTGGCGATTCATCAACCCGAAGCTCAGACCGGAGTGGACCATTCCGCTCGGCGAAACGGCGGAGCGCGTCGCCCTGCGCTACAAGATCAGCCGGGCCGAGCAGGATGCATTCGCGGTCGAGAGCCAGCGACGCGCGGAACGCGCCCTGCGAGAGTGCGTCTTCAATGAAGAAATCGTCCCGGTGCCCCTGTCCGACGGCACACGGTTCGAACGCGACGAGTATCCGCGAGCCGGCACGACGCTCGAGGGTGTGGCCAAGCTCAAGCCGGCGTTTCGCGGCGGTGGAACGGTCACGGCGGCGTCATCGAGCGGCATCAATGACGGGGCCGCGGCGCTGCTGATTGGGCGGTCGCAGGCGGTCGAGGGCGGTCGAGGGCGGTCGGAGCCGCTGGCCAGGATCGTCTCGTCGGCTGTGGTCGGAGTTGATCCCAGCGTGATGGGACTCGGTCCCATCCCGGCGACGCGGAAGGCGCTCCAGAGAGCCGGTCTGACCATCGACCAGATCGATTTGATCGAGTTGAACGAAGCGTTCGCGGCGCAGGCGATCGCCTGCATTCGGGAGCTCGAGCTCGATCCGGCTCGGGTGAACATCTATGGTGGAGCGATCGCGCTCGGACATCCGCTGGGCGCGACCGGCGCGCGCATGCTGACGACCCTCGTCCATGCCCTGCACCGCTCGAATGCGCGCTACGGGCTGTGCACGATGTGCATCGGCGTGGGACAGGGCATCGCCGCGATCGTGGAGCGGATCGCGTGACCGATTACGAGCACGTGCTGATCGGGATGGAGGGCGCGATCGGCACGATCACGCTCAGCCGCCCGGAAAAGCTCAATGCGTTTCATCAGGCCATGTGCCGTGATCTGCTCGAAGCCGTGCGGATGCTTGCGGGCTCCGCGAGCGTGCGGGTGATCGTGATCACGGGCGCCGGGCGGGCGTTCTCGGCGGGGGCAGACCTGGCGGTGCTGGGAAATGGCGGCGGGCCGGCCCTCGTCCGCGCCGGTCGTGACATCGCGATCGAAATCCGCGAGGCGCCGAAGCCGGTGCTCGCTGCCGTGAACGGCCCCGCCGCCGGTGGCGGCGCGAACCTTGCCCTCGCCTGTGACTACCGGATTGCCTCGGACCGCGCGTCGATCGGACAGGTCTTCCATCGCCTGGGGCTCGGGCCGGACTGGGGCGGGAGCCACTTTCTCCCGCGGCTCGTGGGTACGCCAACCGCCCTCGAACTCGTGTGGAGCGCCCGAATGGTGCAGGCCCAGGAAGCGTTGCGGATCGGGCTGTTCAATCGGGTCGTTCCCGATGAGACGCTCAGCACGGAAACGCGCAACCTGGCGGACCTGTGGGCGGCTCAGCCGGCGCGCGCCGTATGCCTCGCCAAGCGAGCCGTGTACAGCGGGACTGATGCGTCGCTCGAGGCAAGCCTGGATCTCGAAATCGAGCAGCAGGATGAGCTGTTCATGACGGCGGACGCGCGTGAGCGTATCGCTCAGGAGCTACAGAAGAGGAGCCACTGATGGTTCGCAAACTCGGCAACTTCGACGATTGGATCGACTACTTCCGGTACTGGCAGGACTCGATCGGACTTCCGGCGGGCGAGCTGCGCGATTTCAAGTTCGAAGCCAAGTTCGGCGATCAGGAGGTGCCATTCATCGAGTTCGGCCATTACCGCGGGCAGCGGAAATGGCCCACGATCATGCACATTCCCGATCAGCGCATCCGCGATGCCCTGCTCAACCTCATCGTCTATCAGGGCGACACCGAGTTCGCTTCGGTCGAGCAGCAACGGAGTCTTCTGAAGCACGCCCCGAGCGACTACGACCTGCTGGCGCTCCAGCGCGTGATGACCGAAGAGATGCGCCACGGCTGGCAAATGTCCTATCTGTTGTGCAGCCATTTCGGCGACGAAGGGCGGCGTGAGGCCGCCAAGCTGCTCGAGCGGCGCGCGGACGAGGGAGAACGGTTGCTCGGTTCCTTCAACGAGCTGGTCGACAATTGGCTCGACTTCTTCACCTACACCCAGTTCATCGATCGCGACGGCAAATTCCAGCTGACGATGCTGTCGGTCTCGGGGTTCGATCCGCTCTCCCGCTCGATGTCGCCCATGCTGAAGGAGGAATCGTTTCACCTGGGCACGGGCAACAACGGCCTGCTCAGGATCGTCAAGGCGGGGAAAATGCCGCCCGAGCTGATCCAGCGGTTCTTCTATAAGTGGGTTCCCACGGCGTTCGACCTGTTTGGCACCGACAATTCCTCGTCCGCGCACTGGGCCTACGTCTGGGGCTTGAAAGGCCGCTACGACGAGCGGGATAACAGTCTCGAGCCCGACAAATCCAAGCTGAACGAGCACAGCCGCGAGCTGTACCGCCAGGAGATCTCGAAGCTGGTCGAGCGCCTCAACATGTTCATCCCGGAGCGCGAGCGGCAGCTGCGCGTGCCGGTGATTCAGTTCAATCGCAAGATCGGCACCTATGCCCGGCAACGCTTCACGGTGGATGGACAGCCGATCGACGATCCGGCGCGCTACGAGGCCTATCTCGCGACCGTGCTCCCGCAGCCGTCGGACTACGCGCGGGTGCACGACATAGAAAAGGAGCCGGACTGGATCGAGCCCAAGAAGGCGGACAGCCTGCTCAAGCCATCGGCCTGAGGTGAGCGCGTCGCGTGCTCCGCTCGTGATCGCGCATCGCGGCGCCTCGGCGTACGAGCTCGAGAATTCTCTCGCCGCGTTCCGGGCCGCGGTCCGGCTCGGCGCCGACGGAATCGAGCTCGATGTGCACGCCAGCGCTGACGGCTGTTTGTTCGTGCATCACGATGACACGATTCCGCCCAACCATCGCATCGCATCCCTCGACACCGCGTCGCTTGGTAGACTGAGGCTCGCCAATGGCGAGCCGATTCCCACGCTTGCGGATGCGCTCCAGGTCGCGCCCGCGCTGGCCGTCTTCGTCGAAGTGAAGGCGCTCGATGCCCGATTCGACGCCCCGCTGCTCGCGACGCTCGACGCGGGTCCGAATCCCGGCGGCTACGCCGTGCACAGCTTCGACCACCGGATCGTGCAGCGGCTCGGGCGGGCTCGCCCGGGATTGTCCCGCGGTGTGCTATCGGCTTCCTACTCACTCCGCCCCCTCGAGCCGTTGACGGACACAGGAGCGGACACCCTGTGGCAGGAGCATAGCGTCGTGGATCGCGATCTGGTCGACCTCATACACCAGGCACGGAAGCGCGTGATCGTGTGGACGGTAGACCGGCCGCTCGATATCCAGGGGCTCGCGGCACAGGGTGTTGACGGGTTGTGCACCAACGTACCGGACGTGGCCCGGCGGGCACTGGGACTCCCAGCGTGATGGTCAGCAGGGTCGCGGTCATCGGTGCCGGGACGATGGGGCGGGACATCGCCTACGTCGCGTGCGCGTGTGGCTGCAAGGTGCGGCTGTTCGACGAGCGGCCGGATGCGGTCACCGCGGGGCTGCAACGGGTGGCCGAGCTCGTCGATCAAGGCATCATGCGTGGCAAGATTCCGCTGATCGAGCGTGACACCGTTCTGGACCGCGTCACCCGAGTGTCCACGCTCGAGGCTGCCGCCAAAGGGGTGGAGCTGGTCGTGGAAGCGATCGTCGAGGACATGACCGCCAAGCGCGCGGTGTTCGCGGCGCTCGAGCGAGCCTGCCCGACCGACGCGCTGCTCGCCACCAACACGTCGTCGCTCTCGATCGCCGCGATCGCGGCCGGTGTGCAGCAGCCGGGGCGCGTGCTGGGTATGCACTTCTTCAATCCCGTTCCCGCGATGCGGCTGGTCGAGATCGTGACGCATGCCGGAAACGATCGCGCCACGATCGATCGGGCGGTGGAATTCGCCCGCCAGGTCGGCAAGGAGCCGATCCTCGTCAAGGATTCGCCGGGATTCGCCTCGAGCCGGCTGGGCGTCGCCCTCGGACTGGAAGCGATGCGCATGCTCGAAGAAGGCGTCGCGTCGGCCGAAGACATCGACAAGGCGATGGAGCTGGGCTACAACCACCCGATGGGCCCCCTCAAGCTGACCGATCTCGTGGGCCTCGATGTGCGGCTCGCGATCGCCGAGTACCTGCATCGCACGCTCGAAGAGCCGCAATTCAAGCCGCCGCGCATGCTGCGCGAGAAGGTGGCGAAGGGGGAGCTCGGGAAGAAAACCGGTCGCGGGTTCTATTCGTGGGGCGGTTAGAACCGACCGCATTGACCCGCATCACGGACGTTCACATCCACGTGCAGCCGTGGCGTGAAATGAAGCCCGCGGTGCTTGAAACGATGCGGCGCGGCAAGGAGGATCAATTCGACTTGCTGCGCCAGGTCATGGACGATCCGAGCGCGCTGCTCGAGATCATGGACCGCTCGGGCGTGTGGCGCGTGGGTCTCGTGAACTACCCTGCCCCGGACGTGCTCGGGTTCACGGACGCGACGAACGCCTTCTCCGCCCGCTATGCCCGGGCGAACCCCGAACGGCTCCTGCCGTACGGCGGGGTGCACGCGCGGTTCACGCGGGATCCCGCGGGGGACGTGGACCGGCTGGTCGACCTGGGCATTCGGGTCCTCAAGCTTCATCCCCCGCATCAGCTGTATCCCGCCAACGCGTACACGCAGGGACTCGAGGCGCTCGGGACGATCTACCGCCGGTGCGAGGAGCGGGGACTGCCCGTCATGATTCATACCGGCACGAGCATCTTCCCGGGAGCGCGGTCGAAGTACGGCAACCCGATGGAGCTCGACGACGTGGCGATCGATTTTCCCGATCTCCCGATCCTCATGGCGCACGGCGGCCGGCCGCTCTACATGAACGAGGCGACGTTCATCCTGCGGCGGCACCGCCAGGTACGGCTCGATGTCTCCGGCATTCCGCCTGCGAAGCTCCTGGAGTACTTTCCGCGACTTGCCGAACTGGTCGATCGCGTCCTGTGGGGTACGGACTGGCCGAGCCCGGGCGTCAAGGACATGCGGCGCAACATCGATCAATTTCTCGCGTTGCCGCTCGGCGACGCTGACCGGAGAGCGATTCTCGAGACGAATGCGCTGGCTGTGCTTCCTCCTCGCTAGCAGCGCCGCGGCGCAGGGTCCCGTCTCCAACGGGGGACCTGCTCCGGCCAAGTCATTGCGCTTCGACCTCGCCTTGATTCCCGCCACCCGCGACTCGTTCGGAATCTTCATTCGACGCGGATTACGGGGCTACATCGTGTGGCAGTACGAGATCCATGCCACCGGGCAGCGCCAGATCGTCCTCTACTCGCAATCGTCCGAGCTGCAACCGATCGAGGAGGAGCGGTTTCGGGTCGAGCTCGATCGACTGAGTGGATTGCCGCTGAGCTCGTACTATCACGTCGATCTCTTCACGCCAACCGACACGATCATGGTGGAGCACGATCTTCGAGTCGCAGACGGGCGCGTCGTGGGCCGGCGCCGGGTCGGCACGAAGGATGGCAAGATCCATACGAGCGAAGTGAGTAGCGTGATCCCGCCGGGCACCGTGTGGTTCAACTATCAGCTCTACGCGGCTGCCGTGACGAACGCCGAGCCAGGCGACTCGCTTTCCGTACCGGATTACATCGAGGACCGTGACTCGGTCGGCGTCCTGACCGTGGTCGCGGAGCAGCCCACCACCGTCCGGGTGCACGCCGGCCAGTTCGACGTGTTACCGCTGCGCAGCAATCAGTTCCGGGTGTACGTGACCCGCGCCGAGCCGCGACGAGTGGTGAAGGGCGAGACCCTGGATGGCGTATTCAGTTTCGAGCTGCTGCGGAGCGCAGCAGTCGTTCCCTCACAGCCCTGAAGGAGTATCACTCAACATGCGGAAGCGGTTCGCCGCACTGCGCGCAATCACCGCAGCCCTGATCGCACCGTGCGCGTCGCTCTCGGCGCAAGCAGGCGTGGTCCGCTATCAGACCTTCACGCTGCCGAATGGGCTGCGGGTGATCTATTCCGAGAACCACACCACGCCGGTCGTGGCGGTGGATATCTGGTACGATGTCGGATCACGCAACGAGCGGCCGGGTCGCGCGGGGTTCGCGCATCTGTTCGAGCACATGATGTTCGAAGGGTCCGCGCACGCCCCCAAGGGGATGCACTCGCATCTGGTCCAGAGCGCCGGCGGTCAGGACAACGCGTCCACGGCCGAGGACCGGACCAACTTCTACGCGACCATTCCGTCGAACTATCTCAATCTGGTGTTGTGGCTCGAAGCCGACCGGATGCGGTCGCTCGCGATCACCGACGCGACGTTCCACAATCAACGAGAGACGGTGAAGGAAGAGCGGCGGCTCCGGGTCGACAATGAGCCGTACGGCGCGGTATTCGCCGAGGGACTCACCTGGCCGTACGACAGCGCGTCGTGCTTTCCGTACGCGCACAGCGTGATCGGCTCGATGCCCGATCTCGATGCCGCGACCGTGCAGGATGTGAGCGCGTTTCACGAGCAGTATTACGCCCCCAATCGCGCGACGCTGGTGGTGGCGGGAGACGTCGTTCCGAGTCAGCTGCGCCGCCTCGTAAACCAGTACTTCGCGGCGATTCCCCGCCGCCCCGATCCGCCGCCGGTCACCTGCCGCTATCAGCTGTCGCCGGGGATCGAGCGCCGCACCGTGCAGGACGCCCACGCCAATCTGCCCGCGGTGGTGCGCATGTATCGCATCCCGCCGCACGAGGACCGGGACACGCCCGCGATCGGCATCCTCAACGTGATTCTGGGAGATGGCGAGAGCTCGCGGCTCAACGTCGCGATCGTCCGGCGCGAGCAGGCCGCTCTCGGCGTGCAGGTGGGCATGAACCCGTACGACGCCAGGCGCGGCCCCGGTGTATTCCTCGTGCTCGGGATCGTGAATCAGGGTATCGATCCCGAACGCCTCGACACGCTGATCGCCGCGCAGATCGATACGATCCGCACCAGCAACGTGACGCCGGCGGAGCTCGAGAAGGCAAAGAACATCTACCGTGCCGGAGTGGTGCACTCCCGCGAAACGGCGCTCGGGCTCGCCGAGGAGCTCGAGCATTACGAGATGTTCCACGACACGCTCTCCGAGATCAACTCGGATTTGAGCCGCTATCTCGCGGTGACGGCGGATGACGTGCGCCGCGTGGCGAACAGATACCTCGACCCGAGCAACGCGGTGGACGTGATCATCCGGATGGGTCCGGGCGGCGGTCTGAGCCAGCAGGCCGGGAGCGAGAAGCCATGAACCGGCTGTCCCGAGCTCTCATCATTGCGGGGTGGGCCTGGACCACGGCCCTCGCTGCTCAGGCGAAGGACTCCTTTCCCACGGCGCCGCCCAAGCCTGCCCCACTCGCGCCGGCCCGGTTTCCGCCGTTCAAGGAATCGGCACTGCCCAACGGCGTGAACGTGATCGTCATCGAACGGCATGACGTACCGATCGTGTCGGCGAGCCTGAGCTTTTACGCCGGGGACGTGTATGACCCGGCAGGCAAGGAGGGGCTGTCCGCGTTCGTCGCCGAGCTACTCACCAAGGGAACGAAGACCCGTACCGCCGAGCAGATCGCGTCTACCATCGAAGGCGTGGGGGGGAGCCTGTCGGCAAGCTCCGGGGACGATTTTCTCACGATCTCGGGCGAAGCGCTCTCGGATCATGTGAGCCTGTTGTTCGATCTCCTGGGCGACGTGACCAGGAGCTCGACCTTCCCCGATGCCGAGCTGGCGCTCGCGCGGACCCGCCAGCTCTCCGCGCTCGCGCTCGAGCTTTCCGAACCCGGGAGCGTGGCGTCGCGCATGTTCCGGCGCGACATCTACGGCACCAATCCCTACGGCCGCAGTGCGACCGAGCAGTCGTATCGCGCGATCACGGTGCGCGATGTGGCGGACTTCGCGCAGCGCTACATCCGGCCGCGCGGCGCGCTGCTCGTGGTGGCGGGGGACATTACGCCCGGGGCCGTGGATTCCCTCGCGAAAAGCTCGTTCAACGGGTGGCAGGGCGCGCCTCCGGCGACACCCGCCCCCGTCTCGGGCGCCGTTGCCCGCGCCAACGATATTCTGCTGGTGCACCGCCCCGGCTCGGCGCAGTCGAACGTCCTCGTCGGGAATACCACAATTCTTCCGACCGATTCCCTGTACTATGCGGGCCGGGTTGTCACGCAGGTGCTGGGCGGCGGCGCCGACTCGCGGCTGTTCCGGGTATTGCGGGAAGAGCAAAGCTGGACCTACGACGCCCACTCCGCGCTGCGGAGAATGCGGGGCCTCGGCTACTGGGTGGCCTCGGTCGAAGTCCGTACGTCGGCGACCGACAGCGCCCTGCATGAGTTGCTGCATCAGATCGACATTATCCGCACGCAACCCGTGCCCGAGGCGGAGCTGGCCGCTACCAAGGGCTATCTCGTCGGATCGTTCCCGCTATCGATCGAAACGGCCAGTCAGATCGGAAGCCAGGTGGCGACCGCCAAGCTGCTGGGACTCGGTCCGGACTATCTGCGATTGTTTCGCGAGCGTCTCGCTGCGGTGACGCCGGGACAAGCGCAGCGCGCCGCCAGCCGGCTGTACCACGAGGGCGCGTTCTCGATCGTGGTGGCGGGCGATGGGGCACAGCTGTATCCTAAATTGAAGGCCATGGGACAGGTCCGGATCGTGGATCTTCAGGGTAATCCGCTGACGCCCGACGACCTCGTTCCGCGAGCGGGTCCGCTGCCGCTCGACCCCGCACAGCTCGTCTCACACCGGGACAGCTTTTCGGTGCTGTTGCAGGGTCAGCCGTTCGGCTGGCGGACGACCGCACTGAGGCGCACCGCCGATTCGCTGGTCTACGTCGAGAGCATGAATCTCGGCAACACGGGAGCGCAGCAGATCAGACTGGTGTTCGACCCCCAGACACTTGAAGTGCGGAGTCTCGTCGAAACCGGCTCGGTGGGCGGGCAGAAAAACGAGGCAAACCTCGATTACTCGAACGGTCGCGTCACCGGCCGTGCCGTCGTGCCCCAGGAATCCGGCCAGCCGAAGTCGCTGACGATCGACACGACCATCACGCCGGGCACTTACGACGACAACGCGGTCAACGTCATCGTTCCGGCGCTGCCGCTTTCGGTCGGCAAAACCTACCCACTACGCGTGTTCTCGTCCGGCGATGGCACTTCGAAGGTGCTCACCGTGACGGTGACCGCGTCCGACAGCGTCAGGGTACCGGCGGGCGCGTTTCAGGCCTTCAAGGTTGAAGTGACGGGCGGCCAGGCGCCGTTCGTCTTGTGGGTGGGCGGTGATACGCCCCGGCGAGTGGTGAAGCTCGAAGTGGTCGGCGCGCCCATCGAATTCCAACTGGTCAAGTGAACCGGCGCGCCCTGCTCCCGCTGCTGTTCCTGTGCACGGGCTGCGCGGGGGGGAGCCGCGGGACCGGGGGCCCCCCCCCCCCCCCCCCCCCCCCCCCCCCCCCCCCCCCCCCCCCCCCCCCCCCCCCCCCCCCCCCCCCCGGGGGGCGCGGC
>Ga0335085_10004113_pt1 | contig 24397 bp, 18 predicted proteins | sample Lox_Sample_45_FD_206712 | JGI IMG/M metagenome (GOLD analysis project Ga0335085, IMG submission 206712) | Soil microbial communities from Loxahatchee National Wildlife Refuge, Florida, United States - Lox_Sample_4.5 | ecosystem: Environmental > Terrestrial > Soil > Wetlands | place: USA...
GGTGGATAGTCCACGCGCTGAAGCTCGCCGTTGATGCGCAACATGGGCGGGTTGCCGCAAGCCATGTGCAGGTCGGACGCCTTTTGCTCAAACATCAGGTTGAAAAACGCATCTATCTTGGCCATAACTCTTTTCTGTTGTCTGAACACTAGCTAGACCCGCGCCACATCGCAAGCGATGAGCCCGCTCGCTGAAATCATCCGCCGCAAAATTGCCGAACACGGCGGTTTGTCGTTCGCGCGCTTCATGGAGCTGGCGCTTTACTGTCCCAATTCTGGATATTACGAAGTGAAAAAAGACAGCGCGGGCCGCCACGGTGATTTTTACACCAGCGTCAGCGTCGGTGAAGTCTTCGGCCAGCTCTTGGCGTTCCAATTTGCCGAGTGGCTGGAGCACCCGTCATCCTCCTCTCCTCACGGGTCACCGCGCCTGATCGAAGCCGGCGCGCACGACGGACAACTGGCCAGGGACATATTGGCCCGGCTGCAATTGCTGCACCCGAAACTGTTCGAGCGACTGGAATACGACATCATCGAACCCTCCGCACGCCGCCAGGAATGGCAGAGGGAAACCTTGACACCTTTTGCCGCCCGCGTTCGCTGGTTTTCGAACTTCTCAGAGTTGGTGGGGCGAAACTCCGTCGAGCCGTCACTTCACGGCGTTATTTTCAGCAACGAACTCCTCGATGCCATGCCCGTCCGCCGGTTTGGTTGGGACGCAAAAGCTAAAGTGTGGTTCGAGTGGGGTGTTACGTTCGCAGACGGGAAATTTGTCTGGGCGCGTGGTTCCGACTCGCTCGGCCCGCAAGGCGGGGCAAGGGACGCGCTTGAGAATTCCCCGTATTCCATCTTCCAGCTTCCGTCTTCGCTTTTGGATGTTCTTCCCGACGGCTACATCATTGAGACCTGTCCTGCCGCCGAAGACTGGTGGCGGGAAGCGGCGAGTGCGCTGGGTCGGGGCAAGCTGATGGCGATTGACTACGGTTTGACCAGCGACGAATTATTTTTGCCGGGCCGGACCGGTGGCACGCTCCGCGCGTACTTTCGCCATCACGCCACGGACGACCTTTTGGCCAATCCCGGCGAACAGGACCTCACTGCACATGTCAATTTTTCCACGATTCAATCAGTCGGCGAGGCGTCTGGTTTGAAAACGGAAGCAGTTTCAACTCAGGCGCAATTTCTAACGCGGATTGCGGAGAAGATTTTCAAGGACCCGGAGTCGTTTGGCGAGTGGGGTGCAAAACAGTCGCGCGAATTTCAAACCCTGACGCACCCGGAACACCTGGGCCGCGCTTTCCGGGTTTTGATACAATCCAGGTAAAGGTGACGTGTCCGACTGGTCGCCTGAGCGTTAATGTTTTGCGGCTGTCGGCAATGAGGAAAACAGGTAATTTTTTCAGATGCGGAATGGAAAGTCAGATGCGGTGACGGCGAGCGTGCCTGAAGGCAATACCCGGTGGGCGAGCCACGCCGTCTTTGGCATCGTTTGCGCCCTGGTCATTGGAGTATTCGCCTGGTTTGCTGAACCGGAAGCCCACCTGGGGCTTAAAAATCCGCCTGCGAAGGATTCCGCTTATAATTTGTTGGTGCAAGGATTTCGTGCCGGGCAACTCAACCTGAAAGTAGAACCGCCGCCCGGATTTGCCCGGCTCGCCGATCCCTACCTTCTCGCCCCCGATTCGGCCTATATGAAGGAACTCACGGACATGAGTTATCACCAAGGCAAATTGTACCTGTATTTTGGAGTTACGCCCGTTTTGGTCCTCTTCTGGCCCTATGCGGTCTTGACCGGCCACTATCTGCCAGACACCGATGCGGTGGTGATTTTTTTTGGATGGGGCCTGATCGTCGCTGCAGGTTTGATGCATGCGGTTTGGCGACGTTACTTCCCTGAGGTCAATATCCTGGTGGCTACGGTCTGCCTGCTCGGCTTTGCTTTAGGCACGCAAAAAGTTTTATCGATTTGGTGCAGCGTTTATGAAGTCGCCATAGTTTGTGGATTCGCCTTCACGATGCTGGCGATAGCGGCGATCTGGCGCGCCTTACATGAGCCTGAGCGGCGAGTCAGGTGGTTGTTGCTGGCAAGTCTGGCTTATGGATTGGCGGTCGGGTCGCGACCATCCTTGTTGTTTGGGCTGATCATTCTGTTGTTGCCCGTGGCGCAGACGTGGCGTGCGGCAACTGCAGAACGTTCAGGTCGGCGGATCGGGTTGTTATTGGCGGCGGCGATCGGGCCGGTGATGCTGATTGGATTTGGTCTGATGCTCTACAACTTCCTGCGCTTCGGCAGCCCGTTCGAGTTTGGCTGGCACTACCAGTTAAATGACGCCTACCAGATTACTGCTCAACAGTTCAGCCCGCGTTTTCTCTGGTTCAACTTCCGGTTCTATTTTCTGGAACCGACACACTGGAGCAGCCATTACCCGTTCATAAAGGCGGTCCCGCTGCTGCCATTGCCATCGGGTCATTATGATGTAGGCGGCGTTTACGGAGGGGCACTCACCAATTATCCACTGTTGTGGCTGGCGCTGGCTACGCCCCTGGCGTGGCAAGGCCGGCCATGGGAAGCGGTCTCCGGCTTGCGCTGGTTTGTGGCGGCTGCGTTTTTGCTTTTTGTGACTTGCGCTTTGACCCTTTGCCTGTTTCACACGGCGTCCAACCGCTATGATTTTGATTTTCTCCCGGCTCTGATGTTGCTGGCGGTCACCGGCGTTTTTGGTTTGGAGCGTGCATTAGTGGCACGGCCAGTCTGGCGGCGCGTCGCCCGCTGGAGTTGGTGCCTGCTGCTGGCCTATTCGGTTGTATTCAACCTGTTGGCGGGTGTGCAAGCCTATGCGGAAGCCAGGCGCCTTATCGGCAACGCGCTGCTCAACCAGGGACGGGTGGACGAGGCAATTATGCAATACCAAAAGACCCTGGCACTTTGGCCTGAATCCGCGATTGCCCGCGCCGGGCTGGGCAATGCGTTCATGAAAAAACAGCAGTTGGATGAAGCAATTATTCAATTCCAGAAAGCGCTTAAGCTCCAACCTGAACTGCCGGACGCCCACGTGTATCTTGGCGATGCCTTCCTCCAAAAGGGGCTGGTAAACGAAGCAATTACTCAATTCCAAAAGGCGTTGAACCTCAAGCCGGACTTTGCCGAGGCTCATAACTTGCTCGGATACAGTCTTCTCCGGGTCGGGCGGGTGAACGACGCGATCCCTCAATTCCAACTGGCCTTGGAGATCAAGCCCGACTTTGCCGCCGCCCGTAACAATCTGGGCGGCTCTCTGCTCCAGATCGGGCAGGCGGACGCGGCAATTGCCCAGTTCCAAAGAGCGCTGGACGATGAACAAAATTACTCGGTCTATTACAACCTCGGCCGGGCTTTTTATTTGAAGAGGATGACCACCGAAGCACTAGCGAATTACCAGAAGGCGATTGGACTTCAACCCTTGTTTATTCCCGCCCAAAGAGACCTGGCCTGGATGCTCGCGACCTGGCCGGAGCCGTCGGTTCGGAATGGGGATAAGGCCGTCGCATTGGCTGTGCAGGCCAATCAACTTTCTGAAGGCAAAGACCCGCGCGTGCTCCGCGCACTGGCGGCCGCGTATGCGGAGACGGGGCGATTTCCTCAAGCCTTGGCAACGGCAAGGCAAGCCTTGGAATTGGAGCAGGCCCGGTCCCCGTCGACGTTGACAAATGAACTGCAGTCGGAAATTGAACTCTATCAAAACAATTCCCCTTGCCGTTCCACCAACAATTAAGTGGCCTCAGTTTTCCTGATTGCGCGTCGAAATGAACCTTACTGATTTAACTCGTAATTCAAAATCGAGAGGCAATAAATCGCCGCGGTCTCGACGCGGAGAGTCAACCTGCCCAATGAAATCGGCAACGCGCCGCTGGCTTCAATCGTTTTCAGTTCGTCGGTTGTGAAGTCACCTTCCGGGCCGATCCAGACCGCCACGGATTTTGGCGGGCCTCCGTTCGCTTTATTAAATTCGCGGAATATTTCGCGTGGGTGCCTTCGTTCGCTTTGGAGGGAGCCGACAAGGGACAAATCAAAGGCTGAAGGCAAAAAATCGGTGCCCGATTCGTTTCGCGTCTCTGGCTTCCGATGCAGAACCTTCGCGATGGTCGTTGGCGCTTCAATTTCCGGCAGCCAGGTCGCACCGCATTGTTTGATGGCTTCGACGGCCACCTGTTGCCATTTCTCCCGTTTGTGGTCTGCGCTCCGGTCATCGAGGCGCGTCATGACGCGTTCGGTCAACAAGGGCACGATGCGATATGCGGCCAGCTCCACGGCTTTCTGGATGATGCTTTCAAAGATTTTTCCTTTGGGCAATGCCTGGAACAACGTGGTTTGGAAGGACAAGGGAGGATCGGAATTCTTTTGGGTCACGCGTAATTCCACCGTGTCGCGCGAACCGCTTGCGACCTCGCAAACAAATTCATTTCCTGCGCCGTCGAGCACGATCGCAGGTTCGCCAGGCTTGACACGCAACACGTGCAAGGCGTGATGCGCTTCGCGTCCGTCGAGGCGCAGCGCGTTTCCTGCGCAGCGGTCGGGTGGAAGGTAGAAGCGGTGCATGGTAGGAAATGTTGGCAGGGATGCGCGGCCCGCGCGTCCGAACGGACGGCTCGGCGAGCCGTCCCTACCTGTCTTCACCGGAAGAATTTTTTCGCCTTTTCAAAGAAGCTTTGCGCCAGCGGGGCTTCCTGGCCGTCGCAGAGCGCCGCGAATTCCTGTAATTTGGCCTTTTGTTCCGGAGTCAGGCGCGAGGGCACTTCCACCTGAATGCGGACGTGCAAATCGCCGTGACCGTAACCTTGGAGATTTTTCACACCCCGGCCCTTGACTCGAAAAGTCGCGCCCGATTGCGTGCCGGCGGGAATTTTAACCGCCGCTTTGCCATCGAGCGTAGGCACCTCGATTTCCGCGCCGAGCGCGGCCTGGGCAAAACTCACCGGCACTTCACACAGCAGATCGTCGCCGTCGCGCTGGAAAATTTCGTGCGTTTTGATGTGCAGGACCACGTACAAATCGCCGGGTGACCCGCCTCGAAAGCCGGCTTCGCCGTTGCCGGAGGAGCGCAGACGCGAACCGGCGTCCACCCCGGGCGGAATGCGGAGTTTGATTTTTGAATAGTGCTCGCGCCGCCCCTCGCCGTGGCAGACTTTGCACGGTTTCTCCAGAATGCGCCCCGCGCCTTTGCAGTGCGGACACGTCTGCGCGATGCTGAAAATACCGCGCGAGGTAATGACCTGTCCGCGCCCGCCGCAGGTGGAACAGGTCCGCATTTTCGAGCCATGTTCCATGCCCGAACCGTTACACACGTCGCAGCGGTCCAGTTTGGAGACGGAAATTTCCTTGTCGCATCCCAGCGCGGCTTCTTCGAGCGTGATTTCCAGGTCATAACGGAGATCATCGCCACGCTGCGGCTGGGAAGGGTCCTGACTGCCACCAAAAACGCTTTCAAAAATGCTGCCGCTGCCGCCGAAGACTTCCCGGAAAATTTCAAAGGGATCGTGAAATCCGCCGCCAAAACCGCCGCCAAAACCACCGGTGCGACCGGCGCGACTGCGCGGATCAAACGCGGCATGTCCGAACTGGTCGTACGCGGCGCGCTTCTGCGGGTCGTCCAACACTTCGTAAGCTTCGCCGAGTTCCTTGAATTTTTCCTCTGCGGTCTTGTCACCGGGATTTTTGTCCGGATGATATTTCAGGGCGAGCTTGCGGTACGCCTTCTTGATTTCACCGGGTTCCGCATCCCGGTTCACTCCCAGGACTTCGTAATAATCACGCTTCGCCATCGGAATCAAATCGTTTCTGGTAGGGCGGCGCTGCCGCGCCGCCAGACGACCGGCAGGTCGTCCCTACCGTGGTTGTTATCCCGCGGGTTGTTTGGCCACGATGACTGCCGCTGGCCGCAACAGGCGGTCGCGGAGCCGGTAGCCTTTGCGGAGCTGCTGAACGACATGGCCTTCGGGAACGTCGGCGGTTGTTTGCTGGGCGACGGCTTCATGCCAGGTCGGGTCAAAAGGTTTGCCGGTGGCGTCAATCTCTTCCAGTCCGTTCTCCGCCAGCGTGTTTTTGAGCTGCTGCTGGATCATGGCGATTCCGGCTTGCAGGGCAGCCAGCTTGTCACCCTGCGCGGTTTGCGTGGCGGTTTGCGCCATTTCAAAATGGTCAAGCACGGGCAGGATTTTTTGAATAAGCGCGGCGGTGACGGCTTGCGCAACCTCAGTACGTTCGCGTGCGGCGCGTTTCTTGAAATTCTCGAGGTCGGCGGTGGTGCGCAGGAGACGTTCCCAATGTTCGTCGGCTTTGGCAGCGCGGGCCTTGACGTCCTCCAGTTGTTCCGGCGTGAGTTCCGCCGTGACGTTCAGACCAGCCGCCGCCGGCTCTGTTGCCGCGGACGGGATTTCAGCGGCCTTTTCAGGTTTGTGCGCGTGTGGTTCGGCTTTCTTCATGCGATCGTTCGGCAAAAATGGCGTTTCCGAACCGCCAAATTAGCGGATTAGCCTGGCGTCGGCAACTGGGACGTGATTGACGGTTAGAAATGTCGGATGCTAACCGGGCGGGACAATTTTTTGAAAAGCGGGCAGGTTTCGAAGGGCGTCGAAGCGCGGGTCAGTGCGGGCTTTGGCCAAAAGGTCGGGCGCGGCAGGATTGGTCGCCAGCCGTTTGGCGTTCAGGTCGAGTGAGGTCTGCAAGTGCTGCAGTGCAATTGAAGCTTTACCCAGCATAGCTTCCAGCGCGGCGAGGTCATAATGCGGTTCCGGCTGGTCAGGGGCAAGGCTGACGAGTTTTTGGAGCAGGATTTCGAGTCTGGACATATCCGCCAACTGGGCCGCGATCTGGGCCATGGCGGCGACTTCCGTGTAGCCGAGATGCGGATTGGCCAGGGCCTGGTCAAAATGTCCGACCGCGTTCCGGAGCAATTCGACCGCGCGATTACTCTGCTGAAACTCGTAATAAAAGCGCGCCAGTTCGAGGGTATTTTGAAAATTCGTCGGGTTGTTCTGTTGTTCCGCCTCCATGCCCCGCAATTGGGCCTCAAATTGAGTTTGCTGAGCCGCCCGGCCTTTGAAATCCTCGAGGTTTTTGATGAGGTCGGTTGCCTGGCCGTTGTAAGGATCGAACTTCAGATAGGTCTTGGCCACCGTCAAAGCGTCGTCCAGACGGTTGTATTGCAGCAGAAAGTTGACGTACCGAAATACCGCTTCCGGGCTGTACGGACAAAACGCAAAAGCTTGCTTGAAGGCAAAGTCGGTTTCCCGGACCAACGCCACTTGACCGGCCTCGGTTTTTTGCCGGAATTCGGGCGGACATTGCGGGCTCAAGCGCCAGGCATACACGCCGGCTTGTGAACTGCGCAGCTTGGAAAAGGCCTTTTGCCCGTCATCATCGCGGATGAATTTCCGGTCGCCGGTGAAGCCGCTGAAATTGCCATGCAAATACACTTTCTCGGCGAAATCGGCGATTTGCTGGATACTGGTGTCGTATGTAATCCAATTGCCGATGAAGCGCTTGGAATATTCGTTCCAGAAGGCGTGGTCCTTTTTGAAGACGTCGTCCGACAATTCCGGCAGGGGATTGCGGTGGATCTTCATGATAATGCCGAACGGGATTTCGTAAGGATACATCCAGTCCAGCGGGAAACTTTCTTCGACGAAGAATTCGTTGGTGGGGTTGTGGTCGAAAATGACTTTGCACAGCAGGCCGTTGATCTTCATCACGGAAATCTGGCCGGAGATGGCCATCTGATTGCCTGCGGTCTTGACGCCTTCGCCGGGCTGGAGCTGGCCGAGCTGGGCGCGGCGCTGGAAGTCTTCCCGGTAATCATCAAAACACTGCTGCAAATCCTCCGGCGACGGAATGTAAATTTCCACGGGCGGATAGACGCCCTCCGCCCGGCGCCGCGCCTCGATGTGGGCGCCGAGTTTGGTGAACGGAACGTCCAAAACATGGTAGGCAATGTCGGCGAGGTCGTTGACCAGCGAATTGTCCTGACCCAGGGGAATACCCAGCACGTACTTGATGAACTCCCGGAAGAACGGCGGATCGTGTTGCGCGCTGCGAAAATATTGCGAGCGGAGATAATCTAGGTAAGTGCCGTCGGCGAGCGCATTCTGGGTGATGATGTAAACATCCCGCCGGTCGAATTTCTGGTCTTCTTTCGGCTGGCAGGAATGCGGGATGAAACTTTCGCAGAAGATAATATAGGTGGGACAAAACCGACCGGGATCGGTGCCGCCAAATAAAATTGCGTTGCGCGTCATCTCGGGGTAAATCCCGAACGGCGGCGTGAACATGTCGTGTCCGAACCAGTAGCCAAACCAGTGATTGCGCTGTTCGCTCTTATACCAATGGCACAGGCCGGAGTAGAACGGCATAATCATAAACAGTCCCAACAAAACCACCACCGGTCCGCGATTGCGGTAAACCAACAAGGCCAGAATGAAAATGATGGGCATCGCCACCAGAATGAGATTGGCAAGGATGGGCAGCCCATATTGATCCTTGGCAAAAGACTGGGCGACCAGGTGTGGCAACTGGGAGAGGACCGCGGTGGCTTCACCGATCGGGCCGATGTAGAGTTTAGCCGCTGCGTCGGCGAGACAATAAAGGGCCAGAAGGATGGCGACCGCCCCGCCTACCATTCCCCAAAAACGGAATTGGGCGTAGTGCGTGGCCATGTAGGCGGCCATCAACGTGAGGCCATAGCCAATCATCATGGCGAACAGCCCGTGTGAGGCCGTAAAAAACACCTTGTTGAGATCCTGCGAGGAGCGGTCCAGGCCGACGTTCAAAAGGACAACCAGCAGAACGGCGAGGCAGATGTAGATGGCGGACAGGCCGATGATCCAGGACCGTTCCCGCTTGTGCATTTTGAGCAGGAAAAAAAACGGCAGCAGACCCACAAACATAATAACCCAGTTGAAGGATTCAGCCAGGCCCTGGACAATATATTGCAATTGATGAAAGAACCGAACCGGGTCCTGGAAAATATTATAACCTGAAGTGGTATCATACTGTCCCCGGCTCAGGGCATGGAAAAAACCCTCCACGGTGCGTGGATAACCCCATTGCATCGGCGGGACAGCCATGCCCGAAAGCGGTTCGTAGAAATAGAACGAAACACCCAGACACCACAAAATTCCCATGATGACGACTGTTTTCCACTCGGAAAAGATTCCCCCGATCTTGACGCTCAACCAGCCGCCGGCGATCAGCGAACCGATGCCAACGACGTAGAAAAGTTGTTTTTCGATTCCCGACATGCTGTTCATCGCCGGGATGGCCTGGGTGCTCAAGGCGTAAAGCCCGGCCAAAAAGATGATGCTGTTGGCAAGAAACAGGTCGCGACCCAGGCGCGGCTGGACACAGGCGATGGCCACTTCAACGCCCATGGCGCTCAACAGCAATGTCTGGTGAATCGTGGCGCAGATGCCATAGAAAAGCATCGCGAGATAAAGGTAACGCCTCTGGTGCGGCGCATACATCCAACGCATCAACATCAGCAGCACCAGAATCAACCACGGCACGGCAAACACGGAAATGCGGTTGATGACGTCCGCCTCGCTCCAGACGAAACCATCCAATCCCATCAGCATGCCGGCGACAAATCCGGATACCATGCAGATCGCACTCTCCCATTTGCTGGTGATGATGTTTAATTCTTCAATCCCCTCGATGAGCATGCTGCTGCCGCGCGACACCATCAGCGCCACCATTCCGCAACCCATGGCGATGCCGAACGATTCCCCTACCTCCACGCGCCAGGCTACGTTGCCGATGGGCAGGATGGCGGTCCATAACCAACTGTAAATCGCCCAGAACGGGTAACCCGGCGGGTGCGGAATTCCGGCGTAATACGAGCCGGTGCATAATTCGCCGGAATCCTCCAGCGTCAACTCTGGAGCCAGCGTCAGCAGGTAAATGGCCCACATGACCAGGAAGACGGTGCCCAGAACGATCCAGTCAATCCTGCGAAACAGCGGGGCTACCGGCGCCGGTGGAGCCAATTTGCCGGTGGATGCCGGCCGGGCGGCTTTGCCCTTGCCGTTGTTCGGTTTCTGCTTTTCCATTTTAGTGTCAGTCACCCGGTTTGGTGAACGGTGTAAAACGGATAGTAGAAGACGAACTGCCGCGATTTGTCGAATCAAAAGTGACGCTGGCCAGACGGTTTTGCACGTTTTGGGAACCATCCGAAGCGTAAGCCGCATAATTCTGATTGCTCAAGACCATGCCCATCATCGCGGCCCGGCTGGTCGAGCTGCCGGGCAGGCTGCTGGCCGGATTAAAAACCAGCAACGTGAGCAAGGCGCAGGCGGTCACCGGCGCCAGCCAGCCCAGAAAAGCCGCGGGTGCCGGCGTAACGGGCCGGGCGGAAAAAATGCGCCGCTTAAGCCCCGCCGACGGGCGGCGCGGCTGCCAGGAACGCAACTGAGTCTCCGGCAAATTCATCTCTTTCATAAACTGCTCCTTCCAGTTGGAGTTTTATTTTCTGCAAACCGTAACGGTATCGGCCCGCGATCGTGTTGGGCGAAGCTTCCAGCAATTCGCCGATTTCCTCGAACGTGTACCGGTGCCAGATCTTCAACACAATCACTTCGCGCTGTTCCACCGGCAATTGGGCCAGGCAACGCATCGCCGCGCGTTCCAGCGGATTTTCCTCCGCGGATTTTTCGAACCAGCGCTGCGATTCCAGTTCGCGCGTCAGCCGCCGCCACAGCGACCGCCGGTAATTCAGGGCGCGATTCCGGAAACTGCGCACGCAGTAGTGCTCCACTCGCAATGGTGGCAGCGGCCGTTGCATCAGAGCCAGGAAAGTTTCCTGCAGCACGTCCTCCGCCTCCGCGTGGCTCAACCCCAGCGCGCGGCCATAGAGAATCAACTCCGCTGCCTTCGCGTCGTAGAGCTTTTCGCTCCAATCCGATGATGCGTCACCGTTCACGGTTTCATGGGATAGACACCGTTGGTGCGGGATTTGTATAAAATTATTCAACGGGGACACCAGATGCAGGATAACACAAGCATTTATGCCTGTTCAAGCGCTGTTTGACCGGCCGTTATGGCTCAATGCCAGCCCAGCCACCGCCCGCCCTGATAGGTGACAAAGGCCAGAATCCAGGCCAGCACGCCCATGTAAAGCCATTGAAACAAGGGCCATCGCCACGAATTGGTTTCGCGGCGCACCACCGCCACCGTGCTGGCGCATTGCATGGCGAAGACGTAAAACACCATCAGCGTGATGGCCAGCAACGGGGTGTACAGCGGCGAGCCATCCGGCCGCGTCTGCGCCCGCAACGTTTGCACCAGCGCTTTCTTGCCGGCTTCGGACTCGTCGCCGTTGCCGACATTGTACACCGTGGACATCGTGCTGACGAAAACCTCGCGCGCTGCGAACGAACCGATGATGCCAATGCCGATTTTCCAGTCGAAACCCAGTGGCGCGATTATCGGTTCGATGGCACGGCCCGCCCTGCCGGCGAAACTGTTCCGCAATTGGTCCCCGGCCGCTTCGGCGGTGGTGGCTGACGATTGAGGGGTGGCAGCATTCATTTCACTGGTTACTCGCCGCTCGTCACTTTTCGGATACGTCGCCAGAAACCAGAGCAGAATGTTCACGCCCAGAATCACCGTGCCGGCGCGCTTCACGAACAGTTTCGAGCGGTCCCACATGTGCCGCAGCACGACCCGCAACAACGGCCGTTTATAGGGGGGCAATTCCATGATGAGCATCGGCGTTTCACCCCGGAGCAGCGTCTTTTTGAACAGCCACGCCATCAGCAAAGCCCCGATCGTACCCAGCAGATACATCACCAACATCGTCAGCCCCTGCAATTTGAGAAAACCAAAAATCTTGATGTCCGGAATGCACGCCCCGATGAGCAGCGTGTAAACCGGCAAGCGCGCTGAACAACTCATCAGCGGCGCGACCAGAATTGTCACCAGGCGGTCCTTCGGCGTTTCAATCGTGCGCGTGGCCATGATGCCGGGAATCGCGCACGCGTACGAACTCAGCATCGGGATGAAACTTTTGCCGTGTAACCCCACCTTGCTCATCAGCCGGTCCATTAAAAATGCCGCCCGCGCCATGTAACCCGTATCTTCCAGAAAGCCGATGAACAAAAACAACAACAGGATTTGCGGTAAAAAAACGATCACGGCTCCGACGCCCGCGATGGCACCATTGGCCAGCAAATCATTCAAATCACCGGGCGGAATCAATGTTCCGACCAGGGTGCCCGCCCAATTGACAATCGCCTGCAGGGCTTCCATCGGAATTCTGGCGAAAGTGAAAATGCTCTGGAACATCAGCGTCATCAGCCCGACGAAAATCAACGTGCCCCAAATTTTGTGCGTGAGGATGCGATCCAGTTTGTCGCTGAACGTTTCGCCCGGGGGCGCGAGTTCAGCGGTGGCCGCCTGTTGGATCTCGGCCACGCGCGCGTAGCGCCATTCAATCGGCGCACCGCGCCAATCTATCCGGTTCGCTTCCAGCCGCTTGCGCGCCGCGGCCACGGCATCCTGAATTTTCTGCGGATAATGCTCCTTGCTCGAGGCCAGCGCCTTTTCGTTACTGAGCAGCAACAGCGCTTCCGCCGTGGCTTGCAGCCGTCGTTCCTTGAAAGTTTCCGCGAGTAAATCGGCCAGCCCCGTCGCTTCAATCCGGAACAATCCCGGCAACTGGCAGAACAATTTCGGCTTGATCTCGGTTTCGTTCTGGACGGTCGCGATAATTTTCGCGCGCAACTCCGGCACACCTTTACCAGCGCTGGCAACCACTGGCATTACCGGCACGCCGAGGGCTTCGGAAAGTTTCTTTTCGTCAATGCGGTGCCCGTTGGCTTCTGCCACGTCCACCATGTTCAACGCGACGATGGTCGGATGGCCCAGCTCGACGACTTGCGTGGTGTAATAAAGATTTCGTTGCAGATTCGAGGCGTCCACAACCAGCACAATCAAATCCGGTGCCGGCAGTTCGGGCAAACGATGGAGGAGCACGTCGCGCGAGATCTGTTCGTCAAGCGAATTGGGACTGAGGCTGTACGTGCCGGGCAGATCAAGAACGCGAATGGTCGTTCTGGCCGGCGCGCCCAGCAAGCGGCCTTCCTTGCGTTCGACGGTCACGCCGGCGTAATTGCCGACTTTTGCGCGCAACCCGGTCAACGCGTTGAACAGGGTCGTCTTGCCGGAATTCGGATTACCCGTCAGGACGACGAGCGGATGGCGGGCGGCTGGTGAAACGGGCGGGGATACTGTGCCCGATGGAATACTTCCCGATTTCTCTGTGGCGCGCTCTGTCATAAACCGCGCGTTAAGATACCGATTTTAATGGAAGGCGCATTGGCGTTGTCTTGCGATTATTTGTGGGCGAATTGCGCCCGGCGTGTGGTTCCTTGTATTGAATCCATTTGGGAACGATGCCAGCCTGCCCGAACCGGCCACGCGCCAGCTCTCCGTTTCAGTGGCCACCGGCCACCTTCACCAGAATCTGTTCCGCCTCACTTTTGCGGAGCGTGAGATTGTAGCCGCGCACCTTGATTTCAACCGGGTCGCCCAGGGGCGCGAACCGGACCAGCTCGACCGGCGTGCCGACGAGCAGGCCCATCTCCATCAGGCGCGGCCGGCTTTCGGGCGGGAGTTTGATTTCGGTTACCGTTGCCCGCGTACCCACGGCAACCGAACTGAGCGGCTGGGGAGCGGCAACCATAAACTATTCAGGCGGGAACGGGTGAAGGCAACGGCTCGACCAGGATGGTTCTGGCCAGTTTCTCGCTTAGCGCCAGGCGGGCATTGCAGACCTGGCAGATGACATTGGCCTCGCTGCTTAGCAACTTAACGCGTTGTTGTTCGCCGAGGCCAAGTTCGCGCAGGCGATCGCGCACGTCCGGCGCTGCGGCCAGTTCCTTGATACAAACGGTGGTGCCGGCCTTGACGCGGCTCAACGGACAAACCGCCGGCCCGGCGCATGCGCCTTCAATGACTTTACAACCTGTCACCTTTTTGTTCACTGCTGGACAAGATAAGTTAATGTCGGTGAAGCGGCAAGCCGGTTTTTGGCCAATGTTTAGCGTTTTTTGTAGCCCTGCATTCGGATTGTGTTCTGCCGGATTGCCGCCTGTTGCCTCGCGGTTTCTGCATTTTTTTTGTTTTCGCGGGCATTGTGCTTCAGGCAGGATGCGGGCCGAAAATCGGGATTTCCAGAATGTATCACGGGAAAAAAATTGTCGTGGTGATGCCGGCGTATAACGCGGCCCAAACGCTTCGCCAGACTTACGACGAGGTGCGCGAGCAGGGAATCGTGGACGAAATCATCCTCGTAGACGACCACAGTCGGGACGATACGGTGGCGGTGGCGCGTTCGCTGGAAGGGATGCAGGTTTACCGGCACAAGGAGAACACCGGCTACGGCGGCAATCAAAAGACCTGTTATCGGCTCGCGCTCGGTTTGAACGCGGACATCATCATTATGCTGCACCCGGATTATCAATACACGCCCAAATTGATACCGGCGATGGCTTCGATCATCGCCAACGGGCTGCATCCGTGCGTGCTGGGCAGCCGCATTCTGGGCGGCTACGCGCTGCGGGGCGGGATGCCGTTCTGGAAATACGTGTCGAACCGCCTGCTCACCCTGGCCGAAAACATTTTACTCGGCGCAAAACTTTCCGAATATCACACAGGTTACCGGGCCTTTTCCCGCGAAGTCCTCGAGGCGCTCCCCCTGGCCGAAAACTCCGATGACTTTGTCTTCGACAACCAGATGCTCGCACAAATTCTCTGGCACGGATTTACGATCGGCGAGGTGAGTTGCCCGACGAAATATTTTCCCGAGGCGTCTTCCATCAATTTCCGCCGGAGTCTGAAATACGGGTTCGGGTGCCTGGGCACCGCGCTGGCTTTCCGGCTGGCGAAGCTGGGCTTGTGGCAATCGAAGCGGTTTACGCGGCGCGGCGTCAGCAGCGAGCCTACTGCGGAGAGCGGACGTGGTTGAGCGCGACGGACAACCGGGACTTCTTGCGGCTGGCGGCGGAACGGTGTACCACGCCCGACTTGACGGCCTTGTCGAACGCCGAGTTGATGCCGGGCAATAGTTTGGCCGCTTCATCCTTCTTTCCCGCGTCCAGCAGCACGCGGTATTTCTTTTCCAGCCGGCGCAAGCGCGATTTGACGCTGAGATTGTGCAGGTGCTTGCGGTGGCTATTGCGCATCCGGCGTTCGGCAGACGTGGTATTCGGCATAATTCGTTTCGATTAAAGGGGGGGCACCATAAACAATTCCGGGCCAATGTCAACGACGAAAGCTGCTTGTTTCAGGGCATTTGAGCCGGAAACGACTGCGTCTTTCACGGCATTACTGGCATTGCGAGTGCTGCATTTTCAGGGATGTTTCACAGGTGTCACGACGGGAAACGATGAATAAGCGACTGCACATCCTTCATCTGGAAGACGAACCGGATTTTGCCGAGTTGGTGCGTTCCATGATTGAACAGGATGGCTTGGACGCCGACGTGAAACAGGTCAAAACGCGCGAGGAACTGGAGACGGCGCTGGACACCGAATCGTTCGACGTCATTCTTTCCGATTTTCACCTGCCATCGTTCACCGGTCTGGATGCTCTGGCCATCGTGAAGGAAAAGTGCCCCTACCTGCCGTTTATTCTCATCTCCGGCACCATCGGCGAGCAGGCGGCAATCGAAAGTTTGAAGGCCGGCGCGACCGATTATCTGCTCAAACAGCAGCCAGAGCGGCTGGCTTCGGCAATTCGCCGCGCAGTGGAAGAAGCCGGGGAACGCGCGCGGCGCCACGAGGCGGAGAACGAACTGGTCCGGCGCGAGAAATACTTCCGCGCGCTCACGGAAAATTCGCTGGATGTGCTTTCCATTTTAAGCCTGCAGGCAAATATCCTCTACATCAGCCCCTCCATCGCGCATGTGCTGGGGTACACGCCGGAGGAATTGCGCGGGCAAAATGCCTTTGCGCATGTTCATCCCGACGATTTGCCGCGCGCAATGGAGGCGTTCCGGTCCGGGATTGATCACCCGGAGCGCACCGTCAAAATCCAATTGCGGTGTCAAAGAAAGGACGGCGAATGGCGGCAACTCGAAACCGTCGGCCGGAACCGCCTCGAAGACCCGGAAATGGCCGGCATCGTCATCAACTTACGCGACGTGACCGATCGCTGGCGCGCGGAGGAGGACGTCCGCAGCAGTGAAAAACAATATCGCCTGCTCTTTCAAGGCAATCCCAATCCGATGTGGGTCTTTGACCTGGAAACGCAGGCGTTTCTGGAAGTCAACGAGGCGGCGACCCGGCACTACGGTTATTCCCGCGAGGAATTCCTGGCGATGACGGTCGCGGACATTCGGCCGTCGGACGAGAATGAAACGCTCAAGGATGCCGCGTTAAACGCCGCCGACCGCAGCCAGGTCTGGCGGCATCGCCGCAAAGACGGGAACCTCATTGACGTGGAGGTCATCTGGAGTCCAATCGTTTTTCGCAGTCGTTTCGCCGCCCTGGCGCTGGCTGCCGACGTGACCGAACGCCGCCGTGTGGAGCATCGCAACTCCGTCTTTTCCAAACTCAGCCACCGGCTTAGTTCGGCCACGACGGCGCCCGAGGCCGCGAAGATTATTTGTGAGGCGGCCGACGCGCTGTTCAAATGGGAAGACTTTGCCCTGGATTTGTATTCAGCCGAACACGACGAGGTTTTTTCACTGCTCAACATCACCACAATTGAGAATCAGCGGGTCGAAATCCCTTCCTCTCCCCAGCCCAAAACCGCCAACGCTCTCATCCGGCGGGTCGTGAATAACGGCGCCGAGAAATTGTCGCCCTCCCGGGAGAAAGACTATTCCGCCTCGACCATGGTTGCCCCCATTCGCAAAGGCGAGCGCGTCATCGGCGTGCTGCTGATTCAAAACCGGCAGCCCGGGGCCTACACGGAACGCGACCTGGAGACACTCCAGACCCTCGCCGACCAATCCGGCGGCGCCCTCGAACGCGTCCGCGCTGAACAGGATCTGCGCGAAAGCCAGCGACGGTTCCGCGATTTGTTTGAAAATTCGCCTGACGCGATTTTTGTGGAAGACCTGGATGGCAACATGCTGGACGTGAACCTGGCCGCCTGCGTGCTGCACGGCCTCAAGCGGGAGGAACTCGTCGGCCGGAATGCCTTGAGTAATTTGATCCCGCCGTCCCGGCGCGAGGAGGCGCGTCGCAATTTTCAGAAACTGGCCGGTGGCGAATTGTTCTGGGTGGATGGTGAAATCGAAAGAGTCGACGGACATGCGGTGCCGGTGGAAGTCCGCGCCAGCCGCATCGAATACGCCGGCCGGCCCGCCCTGCTGCTACACGTGCGCGATGTCACCGAACGTCGCGCGGCGGAGGCTGCCTTGCGCAGCTCCGAAGCCCTGTTCCGGTCCGTCTGGGACAATTCAGCGGACGGCATGCGGTTGACCGATGAGAACGGGGTCATGGTCGCGGTCAACGGCGCCTTCTGCCAAATGGTTGGCCTGAGCCGGAGCGAACTGGAAGGCAAACCGTTCAACGTCGTTTACGTCGAGTCCGGCGGGAACGAGGAAATGCTGGCGCGCTATCGCGAACGGTTCCGGAAAGGCGCTGACGAACGCAAGCGGGAGAACAGTTACGAGCTCCGTAATGGCCGCGAAATCGTCTTTGAAATTGCCGACTCGCTCGTCGAATCGCCGGGGAAACCGCGCCTGTTGCTCAGTTTGTTCCGCGATGTCACCACCCAACGGCGCCTGGAGGAGCAACTGCGTCAGTCGCAAAAGATGGAAGCCATCGGCCAGCTCGCCGGCGGCGTCGCGCATGATTTTAATAATATTCTCACCGTCATCCATGGCCACGCGTCACTGCTCCAGGCCAATAATCTCGACGAAATGGCCGCGCGCTCTGCCCAGCAAATCGGGTTGGCCGCCGAACGGGCCGCCGGCCTGACGCGGCAATTGCTCACGTTCAGCCGCCGCCAGCTCATCCAACCCAAACGCTTGGATATGAACAAAATCATCGGCAACATGAGCGACATGCTGGGGCGGATGCTGGGCGAAGACGTGACGTTGCGGCTGAATTACAGCCAGTCGCCCGCCACGGTCGAGGCCGATGCCGGCATGATGGAGCAGGTCCTGCTTAATCTCGCGGTCAACGCGCGCGATGCCATGCCGCGTGGCGGCCAGCTCGCGGTGCGCGTGGCCATCGTGGACGTGGACGAAGCGCACGTGCAACGGCATCCGGAAGCGCGCGTGGGCCGGTTCGTTTGTGTCAGCAAAACCGACACCGGTAACGGCATTCCACCCGAGTTTCTGCCGCGCATCTTCGAACCATTCTTCACCACCAAGGCCGTTGGCAAAGGCACCGGCCTCGGCCTCGCCACCGTTTATGGCATCGTTAAACAGCATCAAGGCTGGATCGAAGTGCAAAGCGCCGTTGGCAAAGGAACCACCTTCCGCATATACATCCCTTACGCCGGTGTGCTCCGGTCTGCCGCGGAAAAACCCGCCGGCCAAATCACTCTCCGCGGCGGCACCGAAACCATCCTGCTGGTCGAGGACGAAAGGCCCGTCCGCGAGCTCGTTGCCCGCGTGCTCGAGAAACACGGCTACACCGTCTTGCAGGCCGCCACCGGCGTGGAAGCGGTGGAAATCTGGCGCGGGCAGAAAGACCATATCGCCCTCCTGTTGACCGACCTCGTTATGCCCGAAAATATGAACGGCCGCGAGCTGGCCGAAAAATTGTGGGCCGACCGCGCCGACCTCAAGGTCATTTTCAGCAGCGGTTATAGTGCGGACATCGTGGGCAAAGATTTCCGGCTCGAACCGGAATTGAATTATCTGCAGAAGCCTTACCAGCCGCAAACACTGATCGTGGCGGTGCGCCGGTGCCTCGATGGAAAACGGGCCGAAAACGGCGGGACCAGCGTCCTGACGAACCATCAGGTGGCGAAGGCGGTGGATTGAAAGCCGCGGGGCGCCGGTCATTTTCCGCCTTCCATCAACCGCTCGGCATCCTCTATCCTTGCGGCCATGATTATTGCGCCTTCCCTGCTCGCCGCCAACTACACCCGCTTTGGCCGGGAAGTCGAACGCGCCAACGAATCCGGCGCCGACTGGCTGCATTTGGACATCATGGACGGCCATTTCGTGCCGAACCTCTCCTTCGGACCCGGCCTGGTCAAGGCGGTGCGCCCGCTGTCCAGGCTGTTCTTTGACGTGCATCTCATGTGTTCGCAGCCGGAAATTCTGCTCGAACCATTCGCCGAAGCCGGCGCCGACGAAATCATTGTACACGTCGAGCTGGGCGAACAAGTCACCTCGTTGTTGTGGAAAATCAAATCGCTTGGCAAAAAGGTCGGTTTGGCCATCAATCCGCCCACAGCCATCACCGAAGCCCAACCGCACCTCGACAAAATTGATTTGTTGCTGGTGATGACCGTCAATCCCGGGTTCGGCGGACAGGAATTCATCCACGAGACGTTGCCCAAAATCCAGCAGGCCGAAGCATGGCGCCGTGAAAAGAAATTGCCGTATCGCATCAGCGTGGATGGCGGCATCAACTTTCAGACCGCTGCCGAATGCGCGCGCGCCGGGGCCGACACCTTTGTGAGCGGCACGACCTTGTTTGGTGCGCACAACCTCAAAGCCGCCGTCAAAAAAATGCGGAAGATCGTCAATGCCAACGACCCGGCACTGGCGGACCTTGCGGTCTGATTAAATAGAGTCGGATGGCTGGTGCGCGCTGATTATTGACTTCCGGTTTGACGATCTGCCCCAACGGCGAGTTCCGACGACAAAAGAAGTTGGGATTATTCTTGACGTTGTGAACGAGAAATGTTTTCATTAACCAACCTGGTACAGGCACTTATGAAGTTGACTTCCGTTTGCCTCGGAGTGGTTGGACTGACGTTTTTTGTTCTGCGCGCCTCAGCCGCCACGCTTTATGTGGATTTGAACAACACCAATCCCGTTTTGCCGTACGCCGATTGGAACACCGCTGCGACGAACATCCAGGACGCGATTGATGCGGCAAATGCCGGCGATCAGATTTGGGTGACCAACGGGATTTATCAAACGGGCGGCCGCGTCATGGCCGGCGATTTAACCAACCGTGTTGCCCTGAACAAAGCTGTGACGGTGCTGAGCGTCAATGGCCCGTGGGTGACCACGATTCAAGGCGCGGGAGCGACCAATGGCACATCGGCGGTGCGTTGCGCATGGTTGACCAATGGCGCGGCGCTGGTAGGATTTACCTTGCAAGCTGGAGCCACGCGAACCACCGGAACCACCGCCACGCTGCAAAGCGGTGGTGGTGTGTGGTGCGCCACCTCGAATGCCGTCGTGGCCAACTGTGTCATCATATCGAACACGGCTCGCTCGTTTGGCGGAGGTGCATATCAAGGAATGCTGAATAACTGTCTGATTTGTTTCAACAGCACCGCTACTCCCGGGGGCGGTGGCGCGTGCAATGCGGTCTTGAATAATTGCACCGTAATCAGCAATTCAAACATTGGCATTTACCAGACTGCACCTAATTTGGTTAGCGCCACCAATTGTATCATTTATTTTAACTTGCCCGCCAATGATAGTGGCGGTGTGTTTTCATACTGTTGCACGATTCCCGTGGCGAGCGGCGCGGGAAATTTTACGAATCCTCCTCAACTTTTCGTGGATGGCGTTCATCTTACCAGCACTTCACCGTGTATTGGAGCGGGGACAAATGTGACGACTGGCACAGACATTTTTGGCAATGCCTGGGCCAATCCGCCGTCCGTCGGCTGTGCCGAATGGCAACCGGCGCCGATTGTCACATCGCCACGAATTCAACTTACCAGTGAACCAGTCGGTTTCACCATCGGCAGCGTGGCCATCGCTGGTCAACCGCCGTTAGCCAGCTGGTGGCTTGAAAACGGCGTGCCGCTGCAGGACAACGGACATTTCAGTTTCACGCAAACGACCAATCTGGTTGCCACTGGTATCAGCTTTGCCGACGCCGGGAATTATCAACTGGTCGTCAGCAATGCCGTTGGTGTTATCACCAGCACGGTAGCGCAACTGGTCGTTCATTGCGTGGACGTAGGCAGTACGAATCCGATTGTGCCTTATTCAACTTGGGCGACCGCGGCGACGAATATCCAGGATGCGATTACTGCATCCGTGGCCGGAGACATCGTGCTGGTTACGAATGGCATTTACGCAACCGGAGGTAAAGTGATCGCGGGTAATTCGACCAATCGCGTTGTGGTGGACAAAGCCGTGATTGTGGCGAGCGTGAATGGTTACGCTGCGACCGTGATCCAAGGCGCGTGGGATCTGGTTTCCACGAATGGTCCCGGCGCGGTGCGTTGTGCCTACCTGACCAACGGCGCAGCGCTGAATGGATTCACTTTGGAGAATGGTGCGACGCCCGGAGGTGGCTCCGGTGGCGACATATCGGACAGCGGCGGAGGCGTGTTCTGCACTTCAAATGCGGTCGTTTCCAATTGTTTCTTGACGAACAACTCGTCGGTTTTTGGCGGTGGCATCTGCCACGGCATTTTAAACAATTCTTTGGTTGTCGGCAATCTGGCGTCTTATGGCGGCGGCGCGTATGGCGCCACGCTAAATAACTGCACAGTGGTCAACAATTACTGTGAAACGCCAGTCGTAGGTATCAATGGTTACAGCGGCGGGACGTATGATTGTGCGGTGCGAAACAGTATCGTGGTAGACAATTACGATGGGTGGCCTCTCATCTACGGCATAGAGAATTACTATTACGATCCTGGTTACCTCTTGGCAAAGTATTCCTATTCCTGCACTTGGCCACTGCCATCAGGCGTCGGCAATATAGACGGAAACAGCGTGAACCCCCAGTTGCTTGACCAGTTCCATATTGCCTCAACCTCGCCCTGCCGTGGCGCAGGAAGCGCGGTTTATGCAAGCGGAACAGATTTGGACGGCGAATCGTGGGCCAGTCCGCCTTCGATGGGTTGTGACGAAATCGTCGTTTCGAATCTCGTTGGCCCGTTGTCGGTCAACCTGCTTGCCTCTCAAACCAATCTGCTGGTGAGCCCGCCCAGCGTTTTCCCTCCTCATATCGGATGGTTTCAAGGTATCATCACTGGTCGGGCGGCTGACGTCGCGTGGTCGTTTGGCGACGGACCGGTCATCACCAATTCCGGCGCGGCCAGAGGGCATCAGTGGACCAATACCGGTGATTACACTGTCACCTTTGCCGCTTACAACAACGACAACTCGAGCGGCGTTTCCACCAGCACCGTTGTCCATGTGACGCTGCCAAATGTGCCGCAATTGCAGCCACCCGTGCTGCTGACCAACGTGTTTCAATTTCAATTCGCCGGACAATCGAACGCGAATTACACTATCCAATACGCCACCAATCTTACGCCCCCAGTCGCGTGGCAGACTTTGCAGGAGATATACTTGAACATCTACGACGTCATCCAAATCAACGATCCCACAACCAACACGACGCGGTTTTATCGAGTGCTGGCGCAGTAAACAGCGCTCCTTGCGAAGGCCGCCGCGCCCCAGGGTAGCGCAGGGTGTCAACATGTTGTGTCGCCGACTGGCAGTCGGCATCCGTTGCACCTGTAATTGCGTCGGCGGATTGCCAATCCGCGATACGGCAGACCAGCAGTCTGCGCTACTTTTTGTCTGGTTGCGCTCGGTCCATCTGTGGCTGAACGATTCGACTTCATTGACGATGACAACGAACGACGGTAACTTTTCACCATGTTTGAAGTTGCCGACAGTCCGCAGGTGGTCCTGAACGATTTGCAGATGCGCAAGGCCATGCCCCAGCGCCGGTTCGAACCGCTGGCTAAGGAGATTTTCGCGCTCAAAAAACAGCTTAACGCCGTCATCCTCGCCCACAATTATCAGGTGCCCGAAATTCAGGAGATTGCTGATTACGTCGGCGATTCGCTCGGGCTGTCGCAGCAAGCGGCCAAAACCAGCGCAGACGCGATTGTCTTCTGCGGCGTGCATTTCATGGCCGAGACGGCCAAGATTTTGAATCCAAACAAAATCGTCGTGTTGCCGGACAAAGACGCCGGGTGTTCGCTCGAGGAAAGTTGCCCCGCCGACAAGCTGGCCGAATTACAAAAAACCAATCCGAACTTCTGGACCATTGCCTACATCAATTGCAGCGCCGCGGTGAAGGCGCTGACCGACGTGATCTGTACCAGCGGCAACGCCGTGAAAATTGTCGAGGCCGCGCCCAGGGACAAAGACATCCTGTTCGTGCCGGACGAAAACCTCGGCCAGTGGGTGATGGAACAGACCGGCCGACCAATGACGTTGTGGAAGGGCAACTGTTACGCGCACGTCGAATTCCGGCGCGACCAGGTGCTCCAGTTGCGCGAGAAATTCCCCGACGCCAAAGTCGTGGTCCATCCGGAAAGTTTGCGCGAAGTGCGCGACCTTGCCGACGCCGTCCGCTCGACGGAAGGGATGATTACCTTCTGCAAAACCAGTCCGGCGAAACAATTCATCGTTGTGACCGAGTCAGGCATTATCCACCGCATGCAAAAGGAATGTCCGGGCAAGGAATTTCTGTGCGCGCCGTCGTTTGACGTGATGCGGTTGCCATCGGATCACTGCCGATGCAGCGAGTGCAAATACATGAAGTTGAACACGCTCGAAAAGGTGCGTGATTGCATGAAGAAGCTCGCGCCGCGCATCGAGCTGCCGGCTGAAATTTTGCAGCGCGCACGCCTGCCGATTGAGCGGATGCTGGAGATTTCGGCAAGGTAGGGCGCGCCACTCCGTCCACCCTCCGCGGTAATGCTGCGGAGAATGCCCCCAAAGACATTTTCGCGCGTTGAACCCCTGGAACTGTGGCAGCCGACGTCAGGAGGCTCCATGAGGTTCGAGACGGAATATTTGAGCCTCCTGACGCAGGCTGCTACGAGGTTCATGAGGAGTTACCACAATTCAAAAATTGCGTATGGAGGCCATGGACCTTGCGATTGGAGCGCCGGTCTCCGATCCGGCGCGGTGCGGATTCGATCGCTGTTCGACACGCCGGGTCGGAGACCGGCGCTCCGGTTCATGGAAAGGACGAGTCGCTTCTTACAGCAGGGGAGGGTAGTTTGTCACCTTAACTTCACCGCACCGACATTTGTTCGACACGGATTCCCGGCAACCTTTTTCGCGTTTGGTTATCCAAGGAGGTATCAACAAACATGCCAGTTCGCCACATCGGCAGCGCTCCACCCGAAGCGCTGCCATTTCTTTTTGGACCGATCCAAAGTTTAGTTAGAGCATTTACATAAATCATATAGCGTAGTGGGCATGTAGAAAGAAGCCCCGGCAGTCGGCCGGAGAGATGGCGTCAAAGGCGGTCGCCGCCGCTTGCAGCAATTGGCCGGCAGTGCG
>Ga0335085_10004114_pt1 | contig 24393 bp, 22 predicted proteins | sample Lox_Sample_45_FD_206712 | JGI IMG/M metagenome (GOLD analysis project Ga0335085, IMG submission 206712) | Soil microbial communities from Loxahatchee National Wildlife Refuge, Florida, United States - Lox_Sample_4.5 | ecosystem: Environmental > Terrestrial > Soil > Wetlands | place: USA...
CCGCATCGGTGGACGGCGTCACGCTTCAGGACGTAAAAGCGTACTACGACAAAGTATTCCGACCGGATCTGACCACGATTGTGATTATCGGCGACGTCACGCCGGAGCGCGCGCGCGCTGTTATCGACAAATACTTTGGTCCATGGGCCGCGCACGGGCCATTGCCGGTTACGGATTTGCCGCCAGTGCCATCCAACGCAGCGCATACGATCCTGGTGCCTGACGCCAGCCGTGTGCAGGACAGCGTTGTTCTCGCCCAGAATCTCGGCCTCATGCGATCCAATCCGGATTACTACGCGCTAGCTCTCGGCAACGCTCTTCTGAGCGGCGGCTTTTACGCGTCGCGGTTCAGCGTCGATCTGCGAAAGAATGCCGGCCTGGTCTATTCCGTGAACGCGGATTTTTCCATGAGTCGGACCCGTTCGGTCTACCTGGTGGATTATGCCAGCGATCCGCAGAATGTTCGCCGCGCTGCCGAAATCGTTGCGCGGGATATAGACACGCTACGGCATCAGCCGCCAGCAGAAGAAGAATTGGACCGGGCGAAGGCGCTGTTGCTGCAGCAGATCGTCCTCGACGAAAGCAGTGTCGATGACATCGCGGGGGCCATCCTCAAGCGGCAAGATCTGGGATTGCCACTCGACGAACCGGCGGATGCGGCTGCCGCCTATATCGGCCTCACGCCCGTGGCGGTTCAGCAAGCTTTCGCGAAGTGGATGCAGCCCGAGGATCTTTCGCGTGTGGTGCGCGGGCCCTCACCGCCGGCATAGTCGTTGCGTTGTGTTTGTGTTTTTGCCGGAAAAAGCATCAGTCTCACATTGTCGAACAATGGACACCGGATGCCGCTGGCGAGGGGGACTTTCCAGTCGAGCAATTGATGGCGTGTGATTGCCGCGCGGCACCTTCGTATTTTTCCTCGCAATGGCATAGACCGCCGGGACCCCGCCAACGAAGACGAACTGAAGGCTCTACTGCGGCCGTTGTGCCGAACAGAACGAAACGGAACGCGCTCTAGAGATTTGAATCTGCTGATCTTTAATGGTGGGCGCGACAGGGATTGAACCTGTGACCCCTCCCGTGTGAAGGGAGTGCTCTCCCGCTGAGCTACGCGCCCGCCCGCCGACCCCATAAGGCAGGGGCCCGGGCTATAGGGCCGCCATCGGGCAGGCGTCAAGCAGGCATCCGCTGTCGGTCAGGCGTCAAGCAGGGGCCGCGCGGAGGTACTGGCAAAGTTTGAAATCACCCGCAGGGACCGCGCGGGTCAGGCCGCACCAGCCGGGGCAGGGCTTCCGCCGGCCACACGCCGCTCGTCCAGCTGGCTGATGATCATGATCTTCTGCCAGATCTTGCGGCCGAGATTGGACGTGAGGTCCTCGATCTCGTTCACCGCCCCGATCACCTGGCTGTCGCGGCTCCGGCCGGCATAAAGGGCGGCGAGCTTGGCGATCAGCGCCAGCATCTCGGTGCAATAGTCCAGATAGCGCGACAGCTCGAACTCCGTCATGCGCCGCTCGGGCGAAGAGGCCGTTCGCGGTCCGCCGCCGAGGACGACGGTCGGGTCCTTCGTCAGCTGATGCATGTCGACGACGTGGGCGAAGGCGCGCAGTTCGTAGAGCTGTTTCAGGATGCGGCGGCGCTTGAGGCGTTCCTCGAGTGTCAGCACGAACCAGATCGCGCCGGCCGCCAGGATGAGCAGATTCACGATGGCATCCAAGCCTTGCGTGAGGCTGACCGGATCGGACCGCGCGATCGCACTGTGCCAATCGATGATGCGCGCGAAATAGATCTGCGCGGCCAGCCCGGCCACAACGGCAAGCGCCGCCAGAAGCCGCAGGCCCAGATAGGGACGCGCCAGCGCGCGGGAGCGCCGTGCCGTCGCCTGTGCCGTAAGGGCGAGATCGGCGCAGACTTTCGCCAGGCCTGATTCCGGAAACCGCTCGGCAATGCGCGCCGAGAGCCGCTCGACCGTTTTCACGATCTCGGCGGAATCCAGAACATATGCGCCGTCTGCGCTGCGTGCCGGCATGGCCCCTCCCGCAGCCATTATACATGGAACGGGAGGGCGGTCGCGCGAAGGTTAGACCGTCACAAGTTTGCGATAGAGATGCCATGTCGCGTGGCCCAGCACCGGCACGACGACCACCAGCCCGATGAACAGGGGGATGGAGCCGAGCACCAGGCTTCCGGCAACGATCAATCCCCAAACCGCCATCGGAACCGGATTGGCTGCAACCGCGCGCACCGATGTGCGGATGGCGGTGTCGAGCCCGACATCCCTGTCGATCAGCAACGGGAACGACACGAGGCTGATCGCCATCGCAACCAGCGCGAAGAGGAATCCCACGCCGCATCCGACAATGATCATGGTCCACCCGGCGCGGGTGAAGAACACGTCGTTGACGAAGCTCTGGATCGAGGTGGGCGCCACTGGCCCGATCGTGTTCTCGAAGATGAGCCACGCGACATAGAGCCAGAGCAGGAAGATGCCGACGAGGATGGCGCCCAGCACCATGATGGCGCCGGCGGCCGGTGCGTGCACCACGTCGAAGGCATTCGTCCACGTCACCGGCAATCCCTGTTCGCGCCGCCGGCTCATCTCGTACAGCCCGATGGCCGCGAACGGCCCGATCAGCGCAAAGCCGGACGCCAGCGGGAAGACGAGCGGCAGGAGGTCGAGCCCGAAGGCCAGCCGCGCCAGGATCAGCCCGACGGCCGCGTAGATCGCGCAGAGGAAAATCACGTCGCTGCGATAGGCGCCGAAATCGTCGAAGCCCTTGGCGATGGCATCGCCCACATCGCCGACCGTGATCTTCTGCACGGCGGGCGCGGGCGAATGGATTGTGTCCTGAACATGCTGCAGCGAGTGATAGGCCGATGCGATCCCGCGCGCCGCGCCAACGACCTGCGCGCCGGCATACTCGACCGGATTCTTGATGGTCGTCATGTAGATCCTCCCGAACCTTGTTCTCGAGGATCAGGTCTCGCCCAGTGGCCAGCCCCGAGGCGCCGGGTGAGCCCGCAACCTCTCTTTATAGGATACGCCGAATTCGAGCCCCGCGATATGGGCGGAAGCCTCAGGGCACGAGCTTGCTTAACGCCGCAGGAAGCGCCGAAAACGCGTCGATCACCGCATCGGCGCCCAGTTCGCGCGGCGGGATTGGCGTGTAGCCATAGGTGAGCACGATCACCGGAATTCCGGCGGCATGGGCGGTCGCCACATCGGTGGCGCTGTCGCCGATCATCACGGCGTGCGCCTTGTCGGCGCCGAGCTCGTCCAGCACATGGTGAAGCACGCGCGGATCCGGCTTCACATAGGAGTAGCGGCCGGCGCCGTGGATGGCCTCGAAGTACTGCGTGAGATCGAGCGCCTTCAGCAGCGGCACGGCCAGCTCTTCCGGCTTGTTGGTCAGCACACCCATGCGCGCGCCGTCGCGTTTGAAGGAGGCAAGCGTTTCGTGCACGCCGGGATAAGGCAGGCTCTCGTCGGCCAGGTGATCCCGGTAGTGGATAACGAAGCGGTCGATCAGCGCCTCGGTCCGCTCGGGCGAGGGCCGCGCGCCAGTCCGCGCGAAGGCTTCGCCCATCATCAACCGGGCGCCATGGCCGACCAGGTGGCGGAGATCGCCTATATCGGCCGGCCGCCGGCCCTCCTCAACCAGCACGGCGTTGAGCGCGTTCAGGATGTCCGGCGCTGTCTCCACCAGGGTGCCGTCGAGGTCGAAAATGAGTGCGGGAAGGGCCATGGTCGGAATCGGTAACGAATCGGGCGGCAATATACCGTTGCAAATCGTCATTTGGCCCCAAATGAGGGGCAGGATATCGGCGCTTGGGTCGATTTTCGCAAACATGAGACGATGGAGCGATGGCGCATCGCGCAGGCATCATTCTGGCGGCAGGCGAAGGCAAGCGGATGAAGTCCGCACTGCCGAAGGTGATGCACAATGTCGCCGGCCTGCCGATCCTGGGCCATGTCATTGCGGCGATGCGCGGTGCCGGCATCGGCAGGATCGTGGTCGTGACATCGCCCGGTGGCGCGGCGGTACGCGACTACGCGGCATCGCTTGGTGCGGAATCCGTCATCCAGGAGCAGCAGCTCGGGACCGGCCATGCGGCGGCGTGCGCCGAACCGCTGCTGGGCAAGTTCGATGGCGCGCTGGTGGTGACCTATGGCGACATGCCGCTCGTCACACCCGATCTGTTTGAAGAATCGTTCGCAACGCAGGCGCGCGCCGGAATGGCGATCGTGGCGTTCGATTCCGGCAGCAAGGCGTACGGCCGTGTGATCGCGACGAACGGCATTCTCGACCGCATCGTCGAGTATCGCGACGCCAACGAAGAGGAACGCAGAGTCCGCCTGTGCAATGCCGGAATCCTGGCGGCGGAGGCCAAGGCGTTCTTCCGCTGGGCGGCGAAACTCGAGAACAAGAACGACCAGCGCGAATTCTATCTGACGGATGTGCCGAACTTCGCCAAACGCGATGGCGTGCGCTGCGGCGTGGTGGATGTGGCCGAAGAATTGGCGATGGGTGTGAATTCCCGCGCCGAGCTGGCCGCGTGCGAGGCCGTCATGCAGCGGCGGCTGCGATCACGCGCGCTGGACAACGCCGCCGGTTTAATCGCGCCGGAGACGGTGTTCCTGTCGCATGACACCGTGCTGGAGGCGGATTGCCGCGTCGGGCCCTATGTCGTGTTCGGCTCGGGCGTCACGGTGAAGAGTGGCGCCGAGATCAAATCCTTCACACATATCGAAGGTGCGGTGATCGAAGGCGGCGCGGTCGTCGGGCCCCATTCGCGCCTGCGTCCCGGCGCGGTGATCGGAGAGAACGCCCATATCGGCAATTTCGTCGAAGTGAAGAATTCACGCATCGAGAAGGGCGCCAAGGCCAATCATCTCGCCTATCTGGGCGATTCGCGCGTGGGCGCGGGTGCCAACATCGGCGCGGGCACCATCACCTGCAATTACGACGGCTACGACAAGCACCACACGGATATCGGCGCCGGTGCCTTTATCGGATCGGATACGACCTTGGTCGCACCGGTGAAGGTGGAGGATGGCGCGTACATTGGCGCCGGCAGTGTCATCACCAAGGATGTGGCGAAGGATGCCCTCGCCGTGACTCGCGCCGAACAGAAGGAAAATCCCGGCTGGGCCGCCTCCTTCCGGGCGCGCAAGAAGGCCGCGAAGGCCAAGAAGGACAAATAGGATGTGCGGCATTGTCGGCATCGTCGGAAAAGAGAACGCAGCGCCGCTGATCCTCGAGGCGCTGAAGCGGCTGGAATACCGCGGCTACGATTCCGCCGGCATCGCCACGCTGGAGAATGGTCACATCGCGCGCCGCCGTTCGCCCGGCAAGCTCTCCAACCTCAGCAAGATGCTGGCGGCCGATCCGCTGATGGGACGCACGGGAATCGGCCACACCCGCTGGGCGACGCATGGCGCGCCGACGCAGGTGAACGCGCATCCGCACGCCTCGGATCGCGTGGCCGTGGTGCACAACGGCATCATCGAGAATTTCCGCGAGCTGCGCGGGGAACTCTCCGCACTCGGCCACAAATTCGAGACCCAAACCGATACCGAAGTGGCCGTTCACCTCGTCACGCAATTCTTGCGCGAAGGCGATGCGCCGCTGAAGGCTGCTTCGAAAGCGTTCAAGCGGCTGGAAGGCGCGTTCGCGCTCGTCGTCATGTTCAGGGACGATCCGGATTTGCTGGTGGCCGCGCGGCGTGCGAGCCCGCTTGCCATCGGCCATGGCGACGGCGAAATGTTCATCGGCAGCGACGCCTTCGCGCTGGCGCCGTTCACCCGTCGCGTGACCTATCTGGAAGATGGCGACTGGGCGGCGGTGCGGCCGGTCGGCGCTGTGATCTACGATTCGAACGATCGGCCAGTCGAGCGGCCGATGCGCGTGACATCCGTTGGCGCATCGCTGGTGGACAAGGGCAATCACCGCCATTTCATGGCGAAGGAGATCTTCGAGCAGCCGGAAGTCATCGCCCACACGCTGAACGCCTATATCGATCCGCTGAACGAAACCGCGGCGCTGCCGAAAACCGCGTTCGACTTCGCCAAGCTGCCGAAGGCCACGCTGATCGCCTGCGGTACGGCCTATTACGCGTGTTCGCTTGGCCGCTACTGGTTCGAGAAGCTGGCGAAACTTCCGGTGGAAGCCGACGTCGCATCCGAATTCCGCTACCGCGACGCGGTGCTGCCCAAGGGCGGGCTCGCCATGTTCGTGTCGCAATCGGGCGAAACGGCGGACACGCTGGCCGCGCTCCGCCATTGCCGCTCGCTCGGTCAGTCCATCGCGTCCATCGTCAACGTGCCGGAGAGCACCATCGCGCGCGAAAGCGACACGGTGTTCCCCACCCACGCGGGGCCCGAGATCGGCGTCGCGTCGACCAAGGCATTCACCTGCCAGATGTCGGTGCTGGCGTCGCTGGCGATTGCCGCCGGCCGGGCGCGCAGCGTGCTTTCCCGCGAACAGGAACAGCGCCACGTGCGCACGCTTCTGGAGACGCCCCGCCTCATCAATCAGGTCCTCGGCGACGACGACAAGTTCGAAGCCATCGCGCAGGAATTGGCCAAGGCTCAGGACGTGCTGTTTCTCGGCCGCGGAGTCTCGTACCCCATCGCACTGGAAGGCGCGCTGAAGCTGAAGGAAATCTCCTACATCCACGCCGAAGGCTATGCCGCCGGCGAGATGAAGCACGGCCCCATCGCGCTGATTGACGAGAAAGTGCCGGTGATCGTGGTGGCCCCGTCCGATGCGCTGTTCGAGAAGACCGTCTCCAACATGCACGAGGTGATGGCGCGCGGCGGCCGCGTGATCCTCATCTCCGACAAGCGCGGCATCGAGCTGGCCGGCGACAATGCCTGGATGCGCATCGAAGTGCCGGAGATCGATCCCCTGTTCGCGCCGCTGATCTACGCCGTGCCGGTGCAGCTGCTCGCCTACCACGCCGCCGTCATCAAGGGCACGGATGTCGACCAGCCGCGCAACCTCGCGAAATCCGTGACGGTGGAATGAACCGTCTAAACTCGGTCAGGACGCGGTTTCACCGGAAGCCGGGGCCGATAGCAGCCCTCGTACCAGACAACGTGGGAGCAGCGGAACAATGGCCTTTGACCACCATTGAGGCGTGATAGTGGCAAGTAGGCGTGCGGGGTAGCGCCCCGATCTGCCAGCGCAACAGTCAGCGTATTCATAAAGTGCTGCAATTGAGATTTCGTTCGCGCGTGTATCTCGAAGCTTGTCCCTATGCCCGTCGCTCCTCGTACAGCATTTTCCTGATATGGCCCCGTCACCTCAAATTTGCAGGCGGTCTCCTTGCATTGGCGTGTGTAATTCAGACACCATCCATTGCCGCACGCATGGTCCATGAAGAGTGGGTTGACGTCGTGGAAACTGTCCGATTCCATGGCGTCGATTTCGACACCGCGCCGTTTCACGGATTCCTGGCTGAAGCCATGATCCTTCATCACCACCATCGAGAACGTGCTAGTGATCTCCAGATCGTGCTGGCTGATGCAGAGGCTCGCGAAGACGAGGGCGCAAATCGGATGCATTACTAAGCGTGGCCTAGGATTGATCGGTTGACAATATGGCCATCCGATGGCCATAATTCTGGCCATGAGTACGCACAGCATCGCCGAAACCAAGGACAAGCTGTCCGAGCTGATCGCCCGCGCCGAAAAAGGCGAGGAAATCACGATCACTCGTCATGGCAGGCCGGTCGTCCGGTTTACACCGATCTCCGCTCCCGCCGGCCGGATGACCGACGCGGACCTTGACTGGATCGCCAAACGGCGGGTCGGGCGCGGCCGGCCGAAAGAAAACGCTGGTGAGTTCGTTTCGCGAATGCGCGACGAGGATTGGGCTCGTTGAGCGTCTACCTCGACGCCAGTGTTCTTGTCGCGCTTTTTTCGACCGATACATTCACCACAGCCGCAGATCGCGCGTTTCGCGGCCGAACCTTGGCGGTTGTGGTAAGCGATTTCGCCGCCGCCGAATTTGCGTCCGTTATCGCTCGGCGCTTTCGAAACAAGGAGCTGACAAAATCCGATGCCGTCGCGGCATTCGCGGCATTCGACGGGTGGCACGCGCGCGCACCGGCCCGTGTGGAGGTCTTTTCCGCCGATGTTCGTGCAGCATCAGTCAGCGTTCGCCAGCTCACGGCGAATTTGCGGGCTCCGGATGCGATTCATCTGGCAATCGCGCGGCGGGTCGGCGCTGAGCTTGCAACGTTTGATTCCAAGATGGCTTCCGCAGCGGCGGCTTCCGGTATCAAGATATTCCCTCTATGACTCACGCACGGACAATCAGGCCATGACCGAATCCGATCCCGCCCTTCTGAAACGCGCAGCGGCGGCCCGCGCGCTCGACTTCGTCGAGAGCGGCATGAAAGTGGGGCTGGGCACCGGCTCGACCGCGGAAGCCTTCCTCGACGTGCTGGCGCCGCGCGTGAAGGGCGGGCTCAACATCACGGGCGCCGCCACCTCCGAGCGCACCGCCATCAAGGCGAAGAATCTCGGCATCCCCATCGTGCCGCTGGAGCAGCTGGCGCCGCTCGATGTCACCATCGACGGCGCCGACGAGGCCGACCGCGATCTCTGTCTCATCAAGGGTGGCGGCGGCGCGCTGCTGCGCGAGAAGATCGTGGCGAGCGCCTCGCGCCGGATGGTCGTGATCGCGGACGGATCGAAGCTGGTGGCGCGGCTCGGCAAGTATCCGTTGCCGGTCGAGGTGACCGAATTCGGTCACGCTGTCACGCGGAAGCGGCTTGCGGAATGCCTGAGCGATCTCGGCTACAGCAATATCGGCGTCGCGCTGCGCATGGCGGATGCTGTTCCCTTTCGCACCGACGGCGGCAACGTCATCTACGATTGCAAGCTGGCCGCCATCCACAATGCGCGCGACCTTGGCAGCGCGCTGAAATCCATCACCGGGGTGGTCGAGCACGGCCTGTTCATCGACCTGGCCACGACGCTCGTCATCGCGCACACCGTCGACAACATCGACATCATTGAACGGAAATCCTGATGGCTGCGTACGATTTCGATCTTTTCGTCATCGGCGGCGGTTCCGGCGGCGTGCGCGCCAGCCGCATGGCGGCGCTGGCGGGCAAGCGCGTCGCCATTGCCGAGGAATACCAGTTCGGCGGCACCTGCGTGATCCGCGGCTGCATTCCGAAGAAGCTGTTCGTCTATGCCTCGCAATATGGCGAAGACTTCGAGGACGCCGCCGGCTTCGGCTGGACGGTGCCGGAGAAGCATTTCGACTGGGAAGTCCTTGTCGCCAACAAGGACAAGGAGATCGCACGGCTCTCCGATCTCTATACGCAGAACGTCAAGAAGGCCGGGGTGGAGATTGTGTATGACCGCGCCGAACTGCAGGGCCCGCACACCATCCATCTGAAGAAATATGGCCGCACGGTCACGGCCGAAAACATCCTGATCGCCGTGGGCGGGCGTCCATCGCACGATGGCCTCGACATTCCCGGCGTCGAGCACACGATCTCGTCGAACGAAGCGTTCCATCTGAAGCGCCTGCCGCGCCGCGTCATCGTGGTCGGCGGCGGCTACATTGCGGTGGAATTCGCGCACATCTTCCACGGGCTCGGCTGCGACACCACGCTCATCTACCGGGGCGAAAAGGTTCTGCGCGGCTTCGATGACGACATGCGCGACTGCCTGACCGCCGAGATGCGGAAGAACGGCCTGCGCGTTCTCGTCAACCGCAATCTCAAGCGGATCGACAGGCGCGACGGCACGCTGTTCGCTTTCACCGACCACAATGAAGTGATCGAGGCCGACGAGGTCATGCTCGCCATCGGCCGCCGCCCCAACACGGACGGGCTCGGGCTGGAGAAGGCGGGCATGACGTTGGGCGCAAAGGGCGAGGTGAAGGTCGACCACTATTCGCGTACCAGCGTGCCAAGCATCTACGCCATCGGTGACGTCACCAACCGGATGCAGCTCACGCCTGTCGCCATCCACGACGCCATGTGTTTCGTGAAGACGGTTGTTGAAGGCAAGCCCACGCCGGTCGATCATCATCTTGTCCCGACGGCCGTGTTCAGCCGGCCGGAGATTTCCGCCGTCGGAATGACGGAAGCAAGAGCGCTGGAAGCCGGCCACGCGATCGATGTCTACAAATCCACCTTCAAGCCGCTGAAGCACACGCTGTCGGGACGGGAAACGCGCGCGCAGTTCAAGCTGGTCGTGGATTCGAAGACGGACAAGGTGCTCGGCTGCCACGTGTTCGGATTCGATGCGGCCGAGATCGTCCAGATGGCTGCCGTGGCGCTCAAGATGGGCGCGACGAAAGCGGATTTCGACAATGTGGTCGCATTGCATCCCACCGCGGCGGAAGAACTGGTGACCATGCGGACGAAGAGTTACTCGAAAGCGCCGGAATGAGTTGTTGGCGTTTCCTATCGGCGTTGCTTGTGCTTGCGGGGGGCCTGGCGACGCCGGCATCGGCGGACAATTGCACGGTGACGCAGGTCGCGTCTCTGCAGATGGCCGACAGCTTTCCCGGCCGTGTTGTGGTCACCGGTACAATCGATGGCCAGCCGCACACCTTCATGATCGACACCGGGGGATTCGTCAGTGAGTTGTACGACGACGTCGTCCAGAAGCTTGGCCTGTCGACTTCGGCAATCAATCCGAACGTCGAAATCTATGACAGCGGAGGAAATGTGAGGCGCCGCTACGTCAACGTGCCGAAGCTGGCGCTTGGCGCAGTACAAGCCGACACCAAGATCATGATGGTGAAGCCACGCCGTCCAGGGAAGGATATAGGCATCGACGGCACGATAGGCCCCGATGTGCTCGAGCACGTGGATGTCGAGCTGGATTTCGCCGGGCGCAAAGTCAATCTGATCTCGCAGGATCATTGCGAGGGGAAGGTGGTGTACTGGTCGGACCGGTTCACCGAGACCGACTTCGCATTGTCCGATCAGCATATCGTCATCCCGATGATGCTCGATGGTCAGGAAGTGAAGGCGATCGTCGACACCGGCGCGCCACTCACCTATTTGAACGAAACCGTCAGCCATCGCCTGTTCGGGATCGATAGCAAGTCACCCGGCATCGAGCGCGACCCCGGCGCGCCGCCGGATTCGCCCGATGCGTACCGCTACCGGTTCAAGTCGTTGTCGGTGGCCGGCGTCATGGTCGAAAATCCGTTGATTGGCATCATCCCCGACCGGGCCCATCAGGCGTTCAGCCGCCGGCATACGAACAAGGAGGATTTCGATCCGGTCGAGGCGCCGCGGATGAGCGAATTGCAGCTCCTGCTCGGCATGAACGTGCTGACCAAACTGCACCTCTACATCGCCTACAAGGAGCACAAGCTCTACATCACTGCCGCCAACGCCCACTGAGCAGCTGTTCCCACGCGACAAAGTCGCCCAACTATGCTAGCATTGGGTTGGGGGCTGATATGAAAATCACGTACGTCATTGCGCTTGCCAGCGCGATTCTGTTCGTTGCGGGAGCCGCGCACGCGGACGATTGCACGCTCAAACGATTGGCTTCCTTGCCGATGTCGGCGGAACATCCGAACGATGTCGTGGTTGACGGCAAGATCGGCGATCGCACGGTCCATTTCCTCGTCGACACGGGCGGGGTCTACACGGAAATCAAGTCCGACATTGTGGATGCCCTGCACCTGAAAACCTATCCATTGGAAAACGGGATGGAGCTGTTCCATATCCAGGGCGCCGGCGGCACGCGCTACACGGTGGCGGATGATGTTCATATCGGCGATCTCAAGATCGGACGCGTGCCGATGCTTCTCCTGAACATGCAAATGCCGGACGGCATAGACGGCATTCTCGCTCCCGATGTTCTGGCGCGCTTCGATCTCGATCTCGATTTCGGCGCGCGCACGCTGAATCTGATTGCGCCGGATCATTGCCCCGGCAAGGTCGTCTACTGGGCGCAGGCCTATGCGGTCACGGATTTCTCCACCGAAGGCGCGCACATCGAGGTGCCGGTGACGGTGGACGGCCGCAGCCTGGCGGCCATTGTCGATACCGGTGCCACGCTGACGAGCATCGATGATGTGACGGCAGGCAACGAGTTCGGTGTGCACGAGGATTCACCGGGGGCGGAACTGCCACCGCACCCCGACGGACCGCTCCAGTTTCGTTATCGCTTCAAGTCGCTGACGATGGGCGGTGTCACGGTTGCGAACCCAGCGATCGCTGTGTTCCACAACAGTGGCCAGGATGCTTACCACAATGAGTATGGCTGGATTTCTGCCAATGACCCGGTCTATGGCGATCACATGAAGCGGGAAATGCTGCTGGGCGCGGATCTTCTGGGCAAGCTCCACATCTTCATCTGCTACAAGGAGAAGAAGCTCTACATCACCGGCGCCGGCGCCCACTAATCAGCCATTTCGAGCCCATCAACCGTCTTTCGCCGCTCCACTGGCGAAGCGGGCGGGGCTGCCGTATATCCAAGGCCGTATAGGGAGTTACCCGTGGCGCAGCCTTGGAGTCCGTCGAGCTGGCGTAGCCGGCCGATCAGCCAGGTGCCGGAATATCCGGACCCTGAGGCGCTGGCGGCGGTCGAAACGCGGCTGAAGACGCACCCGCCGCTCGTCTTCGCGGGCGAGGCGCGCAACCTGATGGCCGGGCTCGCCGAAGTGGCGCAAGGCCGGGCCTTCCTGCTGCAAGGCGGCGATTGCGCCGAGAGCTTCGCCGAATTCCATCCCGACAACATCCGCGACACGTTCCGCGTGCTGTTGCAGATGGCCGTCATCCTCACCTTCGGCGGCGCCATGCCGATCGTGAAGGTGGGCCGCATTGCCGGCCAGTTCGCCAAGCCGCGCACGGAAGACACCGAAACGCGCGACGGCATCACGCTGCCGTCCTATCGCGGCGACAACATCAACGGCATCGACTTCACGCCGGAAAGCCGCGAGCCCGATCCCGACCGGCTGATGCAGGGCTATGCGCAGTCGGCGGCCACGCTCAATCTGCTGCGCGCGTTTGCCAGCGGCGGCTACGCCGATCTGCACAATGTGCATCGCTGGACGCTCGGCTTCATCGCCGGTTCGCCGTCCGGCGAGAAGTACAAGGCGCTGGCGCAGCGCATCAGCGAGACGCTGGAGTTCATGGAAGCCTGCGGCATCACGCCGGCATCCACGCCGCAGCTGCGCGTCACGGATTTCTACACCAGCCACGAAGCCCTGTTCCTGAATTACGAGCAGGCGCTGACCCGCATCGATTCCACCAGCGGCGAGTGGTACGACACCTCGGCGCATTTCCTCTGGATCGGCGACCGCACGCGGCAGCCCGATGGCGCCCATGTCGAGTTCTGCCGCGGCATCAGGAATCCACTGGGGCTCAAGTGCGGGCCGTCACTGGTCGAAGACGATCTCCTGAGACTCCTTGCCATCCTCAATCCGGACAACAAGGCCGGCCGCATCACGCTCATCTGCCGCTTCGGCGCCGACAAGATCGCCGAGAAGCTGCCGCGCCTCATCCGCGCCGTGACGAAGGAAGGCGCGAAAGTCGTGTGGTCGTGCGATCCCATGCACGGCAACACGATCAAGAGCCAGGCCGGCATCAAGACGCGCTCGTTCGATCGCATTCTCAAGGAAGTGAAGAGCTTCTTCGACATCCACCGCGCCGAGGGCACGCATGCCGGCGGCGTCCATTTCGAGATGACGGGGCAGAACGTGACCGAATGCCTGGGCGGCGCGCAGGCGATTTCCGAGCAGGACCTCGCCCACCGCTATCACACCCATTGCGATCCCCGGCTCAATGCGAGCCAGGCTCTTGAGCTTGCGTTCCTGATGGCGGAAAGCTTGCGCTCCGAGCGGATGAAGGGCGCGCGCTTCGCGGTGTCCGCCTGATCCGCGATTGAGGGGCTTTGGCATGGGTGTAGCGCGTCTGCTCGCGAAAGGCTGGATCGTGTTCTGCCTCTTCGCGGGCGCCTACACCTTCGCCCACGCGGCCATGGCGGGAAGCCCGATCCCGGCTGCGCTCGCGCCGGTCGGCGTGGCGGTGCTGCTGTTCGGTGCCATGGGCGTGCTGTTCATCGCCGGCTATGGCCTGTCGGCGAGCCACAGGTTGCCGCATCTGACCCAGCTGCGCTTCACGCCCGGATTCAACGAGCTTGTGTTCCTGTTCTTCCTGGGCTTGAGCTTTCTCGTCGAGATCGCCTATCGCCCGGGCAATGGTGTCGGCATCGTGGTCTCCGCGCTGCAAGCGGCTCTGAGGCTTGTCCCCGGCCAGCGCGCCATGATCGGCGCGTTGACGCGCTGCGGTCTCGACGATGGGCGCGAGTTCGCCGGCGCGTTCGCCTGGCTGCTCGCCTTCATCTATGTGGCGTCGGCCGTGTCACGGTTGCGCATCAACGCGGCGCTGCTGCGGCTGGAGCGGAAAGCCCGCCCCGAACCGCTGGGCCCCTCTGGTGTGGCGCTGGCGCTGGGTACGGCGGCCGTCGTCGGAATCCAGTTCCTGTTCGTCGGCACGATCTACAATCTGATCGGCTGCGCAACATTCTCGGGCGTGTTGGGCGCGGTGCTGATCGGACTTGGCCCGCTGGCGCTCGGTTACCTTGTCATCGCGGCGCTGACCAATCTCCTGGCCGCCAATCCGGAAGGTTGACGACCGTTCTCCGGATTAAGCCTGATCCTCGTTCAGTTCGGCCAAACGCGTTTCGATTTCTGCGAGCGTAGCAGGCAGCCGGGCAATTCCCACGGGATAGGCATCGAGCGCACGGATCGGGTTCTCCAGAATCTCGATCTGCCGCTTGATGACCTCACGAGCCTCGATCAATTCGTCACGTTCGGTGGGCATCACCCCTCCCCGAAATTTGCTGCGCAAATTTCGACCCTCCCTCAAGGGGAGGGTATGACTCAGCTTACCGTCGGATCGGGGGCGAGGCGCACCAGCATCTTGCCGAAATTCTCGCCCTTGAAGAGCTTCAGGAAGGCGCGCGGCGCATTCTCGATGCCGTCGTCGATGGTCTCCTGCCAGTTCATCTTGCCCGCCTGGCGCCATGCGCTCATGTCGCGGATGAAGTCCGGCATCATGTCCATGAAATCGGTGACGATGAATCCCTTGATCGTCAGGCGCAGCGGAATGACGTTGATGATGTTCGCCGGTCCGGGCTGCGGGCTGGTGGCGTTGTACTGCTCGATCATGCCGCAGACCGCGATGCGGCCATGCATCCGCATGTTGGCAAGTGCCGCGTCGAGATGGGCGCCGCCCACATTCTCGAAATAGACATCGATGCCTTCCGGCGCCGCGCGCTTCAGCGCCGCGGTCAGGTCGCCGGCGGTGCGGTAGTTGATCGCCTCGTCGACGCGCGCCTCGCGCTTCAGCCATTCGCACTTCTCATCCGAACCGGCAGAGCCGACCACATAGCAGCCCTTGTTCTTGGCGATCTGGCATACGACGGCGCCGACCGCGCCGCTGGCCGCGGACACGAACACCCGTTCGCCATCCTTCAGCGCGCCCGTCCGCAAGAGCCCGCCATAGGCGGTTAGACCCGGCATGCCGAATGCGCCGAGATAGGCCTGGATGGGAATTCCGGGCACCGCATCGATCTTGGTCAGCTCGCCGCCGCCCGTGGTGAACCACTCGCGCCAGCCAGAGAAATTGTTGACGAAGTCGCCGGCCTGGAAGCGCGGATTGTTGTTCGACGACACCACCTGGCCGACCGCGCCGCCCGACAAGGTCTCGCCGATCTGGAACGGCGGCACATAGCTTTCGCGGTCGTACATCCGTCCGCGCATGTAGGGATCGACCGACATGTAGATATTGCGGACCAGGACCTGGCCGTGGGAGGGGGTCGGAATCGGGGTTTCGGCCAGCTCGAAGTCGCCCTCCGTGGGCATTCCCACCGGCCGGCGCCGCAGGCGGATTTCCCGATTTGTCCCCGTGGTCATGAATACCCCTTTACCTAGAAATGTCTTTTGAAAACCGCCGGATACGCTAGGGCCGCGGACCCTGTGTAACAAGAAGAAACATTTTATGAGTCGCCTCCCGCACCCCTGCCATGCCTCATAACCCCCGATAATTGCTAGGGGATTTTGTATTGCGCTTTCTGCAGCCCCACCCGGGAAGAACGCTTCGCGCGGGTGTCGTCGGTAACGGCGCGTTCGGCCGTCATCACGCCACCAAATACGCGCGCATTCCCGGCGTCGAACTCGTCGGCATTGCCGACCCGTGCCACGAGGCGCGCCGTCATGCGACGGCGACCCATGGCGTTCCTGCCGTGTCGGACTGGCGCGAGCTGCTTGGCACAGTCGATATCGTCAGCGTCTGCTCGCCGGCGAAAACGCACGCGTCTATCGTGCGCGCCTTCCTCAACGCCGATGCCGATGTCCTGGTCGAGAAGCCGATCGCCACCCGGCTTGATGAAGCCGATGCGCTGATCGCACTCGCCGAAGCGAAGAACCGCGTCCTGACGGTGGGCCACCAGGAGCGCTTCGTCTTCGCGCGCACCGGACTGCTCGATTACACGCACGCGCCGCTGGAAGTCGAATGCTGGCGCATGGGTCCGTGGACGGGCCGCGGCGCCGACGTGTCAGCCGTGCTCGATCTCATGATCCACGATCTTGATCTCGTGCACCGGCTTATCCCCGGCACGGTCGCTGACGTCACGGCGCATGGCCGCGGCGTGCAGACCAAGATGGCGGACGATGCAAATGCCGTCGTGACCTTCGAATCCGGCGCGATCGCCAAGCTGCACGCGAGCCGCGTGTCGCCGATCCGCCGCCGCGGCATGCGCGCAGTCTATGCCGACGGCGTGGTGGAGATCGATTTCATCACCCGCCACGTCAAGAACACCACGGGACGGCCGCTGAATCCGCTCCAGCTGGACGATCCTCTGGGCGAGTCCATTTCCGCTTTCGTCAGTGCGGCGCGCCTCGGTGCGTCCTCGCTGGTGCGGCCGGAAGAGGCCCGCCGTGCGCTGGAGACGGCGCTGATGATCGACGATGCGGCCGACCCGCTGTTCGCTGCCAACGAGAGCGAAGCCGACATCGCCATCTACGCCTAGGCGCGGTCGAACCCGAACACGCGATAGAACGCGGCTGTTGCCGCCTTGAGAAAGGCCGGCTCGGCCTCGCCGATCTTGCCCACGATCACGCGCAACTCCAGCGCCGCGACCTTGTCGAAGCGGACGGTCGAGGCGACCTTGAGCCCATTCCTGCGGCTTGGCGCGATCGGCATCGAATCCCGCCAGGCGTCCGTGTTCGACGTGATGAAGGCGAGCACAATATCCGCACGCTTGTCGTTGTCGCGCGAGATCACCAGGGCAGGGCGGACTTTCGGCCCCGCCAAATCGGTGAACGGAAAGCGCGTGAGAACGATGCTGCCGAACGCGTACATCAGGGCTTGAGGATGTCGGCTTCGCTGTAGAGGTCCGGCTCGTCGCCGAGATAGGTGAAGGCGCGGCCTTCCTCGGCGATGCGCGCCTGCGGCAAATCGCCGTCCAGCGTCTCGACGATCACGCGGACCAATTGCGTGGCCGGAACGCCGCGCCGCCGCAACTCTGCCGAGACCTTGCCGGCCTCGATGGATTCAATCACGTGCCGCATGCATCACCGGTCCGGCGGCCACATCATCGGATGATCCGGCGCATGGCCGATAATCTCGGCCTTCAGCACGCCGTCGTCGAAGGTCCCCCGCGCCATCAGCGCATGTCCAACCGATGGCGCCGCCACGTCGTGGTTCGCGATCGCCTGCGCCGCGTCCACCGTGAGCACATGGCCGTCGCGTTCCTCGACCGTCAGCATGGGCCCGGCGATCGCCCGCACCGTGGCGCGAATCTCATGGATGCCGGGCGCGAGCGGCAGGCGCGAATCCACGACCGGTGGCGGTGGCGGCAGATGCACCGCGGGCGCGCCCGGCGGTCTCAACCCGAAGATGGCGAGCGACTTCACGGTCGCCACATAGACCTTTCCATTCGCCGCAACCGGAACGATGTTCGAATCGCCCAGCGAATTGGTCCACGTGCCGGCCTGGGCGGTGAAGATCTCCTTGCCCTTGTCCGGATCGAAGGCGTGGAATTTGAGCACCTCCTGATCGAAATCCGTGGGCCGGCCCACGGCCCAGATCACGGCACTGCCGGCCTTGGTGCCGTTCGACGACACGCTGGTGAAAAAGCCGGGGAAGAACGCACCTTCGACATTGCCGGGACTCTTGTCGAATTTGAGCTTGGGCGTGCCGCTCGCGTCGATCTTCCACACCTTCACGGTGTTGTTGCCGCTCGACACGACGCGGCCGATGCCGTCCTTGCCGACATAATACGATGGCCCGCACCAGCAATTGCCGATATCGACGGAGCTGTATTCCTTGCCGCCGTTCTTGTTGCCGTTGCTGATGTCGTCGGCGTTGAACACGTACATCGTCCCGACCTTGCCGGCGGCGACCGCGAGGTTGGTCGGCTGACCGGCCTGCGGCGGCAGCAGCATGAATCCGCCCGAGCCGAAATCGAGGTCGGACTGGTCGAGCTGTTGCCAGCCATTGGTGCCCATCGGCGTGTACAGGCTCTTCACCTTCGACAGATCCTTGCGCATCTGCACGACGCTTTCGGCGATGTTCCGCTTCCTGTCGAACGAGTCACCCGAGAAATCCGAATTGCCGGTGATGAAATACACGTCGCCCGCATTGCTGGCCGCGAGCCCGAAGCCGGACATCCAGATGGTGGAGAGGAAGAAATCGTCGGTCGAGCTGGCGAGCTTGTTGGTCAGTTCGTTGGCGGCGAGCGGTGCCAGGGTCGCGGCATTCCAGCCCAGCACCCAGCCGCGCGACTTGTTGGCGTCGAAATCGCAGAAGCTGGCAAAGCCGGCGTAAAGATTGCCGTTGGCGAGCAGCAGCCCGGCGCGGTTGCGGCTCTCATGCGGATCGAAATTGTAGGTCGAGCCGTCGGACAGCTTGCCGCTTGCGGCAATCACAACGGAGTCCTGCAGATCGTTCAGGGTTGCCGGATCGAGCGCATGCACGCGATAGACCGGCTTGTTGGATTCCTTCGTGTAGGTGATGAGGTAGATGGTATGCGTGACGGGATCGATCGTCGGCGTCGAATTGATGCCGAGATTGGGTCCGCCATTGGTGCACCCGCCGGGAAGGGAGTTGCGCAACACCGGCGTGCCGAGATTGCGCTGTAACAGGATGTCGCCCGTGTTGGCGTCGATGGCGTAGACCGTGTTGCTTTCGGTGGCGATGTACACTACCTCGCGCGCGCTGTTGCCGTTCACCGACTGGTTGCCGAGGATCAGCGGCTGGGCGTCGACCTGGTCGTCCAGCACGGTGGAGGCGAGCAGGCCGAAGCGGCTGCCGGCAACATTGCCTGCTCTCAAGTGACCCTCGTGGCTGTTCCAGCCGGTGCGGAAATTGTCGTAGTGGTAGGTGAGGATGTCGATCGGCGTACCGGCCTTCGCTCCCGTCACCAGCCCCGCGACGGCCAGAGCCGCCAAACCCATCCGCACGCGAGACAGCGACTGTCGCACCGCTCATCCTCCCCAAGATGCCGGCCGCACTCTGCGCTACAATCGGGTGCGGCGACAATCACGCTTCGATAACGGAACAAACGACGGACATGCGAGGCACCACTGCGACGTGCTCCGCGTTCTCCGCGACCTCCGCGTGAAATTTTCCCTTTATGCCCGGATGCTCTAAACACCTGCCATGGCCGATACATTCCGCATCGCGCTCGCCCAGGCCAATCCGCTGATGGGCGACATTCCCGGCAATCTCGCCAAGGCGCGGGTTTTGCGCGCGGATGCCGCGAAGAACCGCGCCGATCTCATTCTCTTCAGCGAGCTCTACATCGTTGGCTATCCGCCGGAGGATCTCGTGCTCAAGCCGGCGCTGCAGGAGGATGCGCGCGAGGCGATCGAAGCGCTGGCGAAGGACACGGCAGACGGCGGACCGGCGGTGCTGATCGGTACGCCATGGGTGGATGGCGACCGCCTCTACAACGCGTGCCTCTATCTCGACGAAGGCAAGATTGCGGGCCGCACTTACAAACACGATCTGCCGAACTACGGCGTGTTCGACGAGAAGCGCGTGTTCGCCGTCGGGCCGATGCCGGGGCCGTTCAACATCCGGGGCATTCGTATCGGCGTGCCGGTGTGCGAGGACATCTGGACTCCCGATGTCGTCGAGTGCCTTGCCGAAACCGGCGGGGAGATCCTGCTGGTGCCGAACGGCTCGCCGTTCGAGGCCGGCAAGGAAGATGTGCGGCTCAATCTCATCGTCAGCCGCGTGAAGGAAAGCGGGCTGCCGCTGATCTACCTCAATCAGGTCGGCGGGCAGGACGAGCTGGTGTTCGATGGCGCCTCGCTCGTGTGCAATGCGGATGGCACGCTCGCCCACGCGCTGCCGGCGTGGGAGGAGGCGCTCGTCGTCACCGAATGGACGCGCGCGGGCGAAGGCTGGGTGTGCGCCAAAGGCGAATGCGCGGGCGAGGAGATGCGAGAGCAATCCGTCTATCACGCCATGATGCTGGGCCTGCGCGATTACGTGAACAAGAACCGTTTCCCCGGCGTGGTACTGGGATTGTCGGGCGGCATCGACTCCGCGCTCTCCGCTGCTGTGGCTGTCGATGCGCTTGGCGCGGCGCGCGTGCGCTGCGTGATGCTGCCGTCGAAATACACCTCACAGGAATCCCTCGACGACGCGGCGGAGGTGGCAAGGCTGCTCGGCTGCAAATATGAAACCGTGCCGATCGAACCCGCGGTGGCCGCGTTCACCGCGTCGCTTGGGAACACCTTCGCCGGGCGCGCGGTCGACACGACGGAAGAGAACATCCAGTCGCGCATCCGCGCCCTCATGCTGATGGCGATCTCCAACAAGTTCGGCCCCATGGTGCTGACCACCGGCAACAAGTCGGAGATGAGTGTGGGCTACGCCACGCTCTATGGCGACATGTGCGGCGGCTACAATGCACTGAAGGACGTCTACAAGACGGAAGTGTTCCGTCTGGCGCGCTGGCGCAACGGGAATGTGCCGCGCGGCGCGTTGGGTCCGAAGGGTCGCGTCATGCCGGACAATGTCATCACCCGGCCGCCGACGGCGGAACTGCGTGCCGGCCAGAAGGACGAGGACTCGCTGCCGCCGTATGAAATCCTCGACGGCATTCTCGAGATGCTGGTGGAAGGCGAGAGGTCGTTCGAGGAGGTTGTGGCGAAGGGCTATGCGCCGGCCACCGTCAAGCGCATTGAACAGCTGCTCTATGTGTCCGAATACAAGCGGCGGCAGGCGCCGCCGGGCGTGAAGATCACGCGGCGCAATTTCGGCCGCGACCGCCGCTACCCGATCACGAACGCCTTCCGGGACGCGCGATGACGTGACCGGCGACACCGATCTGGAATCGAAACTCGTCGCCGTGCTCGCGCGCGCACGGCCGGGCACCAACGGCATCCGCAATCTGCGGCGGCTCTCTGGCGGCGCGACGCAGGAAACCTGGTCGTTCGAAGCGGTGCGCAGCGATAGCGTGACACCGCTCATCCTGCGCCGTGCGCCGCGCGCGTTTCAGGGCGAGGAGCGGCAGGCGATCGGCCTTGTCGCCGAAGCCTTGCTGATCGGGCTGGCGCATGATGCGGGCGTGCCGGTGCCGAAGATCGAGATTGTGCTGCAGCCGTCCGACGACATGGGCGAAGGCTTCATCGCGCAGTTCATCGACGGCGAAACGCTCGGTGGCAAGATCGCCCGCGATCCGAAATTCGCGGAAGCCCGCAAGGCGCTCGCCCACGCTTGCGGCGAAACCGCGGCGCGCATCCATGCCATCCCGACCGAACGCCTGACCATGCTGAAGCGCCTGCCGCCGCGCACCCGCCTCGATGAACTGTTCCGCCGCTATAAGATCGATGGCACGCCGCGGCCCGTGTTCTCGCTCGCCTTCGCATGGTTGCGCGAACGCATTCCATCCGAACCCGAACGCTTGCAGGTCGTTCATGGAGATTTCCGCAACGGCAATCTGATCGTGGGGCCCGAAGGCTTGCGCGCCGTGCTCGACTGGGAGCTCGCCCATCTTGGCGATCCGGTCGAGGACCTCGGCTGGATGTGCGTCGGCTCGTGGCGCTTCGGCGAAATCGCCAAGCCGGCGGGCGGTTTCGGCACGCGCGAAGAGTTGCTCGCGGGTTACGTGGCCGGCGGCGGCACGGCGCCATCGCCCGAACATCTCACATTTTGGGAAGTGTTCGGTTCGCTCAACTGGGGCATCATGTGTTCGGCCATGGCGCCGGTGTTCACGAGCGGCCTCGATCCCAGCATCGAGCGCGCCATGATCGCGCGGCGCGTGTCGGAAACGGAGATCGATCTGCTCAACCACATTCTGCCGCGGAGCTGAGAGATGCAGGACAAGCCGCCGCCCGATGAAATCCTTGGCGCCGTCGCCCGCCTGATGCGCGAGCTGCTGCCGCAGATGAGCGGCCGTTCCGCCTTCATGCTGCGTGTCGCCGCCAACGCCGTCGATCTGGTGCAGCGGCAGATCGCGCTTGCCGCACTTTCCGATGAAGAAGAGCGCGCGCGGCTGACCTCCCTGCTGCAACGCGACGGCGAGCTGGCCGAGCTGAATGCGGCGCTGTGCGCGGCCATCGAGAGCCGCGAGATCGGCGGGGAGACGCCGGGGCTCGCCGAACATCTCTGGGCCACGACGCTTGCCAAGCTCGCCGTCGACCAGCCGAATTATGCGGCTTACCGCCGGCTCGCCAATCCGCCACAAAAGGACTGAAGTCATGGATTACGCATTGCCGGAGGCGCTGACCGCCTATCTCGCCGAGCTCGACGATTTCATCGCGCGAGAAATCGTTCCGCTCGAACAGCAGGACGACAACATCCGCTTCTTCGATCACCGCCGCGAACATGCGCGCACCGATTGGGATGCGGGCGGCCTGCCGCGCCGCGAATGGGAATTGCTCATGCGCGAAGCCAAGCGCCGCGCCGACAAGGCCGGTCACCTGCGTTTCGCGTTGCCCAAGGAGATCGGCGGCAAGGGCGGATCCAATCTGTGGATGGCGGTGATCCGCGAGCACCTCGCCGCCAAAGGTCTCGGCCTGCACAACGATCTGCAGACGGAGCATTCCATCGTCGCCAATCATCCCCTGGCCCTGATGCTCTGGCATTTCGGCACGGACGCGCAGAAGCGCGACTATCTGCCTGGCAGTCTCGATGGTTCCATACGCATCACGTTCGGGTTGACGGAACCCAACCACGGCTCCGACGCCACGCACATGGAAACCCGCGGCGTGCGTGAGACGCGCGATGGCAAAGAAGGCTGGCGCCTCAACGGCGAGAAGATGTGGACGACCGGCATGCATGTCGCCACGCATTGCGCCGTGTTCGCGCGCACGTCCGGCGCCGATGGCGATGCCCGCGGCATCACCTGTTTCCTTGTTCCGGCCAGCGATCCCGGCGTGAAGATCGAGGAGTATCTGTGGACCTTCAACATGCCGACGGATCATCCGCGCGTCAGCTTCACGAATGTGTGGGTGCCGGATTCAACCGTGCTGGGTCCGCCGGAAGGCGGGCTCGCAGTCGCGCAATTGTTCGTGCACGAGAACCGCATCCGCCAGGCGGCCAGTTCGCTGGGTGCCGCCGTCTACTGCATCGAGGAAAGCGTGAAACATGCCCGCCTGCGCCGCCCGTTCGGCGAGCCGCTTGCCAACAACCAGGCCATCCAGTGGCCGCTGGTGGAGCTGGCCACGCAGGCCGAGATGCTGCGCCAGCTCATCCGCAAGACGGCCTGGGAGATGGACACGATGAGCGCGAAGGACATCGCCATCCATCTCTCCGACAAGGTGTCGATGTGCAATTACTGGGCAAATCGCCTGTGCTGCGAAGCGGCGGACCGCGCCATGCAGGTGCATGGCGGCATCGGCTATTCGCGCCACAAGCCGTTCGAGCACATTTATCGCCACCACCGGCGCTACCGCATCACGGAAGGTTCGGAGGAAATCCAGATGCGGCGCGTGGCGGGCTTTCTGTTCGGCTATATGGGTCCGCGCCGCAAGGCCTTCGAGGCGATGGAGAAGGAGTACGAAGCCGGACGTGCGGCCGGCAAATCCGACCGGGATTTGTTGGTGTGAACAGCACCTTTTCTCGCGCGAGCAGGGGAAGTACATCTGAAATCACCCTCGCCCCCACGAAGTGGGGGAGAGGGCAGGGTGAGGGGGCGGTGCAGAGCAGATGACTATTGAGAAATTTCAAATGCTCCGTCGCGATGGAAAAACGATAGCTGAAAACATGAAGTCAGCAGATATCGCGAAATTGGGGCCTTTCGAACCCATAGTCGAACTGAGTTGGCAGAGCGGGAAAAAGAAGATCGTCATGTCAAATTTGCATGGAATTTGGGGAATTGTTGTGAAGGGCCGGAATTTCATAGCCGCAAAGCAGGCTGACGATGATAGCCGC
>Ga0335085_10004115_pt1 | contig 24372 bp, 22 predicted proteins | sample Lox_Sample_45_FD_206712 | JGI IMG/M metagenome (GOLD analysis project Ga0335085, IMG submission 206712) | Soil microbial communities from Loxahatchee National Wildlife Refuge, Florida, United States - Lox_Sample_4.5 | ecosystem: Environmental > Terrestrial > Soil > Wetlands | place: USA...
GCTCGCCTCCGGGCGCCCGCAGTCGGCGTCTTCCCTCCTCGCTCGTCGCAAGCTCCTCGCTCGTCAGTCCAGACGCCGACGCGCCCTTCGGCTCGCGGGGCGGAAGTCAAGTGGCGTTTTACCGGCGCAAGTATTAGTTGCTATTTTCGATTTACCGATGATTTCGTGGGCTGCTCGTCGTCGCAACGGCGCAGAATTGTGTCAGTTCGCCTCCGGAAGGGGTGGCCGATGAGCAGCGTGCGGGTACTAGTGGGCACGCGCAAGGGCGCGTTCGTGCTGACCGCGGACGGCAAGCGCGATCAGTGGGAGGTCAGCGGGCCGCACTTCGCCGGCTGGGAGATCTACCACGTCAAGGGATCGCCGGCCGATCAGGACCGGCTCTACGCCTCGCAGTCGAGCGGCTGGTTCGGCCAGGTGATCCAGCGGTCCGACGACGGCGGGGCCAGCTGGGAGCCGGTCGGCAACGATTTCAATTATCAAGGCCGAACGGGGACCCATCAGTGGTACGACGGCACCCCGCATCCCTGGGAGTTCGCCCGGGTCTGGCACCTGGAGCCGTCGCTTGACGACCCCGATGCCGTCTACGCGGGCGTGGAAGACGCCGGGCTATTCCACTCGGACGACGGCGGCAAGCACTGGCAGGAACTGCCCGGGCTCCGCGGCCACGAGTCCGGGCCGTCGTGGCAGCCGGGAGCGGGCGGGATGTGCCTGCACACGATCCTGCTTGACCCGTCCCGGGCCGGGCGGATGTTCACGGCCATCTCGGCCGCGGGCGCGTTCCGGTCCGACGACGCCGGCCAGACCTGGCAGCCGGTGAACCGCGGCCTGCGCTCCGAGGGGATCCCGGACGGCGACGCCGAGGTCGGCCACTGCGTGCACCGCCTGGCCATGCACCCGTCACGCCCGTCCGTGCTGTACATGCAGAAGCACTGGGACGTGATGCGCAGCGACGACGCCGGCGAATCGTGGCGCGAGATCAGCGGCGACCTGCCGACCGACTTCGGCTTCCCCATCGACGTGCACGCGCACGAGCCGGAGACCGTCTACGTCGTGCCGATCACCAGCGACTCGCACCACTTCCCGCCCGAGGGGAAGCTGCGCGTCTACCGCAGCCGCACCGGCGGGGACGAGTGGGAGCCGCTCACCCGGGGCCTGCCGCAGGAGCACTGCTACGTCAACGTGCTGCGCGACGCGATGGCCGTCGACTCCCTGGAGTCCTGCGGGATCTACTTCGGCACCACCGGCGGCCAGGTATACGCGTCGGCCGACGCCGGCGACAACTGGGCGCCGATTGTCCGTGACCTGCCCGCCGTGCTGTCCGTCGAGGTCCAGACACTGTCATGACCGGGGAGACCGATGCCGCCCGGATGGCCCTCATCCGGGTGGCGCTGCCCGCGCACCTGCGGACCCTGGCCCGGATCAGCGGCGAGGTCGAGCTCCCGGTCTCCGGGCCGGTGACCCAGGGCTCGGTGCTCGACGCGCTGGAAGCCAGGTACCCGATGCTGTGCGGCACCATCAGAGACCAGCGGACCGGGCGGCGCCGGGCGTTCATCAGGTTCTTCGCCTGCGAGCGGGACCTGTCGCACGAGCAGCCGGACGACCCGCTGCCCGGGGCGGTCGCGTCCGGCGCCGAGCCGTACCTGATCGTCGGCGCCATGGCGGGCGGCTAGGTCAGCCCGGGTCTAGGTCAGCCCGGGTCTAGGTCAGCCCGGGTCTAGGTCAGCGCAGTTCCGCCAGTTGCGCCGCCGCGGCGCGGGCCTCGCGGACCGCGGTGGCGGCGTCGGTGGTGCGCAGCTCGCCGCCTTCCACCACTGGCGTGCCGCCGACCAGGAGGAGCTCGAGCGGGGCGGGCGGGCCGAGCACCAGAGCGGCGACCGGGTCCCCGGCCGCCCCGTGCGCGATGGCGTCGTGCGCTAGCGTGTCGAGCCGCCACAGCGCGATATCGGCCAGCATGCCCGGTCGCAGCGCGCCGGTCTCGTCATCGCGGCCCAGGCAGCGGGCGCCACCGCGGGTGCCGAGCCACAGCGCCTGCCGGGCGGTCAGCGCCGCCGGGCCGCCGTCGTCCCTGACCCGGGCGGCCAGCAGGGCCTGGCGCAGCTCGCCCGCCAGCGACGTGCCCTCGCTCGAAGCGGCGCCATCCACCCCGAGCCCGACCCCGGCCCCGGCCCCGAGCAGTCGCCTGACCGGCGCGATGCCCGCGCCGAGCCGCGCGTTGGAGGTAGGGCAGTGCGCCACCGAGGTGCCGGTGGCGGCGAACCGCTGTACCGCGGTGTCGTCCAGGTGCACGCAGTGCGCCAGCCACACGTCCGGGCCTAGCCAGCCGAGGTCCTCGGCGTACTCAGCGGGGGTGCAGCCGTGTGCCTGCCGGCAGTACGTGTCCTCCTCGCGGGTCTCCGCCAGGTGCGTGTGCATCCGCACGCCCAGGCGACGGGCCAGGGCGGCCGACTCGCGCATCAGCCGGGGCGTGACCGAGAACGGGGAGCACGGCCCGGCCGCCACCCGGACCATGGCACCGGGGGCGGGATCGTGGAACCGGCGCACGGCGTCCTCGGTCGCGGCCAGGACCGCGTCGGTGTCCTCGACGGTCTCGTCGGGCGGCAGGCCACCCGCGGAGCGTCCCAAGTCCATCGATCCCCGGCACGGGTGGAAACGCACGCCCACGCGGGCCGCCGCCTCGATCTCCGCGGCGAGCGGGTCGCCGTCAGCGCCGCCGCCAGCTGGGCCGCCGCGCGGGAAGATGTAGTGGTGGTCGGTGCTGGTGCTGCACCCGGACAGAGCCAGCCAGGCCAGTCCGGCGGTGGCCGCGGCGTGGACCTGCCCGGCGTCGATCCTGGCCCAGACGGGATACAGCTCGGACAGCCAGTCGAACAGCACCGACTGCTGCGCCCGGCCCTGGGTCAGCCACTGGTACAGGTGGTGGTGCGTGTTGACCAGGCCCGGGGTGGCCAGGCAGCCGGCCCCGTCGATCCGCCGGGTCCCGGCCGAGGCCGGAACCAGGGACCCGGCCGGACCGTCTCCCACCGCGGTGATCCGCCCGTCCGCCACCACGATATGGCCGGTGCGGTATTCGGTGCCGCTCCGGTCGTGCCGAGGGCCGTCCATCGTCGCGATCGCGCAGTTCTCGATGACGACCGGTCCGCCGCTGATCAGCTGCCCCGGTAGGTCGAGTAGGCGTACGGGCTGAGCAGCAGCGGCACGTGGTAGTGCTCGTCCCTGGCGGTGATCTCGAACGTGATGGCCACCTCCGGGTAGAACGACGCGGCGCCGCGGGCGGCGAACCAGGGCCCGGTGGCGAACGTGATGCGGTAGACGCCGGGCTCGAACTCCGCGCTGCCCCCGTGGCCGGCCAGCCGCAGGCGCCCGTCGCCGTCGGTCTGCCCCTGGCTGGCCGGCGCCCATCCGCCCCCGCTGCCGCCGTCGTCACGGCGCTCCAGCCGGACCTGGACGCCCGCGGCGGGGCGTCCGGTCGTCGCGTCGAGGACGTGCGTGGACAGCGTCACAGGTTCAGCAGCTTCGTCATCCGGAGCCGGGTTATCTTCAGCAGTTCGGCGCGCACCACACCCCGTTCGGCATCCTGGTTGTTCGCTAGCCTGGCCCGGAGCTGGGTCAGCATCTCCTGGCCGGACAGGCCGCTGGCACAGATCAGGAAGATATGGCCGAACCGCTGCTCGTAGGCCCGGTTGCCGTCGGCGAGGCCCCGCTTGACCTCGTCGGCGGCCGCGGCGGCGCCCGACTGCTCCGCCGCCGACATCCCGCCCTGGGCGGTAGGGTCACCGATGCGCGGATGACCGTTCATGCTCTCAAGGATATCGTCCCAGGTCAGAGTGTCGAATGCGGCGTCGATGGCGGCTAGCAGCGCCGCCGCGTCCGGGTAGGGGCGGCCGCCGGCGACGGCTTTCGCGAACGCCGTCGACGCGCAGCAGGCGAAGACGTCGCGCTCGGCGTCCGGCGGCGGGGCGGCGTTGAAGGAGCCGAGGGTCACGGACGCCTGCGGGCTCGTATTCGCCATACGGACATCCAACCAGGCCCGGCCGCCCACCTGGTAGCCGCCCGCCGGCTCAATCGCCGGTAACCTGACTCAGGCCATTTTGGAGCTTTCGCTAAATAATAGGCAGCTAGAGTGCGCGGGAACGCTTCACCGCGGGGAGGTGATTCCGTGCGGGTCAGGGACCTGTTGAACGTGCCTGGCCTGGGGCTCAGGCTGCTCACCGACGTCGCGGGCGTGGACCGGCCGATCCGGCACGTCTTCACCACCGACCTGCCCGACCCCAGCCGCTACCTGACGCCGGGCGTCCTGGTGCTGACCGGCCTGATCTGGTGCCGCGGGCCGGGGGACGCCGACCGGTTCGTGTCGGCCCTCGAGCGGGCCGGGGTCGCGGCGCTCGGCGCGGGCGAGGCCCTGGGCACAGTGCCGGCCGAGGTGGTCCAGGCGTGTGCCCGGCACGGCATACCGCTGCTCGCGGTGCCGGCCGAGACCTCGTTCGCCGCCGTCACCGAGGAGGTGGGACGGCGGCTGAGCGGGGACCGCGCCACCGCGATGACGCGGGTCCTCGGGCGGCGCCGGCTGCTGCTGTCCGCGGTGGCCGAGGGAGCGGGCCTGGACGCGATGTTCCGGCTGATGAGCCGGGAGCTCGGCGCCGAATGCTGGCTGCTGACCGGGCTCGGCCGGGTCGTGGGCGGGACCGGCCCGTCCCTGCCTGAGCCGCTGGCGCTGCGGCTGGCGTGCGAGTACCTCAGGGCGGACCGGCTGCCCGCCGCCGCCGAGGTGACCGCCCCGGAGCTGGACGCGGGGACGTACTCGCTGCTCCCGGTGGGCGGCGAGCCGAGGATCACCAGCTGGTTCCTCGCCTGCGCGGGCCGTGAGCAGGACTGGCCGCACGAACTGCGGGAGACCGTGGCCGAGCTGGCCGCGGACGTGGCGCTCGAACGGGCCAGGCTCGACGCGGCCAGGACCGGCGACCGCAAGCTGGCCGAGGCGATCGTCGGCCTGCTCGCCGCCGGCGGCGAGGGAGCCGCCCCGGCCGAGATCGCCTCGCTGATGCGCGCGGCCGGGCTGCCTCCTGACGGCCGTCACGTGGTCGTCGCCCTGGCGGCCGAGGCCGACCGCAGTGTCGGCCGGGGCGCCAGCCCGGACGCCGGCCAGTGGAGCCGGGACCTGGCGGCGGAGCTGGCCGCGCCGCTCGCCGACGGCGCCCTCGCCGCCCCGCTGGGCGAAGAGGTCATCCTGCTGATCCCGGTCCCAGAAAACGCTGTCCAAGAAAACGCTGTCCCGGATGACAACGCCGCGGAGGACGGGGCTTCGGAGGACAATGCCTCGGCCGCGCATGCATTGGCCGACCGGATCCGCTCGGTGGAGCCCGTCGTGGCCGCCGACCGTTCCCATATCAGGGTCACGGCCGGGGTCAGCGCCCCCGCCCGGGGCGTGACCGCGCTGGCCGGCGCGCTGCACGAGGCCGGCAGCGCCCGCCGTCTCGCCGCGATCAGGGGCGAGGCGGCCGTCTCGGCGCTGACCAGCGACGAGGTCGCCTCACACGAACTCCTGCTGGCCACGGTGCCGCCCAGCGTGCTGCGTTCGTTCCGGGCCCGCCTGCTCGGCCCGCTGCTGGCCTACGACGACAGGCACCGGGCCGAGCTGCTGCCGACGCTGCGCGAGTTCCTGGCCTGCTCGGGGTCGTGGAACGCGTGCGCGGCGAAGATGTACGTGCACGTCAACACGGTGCGCTACCGGATCAGGCGGATCGAGGAACTGACCGGCCGGGACCTGTCCTGCCTGAACGACCAGGTGGACTTCTATCTCGCCCTTCAGATTCGCTAGCTTGTCCGGGTGGTGGTGATCAGGGCCGGCTCGGCGGCGCACGCCGCGCAGATCGCGGCCGTCCAGCGTGAGACCTGGTTCGCCGCCTACGAGGGCGTCATCGCCCCCGAGGTCATCGACCGCGTCACCGTTCCCGACGACGGCGCGAGGATCAGGCAGTCGTTCAGGACCCGCCCCTGGCAGCGCATGCTCGTCGCCGTCGATCCTGATGCTGGCGATTCCGGCAGTCCGGCTCCCGGTACTCCCGCTTCCGGCGGGATCGTCGGCTACGCGTCCTTCGGCCCGGAGACGGACGTGCTGAACGCGCCGTGGCCGCACCCGCTCACCGCGGACGGCGAAGGCGGCCGCGTCGCCGAGCTCTACGCGCTTTACGTCCGTCCCGCCTGGTGGTCGACCGGTACCGGGCGCGCGCTCATGGAAAAGGTCCTGGCCCGGTCCGCGGCCGCCGGGTACCGGTTCATCACGCTGTGGGTGCTGCGCGACAACCAGCGTGCCCGCCGGTTCTACGAGCGGGCCGGATTCGCGCCCGACGGTGCCACCAACGTCCTCACCGGGCTCGGCGGCGTCCTTGAAGTCCGCTACCGTCGTGCCGTTGACCAGGAACTATAATAACGGGTTCTGGATCTCATAAAGACTATCTCTTGGACTTCTAGATGACGGAACGGCAGGCTGGAGGAGAAGCGAAACGACAGGAAGGGGCGTCATGACGGACGCCAGGACGACGGCCGCTACCTACTTCGACGCCTGGCAGGCGCGCGACTTCGACCGGCTGCGCTCGGTGCTGGCCGATGATGCGGAGTTCGACGGGCCGCTGGGCCACGCGCGGGGCGCCGACGGCTGCCTGCGGGGCCTGCGGGGCATGGCCCAGATGATGACCGGCCTCGACGTGCGCAAGGTGTTCCACGACGGGGATGACGTGCTGACCTGGTACGACCTGGCCACCAGCGTCGCCGAGACGGTCCCGGTGGCCAACTGGATGCACGTCCAAGACGGCAAGATCACGCAGATCAAGGCGGCCTTCGACGCCCGGGGCATCGCCGGCGGCCTGAAATAGCCAACACCGAAATAGGGCCAATCGCGCGCGAAGCGGCACTGTCGGCCCGGGTCCGCGGCTGACAGCCTGGAGGAGTGCCGCGCCGCCTGATCCAGCTCTTCACCGGGCTCGTGCTCTACGGGATCAGCGACTCGATGCTGCTCCTGGCCGGGCTGGGCGTGGACCCGTGGGACGTGCTGCACCAGGGCCTGGCCCGGCGGACCGGCGTGCCCGTCGGGACCTGGGCGATCATCGTGGGCGTGGTGGTGCTGCTGCTCTGGATCCCGCTGCGGCAGCGGCCGGGGATCGGCACGCTGTGCAATGTCGTCGTGGTGGGCGCGGTCATCGACGCGGTCCTGGTCACGGTCTCCCCGCCGCATTCGCTCCCGGTCCAGGCCGCCGTCATGGTGTCCGGCGTGGTCCTGAACGGCGTGGCGACGGGCCTGTACATCGGCGCCGGACTAGGACCAGGACCCAGGGACGGGCTGATGACCGGGTTCGCCGCCCGCGGCCACTCGCTGCGGCTCGTGCGGACCTGCATCGAGATCACGGTGCTGGCAGCCGGCTGGCTGCTCGGCGGCACGGTCGGCGTCGGCACCGTCGTGTACGCGGTCTGCATCGGGCCGCTCGCCCACATCTTCGTCCCCCTGTTCAGCCGCCCGAAGCCTGGCAAAGCTGCTCGAACCGCGACTTCGACAGGTTCATGACCGCCGCGCTGTCCCGGACGGACAGCCCGGCAGCGCGCAACGCCGCCGCCGTAGCTCGCGCCTTCGCGCCTAGCTCGTCATTCGCGCGGCGGAGTTCGGCGGCGGCTGTGTCCCGGCGCGACCGTCCGTGGTGGTAGTCGACGATTATCTCGCCTGCCAGGCCGGGCACGTCATACACGTAATGGACCGTTATCTCCGTCGCCTGGTCCGCGCCGGTGATGAAGTGCTTCACCGCCTCGACCTCCTCGTGGAGCTCTGCGATGGTCCGGCCGCCCGCGCTTCCGGGATATCCCTGGGGAAGCGCGGTCCAGACCCAGTTTCCGGTATCAAGCGCCTGCTCGCGGAGGACCGTTACGACCAGGTTGATCATGGGCTCGCTCATTCCATCCAGTCCTTCCCGAACACGGGAGCCAGGTCGTCACGCAGACGATCAAGTTTTGCCATGGTGATGTCGCGCACCGGAACGGTAGTTCTCGCGATGACGACCTGATTGCCGTCGTAGAGCAGCAGCATCCGTGCTGATCGCGTGGACTCGGCCCAATCCGGACGGTACCCAAATTGCCTGGAGAGCTGATAGATGCGATCGCGAAGCTCCTGGTAAGTCGTTAACACAAGGCTGAACCTAGTCCGCTGGACACCGTTGAGTCCAGCAGGCTAAGGCTTGTGTCGCGGTGACTCTGGCCGACCGCGACACGCCATTTGGGCAGCTTCGCATGCAGTCGGGTGGTTAAGTCGATTGACTGAGGCGCGCGACGCGCGGGCGCGCGTAGCGTCGGCACGATGACGGCGAAGCTGGTCGGCCGGGACGCCGAACTCCAGGTGCTGACCGGCCTCATCGACCAGGCCGGCGCCGGCGGGTCGGCCATCGTAGTCACCGGCGAGCCGGGTATCGGGAAGTCGGCCCTGCTAGCCGAGGCGGAGGCCCAGGCTCGCGCGGCCGGCTGCCGCGTGCTCGCCGCGACTGGCGTCGAGTCCGAGGCCCAGCTGCCCTTCGCCGGGCTGCACCAGCTTCTGCGGCCGCTGCTGCGTGCCGCGAGGGAGCAGCTCAAGCCGGCCCACCGCCGGGCGCTGCTGGCGGCGTTCGGGCTCGAGGACGGCCCGCCGCCGGAGCCGTTCCTGATCGCGCTGGCCGCCGTCAGCCTGCTCGCGGCCGCCGGGGCCGAACGTCCCGTCGCCGTGCTCGCTGACGACGTGCAGTGGCTGGATCCGCAGAGCCTGGAGGTCCTGACGTTCATGGCCCGCCGGGCCGCCTCGCACCCGTTCGTCATCATCGGCGCGACCAGGACCGGGCACCCTAGCCCGTTCACCGCGGCCGGGCTGCCAGCCCTGGAGGTCGGCGGGGTGGACGAGGCGGCAGCGGATCAGATCCTGCTCGTCACGGCCAGCGTCCGCAGCGCGGCCGACCGGCAGCGGATCAGGCGCGAGGCACGCGGTAACCCGCTCGCCCTGCTCGAGCTGCCGGGAGCGTGGGCCGGAGCGGCCGCCGACTGGCAGCCGCCCACCCTGTCCGCGCGGCTTGAGCGCGCGTTCGCCGGGCGGCTGGCCGAGCTGCCGCCGCGCACCAGGGACGCGGTCCTGGTCGCCGCGGCTGACTCGGCCGGCACGCTGGGAGAGATCCTGGCCGCCGCCGCCGCGCTGAGCGGCTCCGAGGCCAGCGCTGACGCGCTGAGCGGCTCCGGGACCAACGTCGGCGTTCTCGGCCCGGCCGTCACCGCCGGGCTGCTCTCGGTCGCCGGCGACCAGGTGGTGTTCCGTCATCCGCTGGTGCGCTCCGGCGTGCTTCAGTCGGAGCCCTTGACCCGGCGGATGGCGGCCAACGCGGCGCTGGCCCGCGTTCTGGCCGGTGAGCCCTACCGCCGGACCTGGCACCGGGCCCAGTCGATCGTCGGCCCGGACGACGGCGTCGCCGACGAGCTCCAGGCCAACGCGACGCTCGCACTGCGCCGCGGCGCGGTCATGTCGGCCATCGCCGACCTCCAGCGCTCCGCCCAGCTGACCAGCGCCCTGGCGGTCCGCGGCCACCGGCTGCTGATGGCGGCCGAGCACGCGTTCGGCCTCGGCCGGGCCGACCTGGTCGACCAGCTGGTCCGCGAGGCGGCCGGCCCCGATCTGTCCGAGCTCGACCAGGCCAGGATCCAGTGGCTGCGGGAGATCTTCAACGACGGCGTGCCGGGAGACGCCGTCCGGGTGCTCGAACTCTGCGCCATCGCCCGTGAGTCGGACCGGGCCGGGGACCGCGACCTGGCCCTGAACCTGCTGCTCGGGGCGGCGCTGCGGTGCTGGTGGGCCGATACCGGGCCGGCCGCGCGCGCCCGGGTGGCCGAGGTGGCCGGTGAGTTCACCGGAGCCGACGGCGATCCGCGCTACGCCGCCGCCCTGGCCGTCGCCGAGCCGGTCAGACAGTGCGCCGCGGTCATGGACCTGCTGGCCCGGTTCGCCGTGGCGGACGTGGCCGACGCCGGCGCACTGCACATGCTCGGCATGGCCGCGCACGCGATCGGCGACACCGTCCGCAGCGTCGACTACCTCGGCCGGGCCGAGACCCTGCTCAGGGACACCGGCAAGCTAGGGCTGCTCTCCCAGGTGCTCAGCATGCAGGTCATCGACTGGCTGGAACTGGGTGACTGGGACCGGGCGGCCGCCGCGGCCGAGGAGGGCACCCGGCTGGCCGGGGACACCGGCCAGCCGATCTGGAGGGCAGGCACCCTGGTCTGCGACGCGCTCAACCACGCCTTCCGCGGCGATGCCGAGAAGGCGTTCAGGTTCGCCGCCGAGGCCGAGCTGATGTCCAGCCAGCGGCGGCTGAACGACCTCCTGTCCTGCGTGCAGCGAGCCCGGGGCGCGGCGCTGGCCGCGGCCGGCCAGCACGCCGCCGCCTATCGCGAGCTGCGGCGCCTGTTCGAACCGGCCGACCCGAGCTTCCATGAGCGGGAACAGTACGGCGGGCTGATGTTCCTCGCCGACGCGGCCGGCCCGGCCGGGGAACTAGCAGACGCACGCCAGATCACCGAGCGGCTGACGGGACTGGCGGCGCGGACCCCGGCGCCGCTGCTCCAGGTCCACGTCGCCTACGCGCGAGCCGTCCTGGCCGATGATGCCGATGCGGGCCCGCTCTATGCTGATCTCGTGGGACGCGACCTCGCCCGCTGGCCCTGGGCCCGGGCGCGTGCCCAGCTGGCCTACGGGCGCTGGCTGTCCCGCCAGGGCCGACATCGACAGTCGGAGGAGGTGCTCCGCGCCTTGCCGGGCACCTTCGAGCGGATCGGCGCCCGGCCGTGGGCCTGCCTGGCCCGGGCGGAGCTGCGGGCCGTGTCGCATCCCGGGAACCGCCACGCCGCGGACAGCGGGACATGCCCGCCCGCCCGCTGATCGGCCGGGACCGCGAGCTGGCGGTCCTGGCCGGGATGATCGGCGACGTGCCGGAACGCGGCGGCGCCGTCGTGGTGGTCGGGGAGGCAGGTATCGGGAAGTCCTCGCTGCTGCGCGCCGCGGCGCAAACGGGACGTGAGGCTAACTGCCGGATCCTCCTCACCACTGGCGTCGAAGCCGAGGCCCAGCTTCCGTTCAGCGGCCTGCACCAGCTCATCCGGCCGGTGCTCGGCGATGCCGAGGGCCTGCCGGAGACGCAGCGCCGGGCCTTGTCCGCCGCCTTCGGTGGCGGCGACGGGGCGCCGCCCGAGCCGTTCATGATCGCGCTGGCCGCCCTGAACCTGCTGGCCGAGGCGGCGGCCGCCCGACCGCTGGTGCTGATCGCCGACGACGTGCACTGGCTCGACCGGCCCAGCCAGGAGGCGCTGGCGTTCATCGCCCGCCGGGTCAGCGCCGATCCGATCCTGCTCGTCGCGAGCGTACGCAAGGGCCACGACACGATCGTGGCCACCGTCGGGCTACCCGAGCTGGAGATCGGCGGGCTCGACGACGCGTCGGCACGCGAGGTCCTGGCCGGGCACGGCCCGGACCTCAGCTACGCGGACACCGAACGGATCCTGCGTGAGGCCCTGGGCAACCCGCTCGCCCTCGTCGAGCTGCCGGCCGCGCTGCGCGAGGTACCCGATCACGGGGCGGATACCCTCCCGCTGACCGCCCGGTTGGAGCAGGCCTTCGCCGCCCGCATCACCGGCCTGTCCGCTCTGACCAGGGACGCGATCCTGGTCACGGCGGTCGACTTCTCCGACGAGCTGCCCGAGATCTTGGCCGGCGCGTCACGGCTCGCTGGCCGGGCGGCCGGCGTCGAGGCGCTGGAGGAGGCGGCCGAGGCCGGCCTGATCCGGTTCGACGACCTGCACATCCGCTTCCGCCATCCGCTCGTCCGCTCCGGGGTGCTCCAGCGGGAGACGGCCGCGCGCCGCCACGCGGCCCACGCGGCGCTGGCGGAGGTCCTGGCCGGCCAGCCGTACCGCCAGACCTGGCACCGCGCCCAGTCGATCACCGGTCCTGACGACGCCGTGGCCGACGAACTGGAGGAGAACTGCCGGATCTCGCTGCACCGCGGCTCGGCGACCGGCGCGATCTGGGCGCTCCAGCGGTCGGCCCAGCTGACCACGGACTCGGCCCGGCGCGGGCGGCGGCTGCTGCTGGCCGCGGAGCACGCTTTCGGCCTGGGCCGCGCCGACCTGGTCGACGAGCTTCTCGCCCGGGCCGCCCGTACTAGCCTGTCGCGCCTGGACCGGGCGCGGATGGAGTGGCTGCGGGAGATCTTCAACGACGGGGTGCCAGGCGACGCGGGCCGGGTGTCCGAGCTCTGCGATATCGCGGTGGAATCCGCCGGGGCCGGCGACGGCGACCTGGCGCTGAACCTGCTGCTCGGGGCGGCGCTGCGGTGCTGGTGGGCCGACACCGGACCGGCCGCCCGCGCCCAGGTGGCCGAGGTAGCCAGACTGCTGGAGGAGGAGGCCGGCGGCGATCCGCGGTACGTGGCTACTCTCGCCGTGGCCGAGCCGGTCCGGTGCGCCACCGGGGTCATCAAGCTGCTCAACGGCACCGTGCTGGAGAGCATCGCCGACCCGTCGGCGCTGTGGCTGCTCGGCATGGCCGCGCACGCGGTCAGCGAACCGGTGCACGCGGTGGACTTCCTCGCCCGCGCCGAGACCAAGCTGCGGGAGGAGGGCAGGCTCGGGCTGCTCTCCCAGGTCCTCACCATGCAGGTGCTCGACAGGCTCGAACTCGGCGACTGGGACCAGGCGCTCGCCTCGGTCGAGGAGGGCCGTCGGCTGGCCCGCGAGACCGGCCAGCCGATCTGGGACACCGGGTCGACGGCGCTGCACGCCATCGCCCTCGCGCTCCGCGGCAGCGACCAGGCCCAGGCGATGGCCACCGAAGCCGAGCACGCGGCCAGCGGGCGCCGCCTCACCGACCTGCTGGCCTGCGTGCAACTGGCCCGGGGGTTCGCCCTGCTGGCTGCCGGGCAGTACACCGACGCCTACGACGCCCTGCGGCGCCTGTTCGACCCGGAGGATCCGGCCTTTCACCTGGCCGAGCGGTATCACGGCGTGATGTTCCTCGCCGAGGCCGCCGTCCATGCCGGGCGCGAGGACGACGTGCGGCCGGTCATCGCCGCCCTGGAGGCCGAGAGGACGGTGACCGCGTCCGCCGCGCTAGCCCGCCACCTGTCTTACGCGCGGGCAGTGCTGGCCGACGACACGCACGCGGAAGCAGAGTTCCAGGCCGCGCTGCGCGCCGACCTGATCCGCTGGCCCTGGCTGCGCGCCCGGCTCGAGCTGGCCTACGGCAGCTGGCTGCGCCGCCAGCGCCGGGTCGCGGATTCCCGGCTGCCGCTGCGTTCGGCGCTGACCACCTTCGACCTCATCGGCGCGGGTAGCTGGGCCCGGCAGGCCCGTGCTGAGCTGCGCGCGGCGGGGGAGCGCACCGCCGCCGACGAGCCGCCGCCGGGAGCCTTGTCCCCGCAGGACGTGCTGTCGGCGCAGGAACTCCAGATCGCCAGGCTCGCCGCCGAGGGCCTGTCCAACCGGGAAATCGGGGAGCGGCTGTACCTGTCGCCGCGCACCGTCGGGTCGCACCTGTACCGGATCTTCCCCAAGCTCGGCATCACGTCCCGGGCTCAGCTGGGCGCGCGGCTCGGCCAGGCCTGACCGGCGGCAGGCCCGGCCGGCGGCCAGCATGACAGGCGACCTAGCCAACGGCTCAGTCAGATGACTGAAGCGCCGGGCCGTCCCCGGCGGACAGCATGGGCTCAGGACACAGAACCGCGTGCCATTGGAGGGCAGCGACCATGACCAGGACTCCCGTCGTCTTCATCCACGGCCTGTGGCTTCACGCCACCTCGTGGGCACCGTGGGCGGAGCTGTTCAGCGAGGCCGGATACGACCCGATCGCGCCGGGCTGGCCCGGCGACCCGGACACGGTGGAAGCCGCCCGGGCCAACCCGGACGCCCTCGCCGATCACGGCATCGACGACGTCACCCGTCACTACCAGGCCATCATCGACACGCTGCCGGCCCGGCCGATCCTGATCGGGCACTCGTTCGGCGGCATGATCGCCGAGAAGCTGCTCGGCCTGGACTACGGGGCGGCCGCCATCGGCATCGACGCCGCGCAGATCAAGGGCGTGCTCCCGCTGCCCCTGTCGGCGCTGCACGCCACCCTGCCGGTGTTCAAGAACCCGGCCAACAAGCACAAGGCGGTCTCCCTGACCGCCGAGCAGTTCCGCTTCAGCTTCGGCAACGCGGTCAGCCCGGAGGAGTCCGACGCGCTGTTCGAGCGGTGGACGATCCCGGCGCCGGGCAAGCCGCTATTCGAGGCGGCGGCGGCGAACTTCTCGCTGCACTCCCCGGCCAAGGTCAACACCGCCAACGAGGGCCGCGGGCCGCTGCTCCTGGTCATGGGCGGCCGGGACCACACGGTGCCCGAAGTGATCACCAAGGCCACCGTGAAGCAGTACCGGCACTCCTCCGCCGTCACCGACCTCGAGGAGTTCGCCGACCGGGGCCACTCCCTGACCATCGACAGCGGCTGGCGCGAGGTCGCCGACGGCTGCCTGGCCTGGCTGGCCAAGCAGGGGCTGTGACATCTCGCGGCGGGAGGGTGACGTCGCCGGGCCGGCCCGTGGCGAAGACCATGATGGCGCTGCGCGCGCACGCCAGGGGCGGCCCCGAGCGGCTCGTCTACGAGGAGGCCCCGGCGCCGGTGCCGGGGCCCGGTGAGGCGCTCGTCGCCGTGCACGCTGCGGCCATCACGTTCGCCGAACTGACCTGGGACCTGAGCTGGACCACCAGGGACGGCCGGGATCGCACGCCGGTGATCCCGGCGCACGAGGTGTCAGGCACGGTGGCCGGCCTCGCCGACGGCGCCAGCGGCGTCGCCGTCGGCGACGAGGTCTACGGCCTGATCGACTTCGACCGGGACGGCGCGGCCGCCGAGTTCACGACCGTCCCGGCGGCCGGACTGGCCGCGAAGCCCCGCACGGCCTCGCACGCGGAGACGGCGACCCTGCCGCTCGCCGCCCTGACGGCGTGGCAGGCGCTGGCCGATTACGCGGCGCTCGAGCCCGGCGAGCGGGTGCTCGTGCACGGCGGGGCCGGCGGGGTGGGCGCCTTCGCGGTCCAGCTTGCGGTCATCTTCGGCGGCCGCGTCACCGCCACCGGCCGCGACGGCGAGGCCGGCTTCGTGCGGGACCTCGGCGCGGAGACCTTCATCAGCTCCGGCGAGAGGCCCGGCGGCGGCACAGTGCCCGATGGCGACACGGTGCCCGGCGGCTTCGACGTCGTGATCGACACGGTCGGCGGCGCCGTCCTCGACGCCTCCTACCAGCTCATGCGCGTGGGGGGCCGGCTGGTCACGCTCAGCGCGCCGCCGTCAGCCGAACGCGCCAGGGAAGCCGGCGTGCACGCCATGTTCTTCGTGGTCGCGCCCGACCCTGGTGAGCTGGCCCAGCTCGCCAAGCTGGTGGACGAGGGCCGCCTGCGTCCCGTGGTGAGCCAGGCCTTCCCGCTCAGGGACGGTCGCCTCGCCTACGAGAGCGCCGCCCGTCCCCGTCCGCCAGGCAAGACGGTCCTGCTCGTCCGCTAGCACGCGCGCGTCATGGCCCCGGCGCCGCAGCTCGGTCGGCGCGGCGCCGGGCGATCAGGATCACGAACGGGACCGCAGCGTGGCCACGCCGTCGCCGGCCAGGTCGTCATCGGCTACCGTGCGGCCGGTCATGGCTCTCCCGGGCCCCGATCTCATGATCGTGAACAGTTTTGGCTAATAGTTGTCCCAACCTGTTCACGATCATGGTTTACCCCGCGCCGAGCTAGGCGCGGCGGACCTGGGTGAAGGCAACCGCGTAAGCCGCGGCGATGTCGTCCAGGTCGCCGGGGCTGAGCGCGGTGGACAGGTTGATCATGCCGCGGGGCGTGGTGTAGACGCCGTTGAGCAGCAGGGCGATGTGCAGGTCAGCCACCTGCCCGGGGTCGCCCAGGTGCACGTTCATGATCGACCCGGCCCTGGTTACCTCGGCCGCCACCCCGGCCGCGGTAGCCCCCGCGACGATCCGCGCGTCCAGGTCGGCCGCCGCCGAATTCAGCCGGGTGATCGCGGCCTCGTCCAGGTACCGCAGCGTCATCATGCCGGCCGCCATCGCGGCCAGGTGGCCGTTGAAGGTGCCCGCGTGCGTGACGTAACCCGGCGTCATGGCGGCGACGGTGAGCTCGAGCAGGTCGGCCCGCCCGCCGACCGCGCCGATCGGGAAACCGCCGCCGATGATCTTGCCCAGCAGCGTCAGGTCCGGGGTGAGCCCCAGCCGGCCCTGCTCGCCGCCGAGGCCGTTGCGCAATCCCTGCACCTCGTCCAAGACGAAGAGCACGCCCTGCGAAGCGGCCAGCCCAGCCACCGCGGCCAGGAACCCAGGTTCAGCCGGGCGCACCCCGCCGGCCCCGAGGAACGGCTCCGCGAACACCGCCGCGATGTCGTGATCAGCGCGCCCGAGCAGGGCCGACACGGCCGCCAGGTCGTTCCACGGCACCCGCGCCACGTCCGGGGATCCGGGCAGGAACAGCGAAGCGCTGCCGTGGTAGGCGCCGTCGAACAGCAGTAGCCGGCGCCGTCCCGTCGCCCGGGTGGCGATCCTGGCGGCCAGCAGCGCCGCCTCCGTCCCCGAGTTGGTGAACCGTATCCGCCGCACCGACGGCACCCGCGCCGAGATCAGCTCGGCCAGCGCCACCTGGTAGGGGTGCGGGCTGGCGAACGCGTACCCCTGCGGCAGCAGGTCCGCGACCGCCTCGACGGCCGGGCCGAACGCGCTGCCGTGCACCATCGCCGTGTAGTTGTTGACCAGGTCCAGGTAGACGTGGCCGTCCGCGTCCGTGAGCCGGGCGCCATGTCCCTCGGTGATGATCACCGGGTAGGGCGGGTAGCTGGTGACGGCCCGGGTCTCGCCCCCGGGCAGCACGCGCTGCGCCGCCGCGAACGCGGCCGCGGATCCGGGCGTGCGCTCGGTGTAGGCGCGCACCAGGTCGCCGCCGGCGGCCAGCGGCCGGCCGACGACGTCGCTAGCCGGCGAGGCAGCAGTCACCAGGTCACCAGAGGCAGCGGCCAGCAGGTCACCAGCCACCGGGTCACCAGCCGCGTTCGCGCCACTCGCCCAGGTGCGGGCGCTCGGATCCCAGCGTGGTGTCCTTGCCGTGCCCCGGGTACACCCAGGTCGCGTCGGGCAGCGGGTCGAAAACGCGCTCGGTCACGTCGGTGAGCAGCGAGGTGAAGTCCTCCGGCGTGGTCGTCCGGCCCACCCCGCCGGGGAACAGCGAGTCCCCGGTGAACACGTGCGGCGAGGAGGCCAGGCGGCCGCCCGCGTCGTACAGCACCGCGAGGCTGCCGGGCGTGTGCCCGCGCAGGTGGATGAGGGATACCGTCGCGTCGCCGAAGGTCAGCACCTCGCCGTGCTCGGCCCGGTGCCCGACCGCGACCGGGAGCTCGTCCGCGTCGGCCGGATGCGCGACCACGACGGCGCCGGTGCGCGTCTGCAGCTCGGGCAGCGCCTGCCAGTGGTCGTAGTGCTGGTGTGTCGTCACGATCGTGCCGACGGGCGTGTCGCCGATCATCTCGATCAGGCGGGCGGGCTCGTTGGCCGCGTCGATCAGCAGCCCCTGCCCGGTGCTGGCGCAGCGCAGCAGGTACGCGTTGTTGTCCATGGGGCCCACGGATATCTTGGTGACGGTCAGGCCGTCGATCTCCCGCATGTCGGACGGGCCGCCGGGATGCACTTCTCCGGTATAGGTCACTTTCAAAACCTTATACCGAACGGGGTTGGTTCCCCAGGTCACTACCGGTGCTTCGGCTCGCTCGGTGTACGCCATCTCGGGCTGGAGGCCCTCGTGAAGCTGCTCGTCCTGGCCAGCCGTCACGTGCACGAGCTGCTCACCTACCGCGAGTGCGCGGAGGTGATGCGCGCGGCCCTGGCCGCGCGCGCCCGCGGGCAGATCCAGCAGCCGCTGCGCACGATCGTCAGGCCGCGGGACGCGGCGGGCTTCATGGCCCTGATGCCCGCCTACTCGCCGGCCGCCGGGTACGGGCTGAAGGCCATCTGCATCACGCCGGGCAACCCGGCCGTCGGCAAGGACGCGCACCAGGGCGGGGTCCTGCTGTTCGACGTGTCCACCGGCGAGCCGCGGGCGCTGGTCAACGCGTCAGCCGTCACCGAGATCAGGACCGCGGCCACCTCCGCGGTGGCGACGGACCTGCTGGCCCGCCCGGACGCGGCCGAGCTGGCCATCATCGGCATCGGCGTGCAGGGGCGGGCGCACGCCCACGCCATCGCCGCGGCCAGGGAACTGGCCGGCATCCGGCTGGCCGGGCGCGACCTGGCCCGGACCCAGGCGGTGGCCGCCGAGCTCGCCGGGCAGCTCGGCCTGCCGGTCAGCGCGCATGACGACGCGGCCACCGCGGTCGCCGGGGCCGGCATCGTGGTGACCGCCACCACCGCGACCGAGCCGGTGCTGCGGCGGGAGTGGCTGGCTCCGGGCGCGCACGTGAACGCGGTGGGCGCGTACACGCCGACCACGCGCGAGCTCGACACCGCGACGATGGCCGAGGCGGCCGTCTTCGCCGACAGCCGCGAGTCCGTCAGCAGCGAGGCGGGGGACTTCCTGATCGCCAAGCGGGAAGGCGCGGACAACCCGGTCCGGGCCGAGCTCGGCGAGCTGATCACCGGCACCGCCCCCGGGCGCGCGGACGACGGCGAGATCACCGTGTTCGAATCGCTCGGCCTGGCGGCCGAGGACCTGGCCGCCGCCAGCTTCCTGTACGACAAGGCTGCCCGCCTCGGTGCCGGCACCGCCGCGGAGTTCTAGCCGCCACTCGAAAAAAGCGGCGATCAGCGGGTGCATCCTGGCGGGCTTCGCTATCGTGGGAGGTAGCGGGGGCGGGCATAACGGCGGCTGTCTCAGCGCTCATACAGTGTGCGGCGCTTGCGCTCCGCCGACGGTGCAGCCTTAAAGGCAGCGGAGTCCTCAAGAATGTCAGACCCCCCGGCTACCATCGCCAAGCGACCCGTCCATGCACTTCACGAGCCCTAAGAGAGCAGAGGCGCAGTGGCTGACCGGCTAGTCGTTCGCGGCGCCCGCGAGCACAACCTGAAGGATGTCTCGCTCGACCTGCCGCGCGACGCCATGATCGTGTTCACCGGGCTATCCGGCTCGGGTAAGTCCAGCCTGGCGTTCGACACCATCTTCGCGGAGGGCCAGCGCCGGTACGTGGAATCGCTGTCGGCCTACGCGCGGCAGTTCCTCGGGCAGATGGACAAGCCCGACGTGGACTTCATCGACGGGCTGTCGCCCGCGGTCTCGATCGACCAGAAGTCGGCCAGCAGGAACCCGCGGTCGACCGTCGGCACGATCACCGAGGTGTACGACTACCTGCGGCTGCTGTACGCCAGGATCGGCAAGCCGCACTGCCCGATCTGCGGCCGCCCGATCGCCAGGCAGACCCCGCAGCAGATCGTGGACCGGGTGCTCGAGCTGGAGGACGGCACCAGGTTCCAGGTGCTCGCCCCGGTGGTGCGCGGCCGCAAGGGCGAGTACGGCGAGCTGCTCAGGGAGCTCCAGACCAAGGGGTACTCGCGGGCCCGGGTCGACGGCACGATCGTGCGCCTGGAGGACGCGGCGGCCGGCCAGCTGCCCACGCTGAAGAAGTACGAGAAGCACGACATCGAGGTGATCGTCGACCGGCTCGCGGTGAAGGACACCGCGCGGCGCCGGCTGACCGACTCGGTGGAGACCGCGCTCGGCCTGTCCGGCGGCGTGGTCGTGCTCGATTTCGTCGACCTCCCGGACACCGACCCGCACCGGGAGCGGATGTACTCCGAGCACCTGGCCTGCCTGTACGACGACCTGTCGTTCGACGAGCTCGAGCCGCGCTCATTCTCGTTCAACTCGCCGTGGGGGGCTTGCCCCGACTGCACCGGCCTGGGCACCAAGCTCGAGGTGGACCCGGAGCTGATCGTTCCCGACGAGTCCAAGTCGCTCGCCGGCGGCGCGATCCTGCCGTGGAGCGGCGGGCACACCAGCGACTACTTCGTCCGGCTGATCCAGGCCCTGTCCGAGACGCTCGGGTTCCGGATGGACACGCCCTGGGCGAAGCTGCCCGCCAAGGCCAGGCAGGCCCTGCTGCGCGGCTACGACCTCCAGGTCCACGTCCGGTACAAGAACAGGTACGGCCGGGAGCGCTCTTACTACACGACGTTCGAGGGCGTGATCCCCTGGGTCGAGCGGCGGCACGCCGAGGCGGAGTCGGACTCGAGCCGGGAGAAGTTCGCCGGCTTCATGCGCGAGGTGCCGTGCCCGTCCTGCCACGGCGCCCGGCTCAAGCCGGTGTCGCTGGCGGTGACGGTGGACGGCCGGTCGATCGCCGAGATGTGCGGGCAGCCCATCGGCGAGCTGGCCAAGCTGCTGCTCACGCTGGAGCTGTCCGACCGGGACCAGCAGATCGCCCAGCGGATCGTGAAGGAAGTCAACGCCCGGATGGGCTTCCTGCTCGACGTCGGACTCGACTACCTGACCCTGGACCGGGCCTCGGCGACGCTGGCCGGCGGCGAGGCGCAGCGGATCAGGCTGGCCACCCAGATCGGTTCCGGCCTGGTCGGGGTGCTCTACGTGCTGGACGAGCCGTCCATCGGGCTGCACCAGCGGGACAACCACCGGCTGCTCGAGACCCTGATCCGGCTGCGCAACCTGGGCAACACGCTGATCGTCGTGGAGCACGACGAGGACACCATCAGGGCCGCGGACTGGGTGGTGGACATCGGGCCGCGGGCGGGAGAGCACGGCGGCCACATCGTGGTCTCCGGACCGGTCCCCGAGCTGCTGGCCAGCCCTGACTCGCTGACCGGAGCGTACCTGTCCGGCCGGGAGTCCATCGCCGTGCCCGCCAGCCGTCGCAAGCGCGACGCCAAGCGCGAGGTCGCGGTCAAGGGCGCGGCCGAGCACAACCTGCGCGGGGTCGACGTCGCGTTCCCGCTCGGCTGCCTGGTGGCGGTCACCGGGGTGTCGGGCTCGGGTAAGTCGACGCTGGTCAATGACATCCTGTACAAGGCCCTGGCCCGGGAGCTGAACGGCGCCCGGACGGTGCCGGGCAAGCACACCAGGATCACCGGCACCCAGCACCTGGACAAGGTGGTCCACGTCGACCAGGGGCCGATCGGTCGCACGCCGCGGTCCAACCCGGCCACCTATACCGGCGTGTTCGACCACGTCAGGAAGCTGTTCGCGGCGACCACCGAAGCCAAGGTGCGCGGCTACCAGCCGGGCCGGTTCTCGTTCAACGTGAAGGGCGGCCGGTGCGAGGCCTGCTCGGGCGACGGCACGATCAAGATCGAGATGCAGTTCCTGCCCGACGTGTACGTGCCGTGCGAGGTCTGCCACGGGGCCAGGTACAACACCGACACCCTGCAGGTGCACTTCAAGGGCAAGACGATCGCCGAGGTCCTCGACATGCCGATCGAGGAGGCGGCCGGGTTCTTCGAGGCGGTCCCGGCCATCCATCGGCACCTGAAGACGCTGGTCGACGTGGGACTCGGCTACGTCCGGCTGGGCCAGCCCGCCCCGACCCTGTCCGGCGGCGAGGCCCAGCGGGTCAAGCTCGCCTCGGAACTGCAGCGCCGGGCCACCGGCCGGACCATCTACGTCCTGGACGAGCCGACCACCGGCCTGCACTTCGAGGACATCCGCAAGCTGCTCGGCGTGCTCACCCGTCTGGTGGAGACCGGCAACACGGTCATCGTCATCGAGCACAACCTCGACGTGATCAAGACCGCCGACTGGGTGATCGACCTCGGTCCCGAGGGCGGCGCCGGTGGCGGCACGATCGTCGCCTCGGGGCCGCCCGAGCACATCGCCGCGGTCGAGGAGAGCTACACCGGCCAGTTCCTCAAGAAGCTTCTCGACGTCTGAGCCGCGGTCCCGCCGCCCGGCGCGGCGGGGGACCGGGACAATAGTGCGGTGCGGATCGCTACCGAAGCCGGAGACGCGGAGGCCGAACTCGACCGCCCTCCCGGGGAAGACAGCCCTGGGGGTGCGGGTAAGCCGCCGCGGTTCCTGCTCGTGCTCACCCACGGCGCGGGCGGTTCCGCTGCCGCGCCCGACCTGCTGGCGGCCCGCGATGCCGGGGTGCAGCTTGGCGGCCTGGTGGCGCGGGTCACCCAGCCCTACCGGGTCAGGGGGGCGCGCGCTCCCGGTTCGCCGGACCGCCAGGACGCCGCCTGGATCGAGGTGGTGGCCGCGCTGCGCCCGCTCGCGCCCGGCGTGCCGCTCGTCCAGGGCGGCCGCAGCAACGGCGCGCGGGTGGCCTGCCGCACCGCCGCCGCGGTGGGCGCCCGGGCCGTGGTCGCGCTGGCGTTCCCGCTGCGTCCGCCGCGCCCGACGGCACCGTCCAGGATCGACGAACTCCGCATGGCGCGCGACAGCGGCGCCAAGGTGCTGGTGGTGAGCGGGGAACGCGACCCGTTCGGGATTCCCGGTGCTAGCGATGCGGACCGGGTAGTGGTGGTGCCGGGGGAGACGCACGCCCTGAAGGGGCATCGTGCCGTCATCGTCGCCGCGGTCGCCGAGTGGCTCTACGCCAATTTGTAAAAGGGCCGCCGTGCTGTACGGCGGCGGGGCTGAGGAGGGTCGCGAGAGTCGTCGGACTAGACATTCCGGGCTAACCCGCGAAATGCCTGGTGAGGGGACTATGCCGCCGGCGCCCGCCCATCATCGAGCGCCACGCCAGCCCGGCGGGGACGGTCGAACGGAGCGAGGTCGGTGGGCCGGTGCGGTGCGATGCAGGCGCCGTCCGGCAGCAGTTCTCCCGTGTCTTCGAAGATCACCACGCCATTGCAGAGCAGGCTCCAGCCTTGCTCGGGGTGACTGACGATCGTGTGTGCCGCTTCGCGGTCCGGCGCCGAGGGAGCCGGACAGGGCGGCGTGTGTGGGCACATATCAGTGCCTCCTGGCTGTTTCATCGTGCGTGTTCGGTTGGTTTCAGTGTGCCGCAGGTAATGTGAGCGCTCCCATGGCTCATCCGGATTGTTTTTCCGGCCGCCGTGTGGAGCTTTCCTCTAGTTACCATCTGACACTTTCTGACTACTGGTTGTTATTTTTCAATTTTAGGTGCCGTGTTGAGCAAAACATTGGCCTAGACCAACTGTGCCCCTTCGCGGTGCGCCGCGCAAGCGACACGCACGCTGGGGGAATCGATTGCTGTCCATGCACCCCGTAGGCGACCGCCGCAGCGTGTTATCGCCTACATGTGGAGACGTCGACGCCTGCCCGATGGTTCACCGCGAAAACCTCTGAATCTGCTTACGTGCGGCCATCGGCGCCCGGCTCGCGCACCGCTGCACCCGGTACTTCATGCTGGGTGTGCTCGTCAGGCTACCGCATAGGACATGGTCCGGGCCCGCGGTATAACCAGAACAGCCGGACGGCTTGAACCCGGTTGATTACCAGGTGAGGCGGCCGGGACGAGAGCTGCCTGAGGAGAGCTCCGGGGTGCTAGTGAGCCGGGTCGTACGCGACGGCGGGGATGCCGGTCAGCCGGTGCGTCTCCCGCAGCGTGAGCAGGTGCTCGGCCTGCGCGGTGAGGGCGTGCACCGCTGGCGTGGCCATCTTCTTGCGGCGGAAGATGCGGTCGTCGTAGCCGAGCGGGCCGATCTCCGCGCGCTGCGCGGCGTAGGCGGCCCGCATCGCCGCGGTGAGCGCGGCATCGAGGTCCTCGGCCAAGGGTCGCACCTCGGCGTCCGGGGCGTTCCGGTCCTGAGCCTGCCGGAACCGGCTCTCCGCCTCGCGGGCGGCGCCGAGCAGGTCGCCGCGCCGCCCGGCCAGTTCCACGTCGGCCTTGTACTGCTGCTCCGCCTCGCTGCTCGGCTTCGGCCGGCGCATGACCCCAGGTCTCATGAGCACATAGGGTACTTGCGCCCCCACCCCGGCCGCACGCCGGGCCGGTCCTCCGCCAGCCCTCGCCCGCTCCCCAGCCGCGGCACCCGCCCAGGCACCGAACCGGCGCAATGTCACATTTGTGCGGCTTTTTGGAGTGAGCGCTGGTTGTGATGAACCCACGGCCAGGCCAGCGCCGCCGCCGTAACCGGCACGATGTGAACCTGTACCGGCTATCACGGCTCTGGCGCATATTTCTGGATGATCGCGGTAGGCGTGCGGGCTGGTACCGGGGTCGGTGGGCCCCCGGGTACCCAGGAGTGATGCTGTCCAGGTCTCACAGCGGTCCGGGTGACCTGACGCGCCGGCTGGGAGTGGAAGCTGTTTACTCGCTGTGATCTTGTGCCCTGGCAGCCCCGGCGTCACGGTGCTGACAGCACTGTCCTCCGGGCCCCCCGCAACTGTGTGGTGGTTGCC
>Ga0335085_10004116_pt1 | contig 24349 bp, 16 predicted proteins | sample Lox_Sample_45_FD_206712 | JGI IMG/M metagenome (GOLD analysis project Ga0335085, IMG submission 206712) | Soil microbial communities from Loxahatchee National Wildlife Refuge, Florida, United States - Lox_Sample_4.5 | ecosystem: Environmental > Terrestrial > Soil > Wetlands | place: USA...
TTGTCAAGGAGTTGTAGATTCCGTTGTGCCTCGCCAAAATTCCATCCCTGCCGAAAAGGGCGATCCTTCCCGCCGCTCGATGAAAAAGTTGCCTTGGCCCTACCGAATACTTGTCCCTACCAAAAACTGCATCCACCGCCTCTAGCCATGAAAGCTGCTCCATCCTTGTCGGCTAACTCGATGAGTCAGCGGGGACACGAGGTTATCGCGAACGCCAAGCCAACCGTTACGGCTGGAGAACCCATTCTGAGGTTATGTCTTCAAAGTGGAAACCGTAGCGCTGCCACGGAGCACCGGGCGATTCGCGGCGCACCACCGTAGCGGTCCCTGCGTAATGGTCCTGGCCACCTGTTGTCAAAAACACCCTGACACGCGCGCCTTTGATGAGCGATGCGGTACAGCCGCTCAAAAATCCGCCAACACTTACGTTTTCGGTGAATGTGGACTGCTCAAACGGCTTGCCTTCTGCATCGGTTCCCGTAAGCTTCAACACGACCCGCATTCTCACGCGCACATGCGCTCGGCGGTCGCCCTTGTTCTCTTGGAGCTCGGCGACGAGCCTCTCCCGTAGCAGCGCGAAGTTGACGGGCTTTTCGAAAAAGTCCTTTGCACCAAGCGCCTGACAGTGTTGCTTATATTTCGCAGCAGACTCTCCCGTGACCATGAATATGGGGATCCGAGAGGTATAACTCAGGGAGTGAAGATTCTGACAGAGCTCAAAGCCTGAAAACTTTGGCATCATGAGGTCAAGTAAGATAGCAACTGGCTTATGCTCCAGCGCCAGTCCCAGCGCTTGCTCTGGATCGCCCGTATCGACGACGTCATACAGGTCGCTCAGGCGGGCCTTCAAAAGGCCGCGCATGGAATTGTCGTCGTCAACGATCAGAATTTTCGATTTGCCACTGTTTGAAGCCATCCCTTCCTCCTCAGTGGCGCTATGACGACGCGATTAAGTTGGGTTTGCAGGCGGTTAAGCACGAGCCCGGCGACGAGTTTATTTAAGAACAGATTGCTGATATCTACCTTGTACGGGCAGGCGGCGATTCTCAACACCGAGATCAATGGGTCTCAAAGGCTGTTTCATACATTGAGAAATCACTCTCGCTCAACTCCAACACAGAAGACGTAGCGGGTGTTCACCTTTTCCAGTACGCTCGCGGGTATGAGGCGGCTGGCGATTTGTCGAGCGTTCAGAGGTGTCCTTACTACAATGAGGCTAGAAAGCTTCTTAAGAATCGGGGATTGTCACTCCAGGGCGATCGAATCACGGCGGGTGGAAAGAGCTTTCCCGTTGAACCTTTGCGGAAGGAAAATGATAGGGTTTTAGCAGAGGTGACGCAGAAGGCGGCAAGAGCTGGGTGCAAGTAGCTAAAAGAATCCCCAATTCGTTCCGGTATCATCCGCAGCTTCGAGCTCCACCCGTTTTTTTCCGGGGAAGCACGGGAGGGAGCACACGCCGCGAACCTTCGCTTTAACGTCAGTTAACTCGAACGCAGGGAAGCGTTTCCATCCAGATCAGTAATTTAACCGGACGGCCAATCCGAATCTGGAAAGAATCAAATAGCGGGGGAGCGGCACATTGGCGGTGGGGCATTTCGATTCCAGATCGTTAAATAGGGATGTCCCTTCTTTGTCTGCTCCTGTTCCAAAAACCCAGTCGAAATGCCCTCTGTAAGTTGTTGAGTCTGCTCAAGTCGAAATCGGAAATTGCGGCGTTCCGCAACCAGGTGATTGTGGAATGCCTAGCTTCACGCAACCCTCGCTATCGGGTCAGCTCCTTCCTCTCAAATCGAGTTGACCTTCTTTCCATGGGCACCCAAACGGAGGCCGATCAATGCAAGAAAACTCGCTGCCAGAAGTCCAGCTGACCCAGGCTCTGGAACCGCACCGGTCTGGACTGTGCCAGCCAGAGCCCACCCAATGGATTCATTGCCGATTCCGACTGGACTGTAATGGAGGTCATAACTTCCCGTATTAAGGATCGAACCGGAGTCGATGATTGCCACAGGATTACCGTCTACGTCGAAGGAGATGATTGGAAAATTGGCTTTGCATTCAGCTTGTTGAGCTGCGGTAAGAGCGGATAAAGTCGTACAGCCGCCGATCCCGTTGAGGCGGAAGCCGAGTAGGCTGTTGACGAGCGGGAAATCGCTCGTATCAAAGTCCCACTGACTGGTCTGGCCGAAGAACGCGGCTCCGCCAGCCGGAATGGTCACGTCGGTCCACAACGAGAACACTATCGGATCGGCTGTCGGATTCAGGATTACGGTGATGTCTGCGATCTCGACCGGCGTTGATCCAGGGTTGCTGATTTCGAACACTCCACCGTCCAGCGCCACGCCCTGTTGTACTTGGCACGTTGGTCCGAACGTAGTGCACGGGATCGTCGGAAAAGTATAGATGCGACTGGACGTCGGCTTGTGTTCGGAATCGGTATAGCCGACATAGACACTCAAACTATCTGCGTGGGAGCTCGGAACGGCAACCAAGGAAGCAGCAAATGCCAGCAGCAGTATCCAGGTTCGCACGCTTCCCCCTTTGGCCGACCCACAATTTCGCGGCCACTCGGAGGAGGCAGCAAGAAGGCTTCCAAGGCGGAGAACGCTAACCCCAGCAGAATCAAAGCATTAGCGCGTTGGATTACGAGGTCTTGGTTTCCGAAACGGGACTCACAGCTCCGCTAAGGGAATGGAGCGGAGCTGGCACCTGCCGTGGGAACGTGGGTCGGAAACATCTGTGACACGCGTCGGGCCTGATGGTCAGTTCGATCTGCGCCCGTTCGTTATGTCCGACCGCTGAGGATAGTAGAAGAATGCCTCGTTCCCGGAGTTCTCAAAGATCTGCTTCATCGCCACCAGCGCTTGCTCTAGCCCCAGGACTTCGGCCCGCAAGACAACGGCGCCGGAGGGAAGCTGTTCGAAAACTTCGTAGGCAGGTTTCAACGGGTCCCTCGCATGACGTGTGCCATCACAAGCATAGGAGGTCTGGCCGAAGCGCTTCTACTGTTGCGAGGTACAACGAAGGTACAGTTACCTGCGCCCGTTCGGTATTGCCCCGGAGACCGGGTTTAGAAGGTGTACTGCTTTCGGAGCTCTATGACTTAGGCGTTCGCAGCCTTAGCGGTGGGCAGTTGAACTCGTATTTTGACCGCTTCGCCAGGGATGCTTTCGATCTCAGTCGTTCCACCGTGTTGCCTGGCGCGTTCCTTCACGCTGGTTATCTCTGCCAGGTAGGTGTCCTCGTCTTGCCTCAACCGTACAATCTTGCTGAGATCCTGGAGTTCCAGCTCAACATGCTCGGCGGTGCGGCAAATGTGAAGCTTCGCGTGACGACATCCAAAGTGAAGAAGCACATTGCTCAGTGCCTCCTGCGTAATGCGAAACAGCGCTGTAGCCTGTTCCTCTGTCAAATCATCGATATTGTCTCTGACATCGACCTCAACATCGATGCCGTTGATCTGGCTGAAGGTCCTGGCATACCAAAGGACGGTGTTTCGCAGTCCGTTGAGCTCAACCGGTGGTCGCAGTGCGTAAGAAAGAGTTCGCACCTCATCGAGAGTGCGACGAAGAATGGCAACGCAATCGTCCAGCGCCTTCCAGGGTTCTTTCTTACGACGATCGAGGTGTTTCAGCCCCCCCAGGACGCGTTGCACTACCGACAGCTCCTGCGCCATCTCTTCGTGCAATTCTCGCGCAATCCTCCGGCGTTCGTCTTCCTGGGACCTCATAAGCTTTTGGGACAAACCTCGTAATGCAGCTTCGCTTTGGCACACCCCTTCGTGAGTAAGCGAGTTTTGCAAGGCTATCGAAGCCACGCTGGCGATGCCTTGCGCTGTCTCGACGTCCGCCGGTTCAAAGCGGCCGGGTTTATTGTGAAGAGCAAAGAACGCGATGACTTCTCTTTCCGGAATATCAAAAACTGGCACGCACAAAATGTTTGTGAGTGCTAGTGCCTCACGAACTTCCGGGTTGATTCGCACGTCGGTTGCGGCATCGTTCGTGAGATAGGGCCGTTTGTTCTCTAGGACCCACCCTGGAATGCCGACACCGACAGGCCATGTGAAGTCCATTTTCGTGCTGGTGTTCTCGCCCTCTGCGACGAAGCTGTCACACGAAAAGCCCTCTTTTGTCTTCATGCCGGCACAGCCCGATTTGGCCCCAATTAGCTTGATTGACTGCGAGTTCAGCGCGACAAGAATCTCTTGTAGGTCTAATGTCTTGGTTAGGATGCGAGCGGTTTCAAGCAGGCCTCGAACGATGGCTGCCTGCTTATCGAGCTCCTCCTGAGCCTTCTTTCGTTCCGTAATATCGCGAACGGCGGCAACGATGTATTCGCCGCCCAGGGAAACATAACGGATGTTGACCTCGACGGGAAAGGTCGAGCCGTCCTTTCTACGATGAAGCCCCTCTCTTCTTAGAGAACCGACTCGGGAGAGCTCTGCGCGTTCCTTCAGGGCCTCTGCGCGATCAAGAGTTGGGTCAATGTCGAAGACGGTCATCTGCAACAGTTCTTCGCGGGTGTACCCAAGGTCCGAGCATTCTCGCTGACTGATGTCCAGTAACTTGAATGTCTGAGGATCGATTACCTCTAACGCGTCGCTCGATTGATCGATGAGCGTGCGAAACATCCTCAGCGACTTCTCGGTGCGGATTCGCTCTGTGATGTCGTGTGCCATCCCGCGTACGATTGGAGGTCCATCGTCGACGTGCCGCAGTGTATTGCGGTATTCCCAAAAGCGGCGTTCGCCGGCAGAGGTTACCAGGCGCATAACTCCTTCTGCCCGACCTTCTCGTTGGATCGTCGCGATGTAAGAATTGAACTGCTCCCGAAACTCAGGCTCAAGCATGTCGGGTATGCGACGGCCGATGAGTTTTTCGGCAGAGTAACCGAGAATCTGCGCGGGAAGTGGGTTCATCCATAGAACTCGACCATCAAGGTCGTGCGTGCAGATCAAATCGTGACTGTTCTCGATCAAGTCGCGATACCTCTCTTCGCTTTGTAGAAGTGCTTTTTCGGCCTCAACCTGATCGGTTATATCTTGGATGAATCCGACACGCTTGCCCGACCACGCTGCCAGGCCGGGTGTTGGCATCCCACAGACGAAGAAAACTCGCTCACGTCCATCAGGGCGCAGGAATCGAGCTCTAAATTCAAAAGGCTGCCCGTCTTTCTTGGCCCATTCGATCGCCGCATAAATCGCCTCGCGATCTTTCGGACGAACCAGGCTTTCGAGCTCCTTCCGAGAGAATGTTGTTCTGGCTAAATCCAAACAGGCCATGCGACGAAAGTTCATCGAGCATGTCAGTTCGTCGTTAGCCGCGTTCGATTCCCAACTGCCAAGGTGGGCAATCCTCTCGGCCTCCTCCAATAGCTGAAATTGGATTTGGTCGGTCGTTTCGACAGCAATAGCCCCTATATCGCCAGTGGGGTGGCCTGACTCCACAATGGGAAACACCGAAACGGTCCAATGTCGTACCGCCCCGGGCTTCGCGAACGTCTCGCCTTCAAGATGAACATTCAGCGCCGGGGTGTGAGTTCCCCTTACACCTTTGAGAATGGGTTCGACCGCCGCGGCGAGCCGTGGAATCAGCGACAGCGCGTTCTCGCCGATCATCTTTTCCGCAGGCAGGCCCACCATTTCAGCCATTTTGTCGTTTATTCTCATGACGCGAAACGTTGAATCGAGCAGCGCCAGGCCCGCTGCTGCGGAAATCGAGAATGGATCGAAGACGTGGCGGTTGCGTCTTCGTGAATACTGTGGCCAACCGTGATTCAAGAGAGATTTTGCAAAGGAAAACATCGTAATCTCACTCCCGAGGCTGGCTGGTGTGCCTTGGCGGTTGCTGTCAGACTGGAGACGATACGAGAGCAGACGGCAGAGCGTCAATCAGCAACTCTACTGCGGCTCTGCTTCTGTCCGTATCCGTAACTTCTCGTACGTAGTTCTACGGTGTCCATTCTCACCACGGAGAGCAGGAGAGACGACGCTGCTGGTACCGAGGTAATAGCCTTGCAGTATTTTTGCGGATTGCGCAGCAATCTTATTTTGTTCAGTATCCGCGACGTTCATTTGACAAGATGCGAACTTCAGGAGGCAACGCCTACGAGCGACCAGCCGGTTAGCCGATTATCGGACCGAGCGTTGATCGAACCACTCAAGTCCCGCATTGCATCGATAGACGACGACATTACCAGCGCTATCAACAAGGGCCTGCACCCCTCACTCGTGGGAGATTTGGCTGTTGTCCAATCACTCCTCAGAGAGGCGATCGCCGTGTTGAAAGCTCACAAAACGAAGCCTCTTGGGCGATCCGCGAAGTCACACACCTAGTAAGAGATTTGAGACGAACCTTTCGAGAATTCAAATCTCATGATGATCTCTCCGCCAGGCGAGAACTTACAGTCACCGTGCCCGGAGGACTCGTTTAGCTCGCAGTAGTGGTAGATGCCGCCCCGTAAACCGACACGAAAATGTGGCCACAGACGAAACTCTTGAGTTAACTCCATCCCCTGGGTTCTTCCCGACCAGTTCGAGCACGAAGAAACGCGCTCGCCACACCCGGTCGGAAACAGGTAGGCGACGGAAAGACGGCCGGGCCGAAGGAGCTGATCGCGCAATACAACTCCAAGCATTGGATTCCAACCCGACCTCTGAGTTTGGCCAGCCCATAGCCATTCTCGCCGAACCCCGAAAGATAGTCCCAGTCGCGTCGTCAGCCGGGCGATTCCTGTTCCCTCGATCTCGACCCAGTGAGCCTCTGCACCATTAGCGGTCTCCGTCGGCGTGACTATCACGCCGCCCTGCAACTCAAGCTGATTGCCCAACGGATATTCGATCGAAGATCCGAAGGAAGTGCTGGGAACTCTGAACCCAAGCTCCGGCTCGCTCCCGAATCGAGTGTCGAACGACCAGCGGAAGCCCACGTCGGTCGGAGGGACGCCATCCTGAGCGGAAGTGCATAGCGGCACGAGCAGCGACAACACGAGTATCCACAGAAAGCCCCTCACTTCGCACCTCCGCTTCCTGACGCCACATCTGGCGCATCGGCCGCACCGTTCTCTTTGTGGTAGCGCGTCAGATAGGGCATGAAGGGAGTAATTTCGAGAGGCATCTTTTCTCGCGCCGAAGCGAGTACCGCTGGCTTGGATTGGAGGAGTTGAACGTCATCCGTCCAGGGATCAAGCTTGATGCGTGCTCCCAAAGGCAGCGCGGCGATTTGCTTGATTTCATCGGGGCGGAGAGGCTGGCCGGAATTCAGCAGTTCGGCCACCGGGTATATCTGGTTTCCCAGATTGGCTCCGATCAAATGCGGAAGGACCCTGGAGTCGGCGCTGAGCTGCTTGAGGAAAAGTCCTGCCGTCCCCAATTTGTCTCGGTAGGGCGAGTTTCGGAGGAGAGCGATCGCCTTCTCGCCAGTCGCTTCCCATTCTTCCCGACTATCTTTGAACGAAAAATGCTTCAGTGCCTTGGCGGTGGGCACCTGAGCCGTATCTCCGAAACCGTACTGGTCTTCGCCAAGCTTCGGGACGAGTGCATCGCTCAGCTCTTCTGCAAGTACAGTCGCGAGGGTCGCTTCGTCGGGGAGAACGTCAAGCAGGCCTCTGCTAACGACAATCGTGTGGTTCAGGGAAAATGCCTCGATGTTACTGGTAAGCAGGACACGACAATGAGGCTCGGGGTCAATGTTGAGGTTATTCGTGACGATCAGGTTGTTCAGGACAGTGTCGAGGATTTTGTCTACCGGTCCCTCGGGAGCGATCAGCCCGTCGCGGACAAGACTGTCCATCGTGTTCTCTTCGGCTTCCCTCTGCCACTCGCGTTCTGCTTCGATGGGTGCCCTATCTCGCCGGCCAGCACTGTCGTCCTGGACGTTGGTTGAGGGATCCACGAAGATGTCACTGAATGCCTCCTCGTGCCTTACGGAGTTCAGGCTGTATCCCCAGAAGCGGGTTTGTCCCCGAAAGCGGTTTGCGCCGAACGACTTTGGGTTCAGCTCCTGAGTGAAGACGAAAGCGGGAAGCCACAGATCGGGCTGGACATTGAGGCGCCAGCTATCGAAGTGGGCATTGACCGCCAGAAAGGAGCGCTGCGGCAAGTACACGCCGTTGAAGCGAACGATCGTGTAGTTCTGATCTTCGACCCAAATCCGGCCAGTGAAGACCTCTCTTCCTGCTTTAGGCAAGGGCTTGGCGTCGAACACAAAACATCGCACGTCCCCCAGAAATGCCTTGCCCACATACTTGAGGTCATAGTGCTGCTTGTCGAACCGGTATCGGTCCACGTAGGTGGCCTGGATAAAGAACTCCGGGCTGTAGTCATCGGAAAGCTCTGGAGTGAACCAGAAGCCCTTCCGCGGCAGCATGGAGTAATCGACGAGGCCATGAGAAAGGTCGGCCTGACCGAGATAGTAGTAATCGCGAGATGGCACAAAACCCATCTCACGATCCTTCTTGAGTTCTTGGATGTAGGTCTCGACGATCGGCCTGTAAAGGCTGAATAGCGCGACCTGATCATGTTCGCGCTTGAAAATGCGATCGGTCAGTTCGGTTAGAGACGTTGGCCGGGCGCTTTCGTCGGGGGCTGCGTTGGTCGTCCCCCCAGCGGCCGGCTTTTCGGGTGATGCACCAGCCTGCGCCCATGTGACGACGGCGGACAGCCCAAGAAGCACTGTGGTCAGAATCCATTTAGATACACGCATGTCCTTCGCCTCCTAATAAGCCAGTTGGAAAACGATGTGAACGATCGCAGTGGAATCGATTGGTCGGCCGTCTTGTGTTGCGGGCCGAAAGCGAATCTGTCGGGCAGCAACTTCAGCAGATTCGTCCAGACCGTCACCCAACCCCTTCAGGATTCGCCCGATCCGAATCTCGCCGGAGGCCAGAAACGTGACCTCTACGAGAACTTCTCCCTCAACCTTCTTTGCGCGGGCAGCGTCGGTGTATACGGGCTTGGGCTTGAATAGGATCTCGACCGGAGTTGAGCTAGGCAAAGTGGCGACTTGTTTGATTCTTGGCTTTTCCGTGGCCGCTTGCTCGTCCCCGAACAAACCCTCATGGACATTGCGACCCGGGAGCCGCTTGACAGATCCCGCGAGTTCATTTCCGAATCCAGCGCTGGCAACCACGCCGGCTGTGCCTCTTTCCGCCCCAAGGCCATTTCCGCGACCAGGACCACCCGGCAGGTCGTAGGAACCAACTTCGGGTATGTTGGCGGAACGGTCCTTCTTGTCATTGCTGGTCACCCCATCCGGATCGCCAAATCCTCCTGTTTGAACGTCCTGTCGAGGCTTCTTGAGCGTGGGAATAGCCGAGCTGCCCAGCGGAAGGGCTGAGCCAGATGTTGGCACCGTGTTGGCAACATCGGGAACGTCGGTCGGCGTAGAGCCGAGAGCCTTTACCGGTTTCGCGATCGGCATCGCTGCGACCGGGGACGGAATGATTGGCTTCGTAGAAGTGGTTGGAGGGCTGGGATCCGCGTGTCTGGACAGTGCGCTCCGTCGGACTGGTTGCGGCTTCCAGGCGCTAACCGGTTGCGCGACGACGGAGGTCACAAGATACTGCCTGACAGCATCAAATCGCTCCGGCATTAGGGCCGAAAGGACAACAATCAAGAGCAAGAGCGTGAATTGCAGGCAGAGTGCCGTACTGAAAGCAACCACGCGTGGCTTCCGCTTTGGAAGTAGCGCCTGGCTCAGAGGGCTTCGATTCGGAGTCGTCATGGAGATCCCATAAGCCTTTCCTCGCCAAACAAATTGGAGGGCGAGCACGTTTTGTTTTTCATCGCTCATCGTTGCAACTCTCCTAGACACACCTCCGCGCAAGCGCGAAAGGCGGTCGGATTCCCTGTGTTGAAGAGGTCCCGTTGCTGGTTGAAGTTCAATCGCCCATCAACGAGAACTGCTCCGGTCTGGAGCATATGCAGTGCCAACTTGAAAGCACATGGATCGTGCAGATTAGAAAGGTCTTAATCTTCGGAGGTCCGATCAGGATCGATGGAAGGATTCAGACTGGAACACATTTTGGGAAACCATCCCGAAGCGGGAATGTCATAAACGGAGCGCGGATAGGGCGCGTGAGCGAGAGCCGGACCAGCACGGCCGAAACGTGGAGTATATGTCTTTTTAAGTGCTTCTGGTTATAAGTATAAGTACATGTACGTAGCTCTGATTGCACTCATTGCGACTTGCTTTTCCACAAGCAACGCCGCTATACAGGACCCGTTCTTAGTCAACGCTCAAAAACAATTCTGCGTGTCTCTTTTGCCCAGAGGGAGGCACCGCCGTGTCCACTACGTCGAACACTGGATTTACGCGGTTCAGACAGCTTCGCAGAGCACGAAGCGAAGACAACTACTCCTTACCCGCGGGGGAGCGATGACTGCGCGATTGAGCGCAGTCGAATTCATCCGTCGGATGCGGGGAGGTTCTCAATCGAAATTGATGCGGTGTTCGGATGACGAATACTACGTCGTCAAATTTCAAGACAATCCTCAGGGCACCCGAATTTTGGCAAACGAGCTTCTCGCAACGCGGCTAGCAAGAAGGATGGGACTGCCCGTGCCAGAGCCTGCCATCGTAGATGTCTGTCCTGAGCTTATCCGGCATACCGACGAACTAGTGATGCAGTTTCGGGACGGTTACAGGCCTTGTCGTCCCGGACTGTGCTTCGGATCACGCCTTGTTTCGACCCAAAACGTTGTGGACTTCTTGCCTGACGATCTGTTGCGCAACCTCCGAAATCTATACGATTTTGTCGGAACGCTGGTCTTCGATAAGTGGGTTGGGAACGATGACCACCGACAGGTCGTTTTCGCCAGAGAGAGCGACAAGGAGAACCGGTCTCCGTACCGGGTGTATCGCGCCGCGATGATCGACAACGGTCACTGTTTCGGCGGACCTCGCTGGGACGTTTCGGCAGCACCACGTCAGGGTTTATATATTCAGCCTTTGCCCTATCTGAACATTCAGGGATTCAGCGAAATTGAGCCGTGGCTGGAGCGGCTTGATCGTGAGATGCGGCCCAGTGTCTTGGAGGAGGCAGCCTCAGAGATTCCCGCTGAGTGGTATGACGGCGACCGGCAGTCCTTGGCGGCTCTTTTGGCAACGCTCGACGATCGGCGGAGGACGATAAGGCATCTGTTACTCGATATGCGCCGCAGTGCACCTGATTTTTTCCCCTCCTGGGCGTATCAGGCAAGATCAGCCGCCAGCTGAGCTGGGCGCCGGAGGGAAGCAGTGCAAGGCTCCGAATTGAACTGAGAGTGGGTTGCTTTCCCGTCTTGGGATTTCCGATCCCCACATCCGCAATTGATTTGACCTGTAAACCCTTCTGAATCTTCGATTGTTACTCTGCCGACTGATGGCTCACGAAATGCTTGTGGCACATCGGACCCAGAAGCGGTGCCCCCAACGCACTATCGAGTGGGTTCGCGATGATCGAGCGAGTTCTGGCTTTGCGACAGCGAACTCGGGTACGTGGTACATCCATCCGAACGGGCTGGCTGCACTCCTTCCTCCTGGTTACCTTATCTGTTGCCAGTCCGTCCGCCAAAGCACAAGGAACCCATTCCTCATCTGGCCACGTCGGAAGATTTCAGAGGGTCGCCTCCTACGTCAAGACTCACAAATTGCTTTTACTGTCGGACACAGCCTTGGTTTTGGGAGGAACAGCCGACGACGCGTCGAGTATTCACTGTCAGCACATGCATCCCGCATGTGTGGAGAGCAATTTCGCGCTTCCAGTTCATCCCTCCAATGCTCAGCTCTACGGAAGTAGCGCTGCCCTGGCAGTGGGGATCATTGCGGCCAATCATTGGCTTGCACACGCTCTCCGCGATCGTCACCGCTGGAAATACAGCCCCTTGTTTGTCGAGGGTCCCTTCATCGTTCAATCCGCCGTAGACACATGGCACAACGTCGGCGTTTCGAATCGCCTCAGTCCATCTGCAAGAAACGCTATGGGATACGCTTGGACAAACGATAGTCAAAACGCAGACAGGTTCATACGACTGAGATTCATCGACACGATTAACAATCCGGCTATAAGTGCCAACGCAAGCGATGCCACAATCCAGGCAGCCTCGATCCACTTGCTTCGCCGACGCGTTCTTCTGGCCGTACCACGAGAATAGTGTGCTCCGGCCGCGAGGGGTGGAGTCACTCGGCGCGTTGCGAATTGAACGGAAGTCGCCACTATTGCCGCCCTGGGCTACGGTTGAAGCCCGTGCAACCTAGCGCCGGGCAGCACACCACGTCAAGACGCAGAACTACGGAGGCTAGTACCGTAGATGTGCCTATTGCCTGCTACATCGTGCGTTAGGAAATAGCGCGCGCCGGGTTGGTTGAAAATGCCGTCGTGGAATTGTGACGCAGCCGCTACTTTAGTCGAGCCGTAAACACAATGCTGCATACACCGGATTATTTTGTACCGGAATCGATCCTCGCGGAATCACTCGCCGTGCAGGCGTATATCTCGCAAGGAGCTTCTTCGCGAGCTTCTCTTGATTGAACAACTCAAGGTCCAGACGGCGGCCCTTTTTAGCTGCCACGTGGCGCTTTACGCTGGCCACGATTTTGTATTGTATTTTGTGGAAGCAGGACACGCACATTCCGTTTGAGCGATAATTGGTTTCATTTCCGCAGATCATGCAGCCATAGTCTTCGAAGTCAGCGATGCGTCTCCGCGACACAATTCACTCTGGACAGACCAATGAAGCGTGTCCGACCGACTGGAATTCACGAATTGGTCAAACCGCTTCGCGAGGTCATGTAACTGAGGGAAAAAGACACTCGCGGCCTTTTTGTCCTTCGTCTGAGATCGCCAAAGTAAAATCAAGGCCCAGAGTGGGGAGGAAAAGCCAAGGGCCAACGAGAAAAAGGCAATCCAAACCCAAATCGCTGACGGCCTAATGATCGCCGCGATTGTAGACAAGGTTGGTACTGCCAGCTTAGTTGCATAATCAAAGGCCGTTGCGCGTACACGTTTAAGTACGAGTGTGATGGTCTGAATGCTTGCCTAGAGAAGAAAGGCTGACGACAATTCTTTTCTTTGATAGGGGACATTATGCCTCCGAAAAGGTCGCCTCCGTTGCTATACTCCCCGTGTGCTCCACGTCGAAACTGATGTCTGCCAGCACTGTGTGGCGAAAGACCTAGATTCGTCCAGGGTGTGTGGGTCTGCCCCGTGTGCGATAGCTGGGCGATCCTGTTGCTTCTTCACGAAAAGTACGTGCGGAGTGAGTGTTCTGTCCCGCCGAGATCAATAGCCGCTAGAAATGCAAACGTTTCACGGTAGCGGGCTCCCAGAACAACCGTCTTCGACCCTCCATAAGAAAGCATCCCCACCAGACTTATCCACAGCCTTAAGTCCCGCTGTGCAAAAGTATTGAGATTTCTACTTGACGTTACCCTAACTACGCGCTTATAGGATTTTCCGAATCTTGCGTTGTTCCAACCCGCGTGGCAGGAGGGTGCGTTATGAAGAGGATTACCCTGGCAATCTTTGGCCTAGTCGTTCTTCAAGTCTTCCTTACAACGGGAGCAAGGGCTCAGTCGGGGTTGGTGTGCATCAAGTGGTGGGCTTGCGGCGCAATCTCCCTCTACAACACAACGTGCTATCCGACTCCGCCATCGAGTGCGTTCAACTGCCAGGTCTTCGGTCCATGGTCAATGGTTTGCGAGGTCGCAATACCATGCGGCGTTCCCAAAGTGTGGTGCCCCACATGCGGCAAGTGGGTGCCCGTCACCAGTCAGCCGATCAATCTGACAAACGGCAACACCTACATCCAGGAGACCGATGTCAGTGTTCCCGGACTGGGCGGTGGTCTGCGAGTGGAACGAACCTGGAACAGCATTTGGCCGACGACAACCGGATTCACAAGCGGCATGTTCGGCTTAGGCTGGATTTCGACATACGAGGAACGGGTATTCCAGGGCACGGGCGACGCAACTGGCTATATGGCATATCTGCGCTCCGATGGAGGCCTGTGGTACTTCTCAAACGGGGCTCTCGTAGCGCCCGAGAATCAAGGGGCAACGCTCAACCAATACGGCACGTCGTACTGGATTCTGAGATTTCAGGACGGCTCGCAGCGGACCTTCGATTACGCAAGCGGTTCACTGACCTCGATCACCGACCGCAACGGCAATACCACGACGCTGACGTACGACGCTGGAAATCGTTTGACCACCGTGACCGATCCGGCCTCACGGCACCTGTACTTCTCCTACGGGAGCGGCTCTCAAACCCTTCTCGTAACCAGCATCACTTCGGACATAGGAATATCAACTTCCTACTCGTACGACTCCCAGAATCGATTGACGCAAGCCACCGAGCCCGATGGCTCCACGTTCAACTTCCAGTTCGACAGTCATTCATTGATCTCCGCCGTGGTGGATTCCGCCGGGAAAACCCTCGAAGCGCATACCTACGACAGTTCTGGCCGGGGTGCGACTGCATCCCGTGCGAACGGCGTGGATGGCGTGACTCTCTCCTACCAACAGTAGCCGAACCGCAGAAAGGCGACAGTCAAATGCGCATCGCGAACATGAAGCTCGGCTTGGTTCTCGTGGTGGCTGTGATGTTCCTAGCCATACCATGCTGGGGGCAATCGCTTCCGAGCGGCTGGCAGGACCAGGATGTCGGCGCAGTGGGTGTGTCGGGCAGCGCGAGCTATTCGAGCAACGTGTTCACAATCGCGGGGGCGGGCCACTCTTTCACGTATGGCAATACTGACGGATTTCATTTTGCCTATCAGCAACTGTCAGGAGACGGCAGCATCACAGCCCGAGTTGTGAGTGAAACGGGGTACGCCCAGGCTGGTGTGATGATTCGCGAAACCCTGACTTCGGGGGCGACCAGTATGACTGTCCTCGATTACTCCTCATACCTTTACAGCGCCTACCGTACGACAACGAGCGGCAACGTTTCCTACTCCCAAGGTTCTTCGGTCTCGCTGCCCTACTGGTTGCAGGTCGTGCGGAGCGGAAGCACATTCTCCGCGTACGTTTCCGCTGATGGAATCAACTGGGCACAGATAGGAACGAGCCAAACGATCAGCATGGCGCAGAACGTCTATATCGGACTGGCGGTAACGAGCGGCAGCACGTCTTACACCTATTCGGCCACATTCGACAATGTTTCCGTCAACACCTCGGCAAGTCCAGCGCCACAGATTGCAACCGTATCCGCGACTACGGGACCGACTGGCAGCCAAGTCACGATCAGCGGCTCTGGCTTTGGGGCGTCCCAAGGAAGCAGCTACGTACTGCTAAACGGGACGGCTGTCACCATCAATTCTTGGAGCAACACTTCGATCACGGTCACAATCCCGACCGGCGCAACTACCGGTGACCTGATCGTGTCCGTAGCGTCCGAAATGAACGACAGCAATCCTGTCGTGTTTACCGTTACGTCCTCGCCACTGCCGACCGGCTGGTTGGACCAAGACGTTGGAGTCGTTGGCCATCAAGGAAGCGGCACATACTCGAGCGGGGTGTTCACCGTCACGGGCGGTGGTTCAAATGTGCTCAGCGGGACGACGGACGCTTTTCATGTTGTGTATCAACCCCTCTCAGGTGACGGCACGATCGTAGCGCGCATCGCTAGCGTCAGTTATTCCTACGCCCAAGCTGGTCTTATGATCCGGGAAACTCTGAGCTCCGGTGCTAAGACGAGCGACATGCTCATAAACACGTCTTCCCAAATCAACTTTTGTTATCGCACATCGACGGGCGGAACACCCTCATCCAGCAATCAATCGGCTTCTCTGCCGTACTGGGTGGAGCTTGTGCGCAGCGGAAACAGTTTCTCGGCATACATGGCAGCGGATGGCGTGAACTGGGTTCAGGTAGGTTCGACTCAGACAATCAGCATGGCCCAGAACGTGTACGTCGGCCTGTTTGTGAGTAGTGAGAGCACCTCGTACACGTATTCCGCAACATTCGACAACGTGTCAGTCTCAACGTCCTCAAACCCGGCTCCGCAAATTACGGGCATTTCTGCGACGACCGCCTCAGCGGGTGAACAGGTAACGATTTCTGGTTCGGGATTTGGAGCCTCACAAGGAAGCAGTCAGGTTCTGCTGAACAATTCGGCAGCTACGATTAACTCGTGGAGTGCCACTTCGCTGACTATCACGATCCCGTCCGGGGCCACGTCTGGATACTTGATTGTGTCTGTCGCGCCGAGCATGAACGACAGCAATCCAATCGACTTTACAGTCACATCGCAGCCGCTGCCATCCGATTGGTTGGACCAAGACATCGGAGTGGTGGGCAAGGCGGGAAGTTCCAGCTACGCGAGTGGAGTTTTCACCGTCACCGGAGCGGGAACAAACATCACGGGAGGAACGAGTGACGCCTTCCATTTTGTCTATCAAGAGCTTTCGGGGGATGGCACGGTAGTCGCTCGTGTTGCCAGTGTTTCAAACTCCTATGCGCAGGCGGGCGTGATGGTTCGCGCTTCGACCAGTTCCCAATCTCAAGGCACTAACGTGATGGTAATGACTTCCATCGTTTTCGATGTGTGTCGCACGGTGAGCGGCACCAGCAACCACACTGTTCAGGGTGCCTCGATAACTTTGCCTTACTGGGTGAAGGTGGTGCGAACCGGAGGCTCACTCGTCGGCTACTCGTCGCCTGACGGAAGCAGTTGGACGCTGGTTGCAGGACCGACTCCCATCTCCATGAGCCAGTCCGTTGACATAGGTCTTTTCGTCACGAGCGAAAGCACTTCCTATACGTACTCCGCGACGTTTGACAATGTCTCCGTCACATCGGCGGCTACTGCGCCTCCACAGATTACTGGGCTCTCGGCCACTACGGGCTCCGTCGGCAGCCAAGTCGTGATTTCGGGCACGGGATTCGGATCAAGCCAGGGCAGCAGTTCGGTCATGCTCAACAACAGCGCAGCCACGGTCAACTCTTGGAGCAGCACCTCCATCACCATCACGATTCCCTCGGGAGCAACCACGGGCTATCTCGCCGTTTTGATTGCACCGAGCATGGTTAGCAGCAATGGCGTCTACTTCACAGTGACATCGCAACCTCTGCCGTCGCCTTGGCTCGATCAGGATGTGGGCAATTTCGGCAACAGAGGGAGTGCGACGTATTCGAGCGGAACGTTTACAGTCCAAGGGGCGGGTACGGGCGTTTCGGGACAATCGGACGGCTTCCACTTCGTGTACCAGCCCATGACGACGGATGGCTCGATCATCGCGCAGGTGACGAGCGAAACCGCTGGTGCAGAAGTGGGAGTGATGATCCGCACCAGCCTCGACGCCAACGCGGGCGAGATGTTTTCGTACATCGTTCACAGTGGTTCAAGCACCACGAGCTACGTTTCCTATCGCACATTCGAAGGCAACGCGGCCGTCCAGGGAGGCGGTCTGGGCGCGAGTTCGCCTTACTGGCTCGAAGTATCCAGAAATGCGAACTCTTTCAGCGCCTATATCTCCACGGATGGCAGCAATTGGATACAAGTTGGAACCACGCAAACGCTCACAACCGCGCAGACTGTTTACGTTGGCCTAGGGATCAGCAGCCTAAGCACGTCCACTCTTGATTCGGCGACCTTCGCAAGCGTCACCCTCGGTTCTGGAGCCTCACTGCCGAACCCGACGATTTCGCAAATCTCTCCCACGAGTGGACCTCCAGGAACCGTGGTCACGATCAGCGGAAGCGGCTTTGGTTCAACGCAAGGGACAGTTCAATTCAACGGACTTGCTGCGACCATTAGCAGTTGGAGCGACTCGGAGATTTTGGCCATCGTTCCCACTGATGCGGATACGGGGCCAGTATCAATCACCGAAGGGGGCGTGGGCTGCTCGCTAAGTCCAATCTTCCATGTAGTTTTTGTTGCCAACCTTACAGACTCGCTTGGAAACCAAACGACATACACATCGGCGGTCGAAGGAGGACAATGGCAGTTCGTGGCATCTCAAGGGCCAGGGTGTTCCACGTGCAGTGTGCGCGGCAATATCAGCAATCAGTTCGACGCGAATGGAAATCTCGTTTCGACCACGGACCCGAACGGGAATCTCACTTTATACGCCTACGATTCAACCGGCGACGCGCTAACACAATTCACGCCGCTCAGTGGCTCTACGGCGGCAATAACCACCTACACGTACAACTCACTTGGCGAAGTCCTGACTGTGACCGACCCGCTGGGGCACGTCACAACCAACACGTACGATGCCCACGGAAACTTGGCTACTGTGACGACGCCTGCTCCTAATGGCACCACGGGGGCAAGCGTAACGCAGTTCACGTACAACTCCCTGGGAGAGCTGACACAGATCACCGATCCCAAGAACAACCTGACGAAGCTTACCTACACATCGGCGGGTTACATCGCCACGATCACCGACCCACAGAACAATGTGACGACCTACGGCTACGATTCGCGTGGCAACCGAACGAGCGTCACCGACGCCCTGAGTCACCAAACAACGTTCACATACGATTCGGGAAACCGATTGACGCAAATTACGTATCCCGACAGCACAACGGCCAGCTTCACGTACGACTATCGAGGGCGGCGGATCACCGCGACGGATCAGAATGGCAAAACAACGACGTACGGCTATGATGATGAGGACCGCCTTACAAGCATCACGGACGCGGCGAGCAACGTCACGCAGTACGCGTATGACACTGAAAACAATCTGACGAGCATCACGGATGCCAACAGCCACGAGACCTCGTTCGCGTATGACGCCTATGGCCGTGTGACACAAACCACGTTCCCGTCAAACCTCTCGGAAACGTATCAATACGATGCGAACAGCAACCTCACCAGCAAGACCGACCGTAAGGGCCAGACAATTCAGTATGTGTATGACGCACTGAACCGGCTGACTCAGAAGAGTTACCCCGATTCCACCAGTGTTGAGTACACGTACGATCTTGTGGGTAAGATTTTGCAAGTGAACGACCCCACTGGAACCTACGCCTTTTCCTACGACAACATGGGGCGATTGATCGGGACCACCACGACGTACTCATTCCTCCCCAGCGTCCCGTTCTCGAATTCCTACAGCTATGACGCAAACTCGAACCGGACGGGCTTTACCGCACCGGACAGCAGCACGAACAGCTACACCTATGACACACTCGACCAGCTAACCGGACTTAGCAATTCCTGGGCGGGCTCATTTGGGTTCTCATACGACGCTGTCGGTCGCCCGACCCAGATGACTCGGCCTAACAATGTTACGACGAACCTCGGCTACGACAATCTGTCCCGCCTCCTTTCCATCCTGCACCAGGTATCTGGGAGTACCATTGACGGGGCCGTATACGCGTTAGATTATTCCGGGAACCGCACGTCAAAGGCGGACGAGTATGCGGGCGTAACCTCGAATTATACATACGATTCGATTTATGAACTAACTCAAGTGAAGCAGGGAACCAACACGACGGAAAGCTACAGCTACGATCCCGTGGGCAACCGGCTTAGTTCGTTGGGACTTTCGCCATACAGCTACAATACATCGAACGAGCTCACGTCCACTTCGAGCGCCAGCTACACCTACGATTACAACGGAAATAGAACCAGCAAGACGGATTCAACTGGAACGACCACCTACGCATGGGATTATGGCAACAGACTTTCAGGCGTAACGTTGCCGAACTCTGGTGGAACCGTGACCTTCAAGTATGACCCCTTCGGGCGAAGAATCTATAAATCCCTTGGTTCCAGCACCAGCATCTACGTCTACAACGCCGATGGGAACCTCATAGAGGAGACGAATGCAGGAGGAACCTCTATCGCGCGCTACGTCCAGACCGAAAATACCCTCGATGAGCCATTAGTCGTTGCGCGCGGCGGACTTACGAGTTACTACGAGGCAGACGGGCAGGGCTCGATCACTTCGCTCACGACTTCTTCTGGCACCATCGCGGAAAGCTACACGTTCGACTCGTTCGGTAACCTCGCCGCCTCGTCAGGTTCAGTCACAAACCCGTTCCAATACACTGGCCGCGAGTTCGATCCGGAAACGGGCCTCTACTACTACCGCGCCAGATACTACGATCCCGCAAATGGCCGTTTCATTTCCGAGGATCCAGCAGGCTTTTCGTCAGATACATTCAATTTTTACGCGTATGTCTCAGACAACCCACTCGTCTTTAACGACCCGTCAGGTCTTTTCAAGATTCACGGGAACTGGTGTGGGCCGGGGTGGACGGGTGGGCAAAATGAGCCCTTCATTCCCGCGCACGACAAGCCTGGCTTCTACAAGCCTGCGATCGATTATGTCGATGTTCCGTGCAGTAAGCACGATGAATGCTATGCCAAGTGCCGCGACAAGCATCCTTGTTCGCCCCTTGGCCGCATTGTCTGCTTCCGGAAATGCGACTTCGGTCTTATCGGAGGGATAGCGGGCAATCCGTTTCATAGACTGAATGCAACATCAAGACCAAACATCTTGAATCCGTGGTCCTATATCGTTGGGGGTGGCATCGCTCTCTACCTTGTGCCTTGGCCCGGCAAGAATGGAGACGCTAACTCACAGGCACACGATCACAACGATCCGAACATGCCACACACGAGCTGTTGCGGACAGCCCCCGAAGGAAGGCGTTCAATGAGGAAATCCACGATTATCGAATTCTGTTTGGCTGATTGAGGTCCAAGAATGTGGACGAACGAGAAATCGGGCCGCGCAATGTTTATAAGCGGGCTGGCCTTTTTGCTATTCTTTCCGGCTGCCGCGTCGCATGGACCCAACCCTAGGTGGCAGATCACAACGCTCGCGGTCTCTCCCAATGGCAGACTCCTTGCCTTCGTGGCCGAAAAGGACGGCACGTCCTTCATCTACACAGTTCCTGTTGATACTGGCGTTGCAACTCGATTGACGGATGCGAGAGATGGAGAGGAAAATAGTCCGTCGTTCTCGCCCGACGGAAAACGAATCGCATACACCTACGAGTCCGATCATAGGCGACCGCGGATCGTCATCGCCGGTGTGGACGGGTCAAACGCGCACGAGTGGTCGCCTTCAAACGTCGTCGATCTCTCGCCCGTTCTCTCGCCCGACAACACGACAATCGTTTTCTCCAGAGCCAACTCCTACGGCAATTACTCGCCTATCGCGCAGCCGCATCCCCATGACTGGAGCTTTTTTGCCGCTAGCTTAGACGGGACAAACGTGCGTCAGCTCACTACCGAGCATTTCTACATGGTGTCGCGCCCTTCCGTCTGTTCTGGCGGCAAGCAGATGGTCGTCGTAACCCAGAGTCTCGAAACGGAGCCGCAGATCGCGATTTATTCGATAGATGCTCCGGGTCCTCCCGTGCGAACGTTTCGGCCTCACGTTCCGAAGGAAGTGGATACTAAGCATCCAATTCTTGCTTACCCGAACTGCCTGCCAGACGGGTCCATTCTCTTTATGGCTGCCAGTCAACACGGCTATGACGTCTTTCGGCTGGCCCCCGAAACCGGGTCGATTGAAGAGCTCACGGACGGGAATGGCTACGCGACGGAGCTCAAAGTCTCGGCGGACGGGAAGACAGCTGCATTCTTGAAGTGGCGGTACAATTGGATGGGGGAAGTCACTGATCCCGAGCCATACCTGCTCGAAGTTGAGACTCACAAATTAACTGCCCTCAAGGTAAGAGGTTTCAATTGAAGACGAGCCCTGGCGTCGGCAGAGTCTGTTTTCGCGGCCCTTCGGCTGTATTCGCACTAGGAATCCTTTGAGGTCACCACGGCTGGGCTCGCTCAAAATCGCCTGAAAACTAATCTTGTGGGAAAGTGCTCTTGGCCGATTCAAACTCACTCCGCCATAACTTGAAGTTTCGCCTGGGGACTCAGATTACGGCAGACAGATAACACTAACGTAACAACTGGGCTGAAAGCGACCGTTCTGCCGATTCTCAGGAGCCGGAACCGCCTGAAAGCAATAGAGATTTAGCGCCCGAGAATTTAACAGCGGGTTCCAGGTTCAAGTCCTGGGCGGCTCACCACTTTCTTCGCTGCACGAAGACCCACCCTTCGAAAACCGCGAAGGATGGGGCACCCCGCCTGTGGAGTTTTTGGTTACCGTAGTTTGGTTAGGCGGAGCCTTACGTTCATCACGCGTGCTAGATTTCAAGAAAATCGGAAGGGTAGAACCGTGCGGCACCCGGCAAAAAAAGTTCCACTGCTGTGACAAATGATTCTTATGAAGCGATTGATTGCTTTGTTGACGTGCGTTTTCGCAAGCTGCACCGTTTTCGCTGTAGCAAACGGAGTTGAACTGTCCTCTGTCCACAAAATCATTTTGGCTGAGCTCTCGGCAATGAAGCTCCCGGTGGATTCGCCGATCTGCCTGGAAATGTTGCCTGCACGCAACACCTCAGAAACAGGGGCCGATCCATCTCCACAGCTACTTCGGTTCTTAACACGAAGAGGGATGCGGCCACGAAAGGCATCAGCTTGCGACAAGCCCCTACCCAAGGGGAACGAGATAAGGATAGAGGTAATCGCAGAATCGGCGGGCCGACTTTCTGCACGGGTCCATTCAGCGATATTACTATTACACCGGAAAGAGACTTGGGCATCCTCTACCGTCGAGGAGTGTACGAGCTCATAAAGGACGAAAAGGGTGAGTGGGTGATCCAGTCGTACGTGAACGAGATGAAAAAATAGAAGGCGGAACCGATCCCTCCCAAGTTTACCTTAATTTCCCCTGCGTCAGTTTTGAGTTTTTGGGTCACGTGGAGCCAATCCGACTGCCCGACATGGTTGAACGCGCTTACTTCTCGTGGAGAAGCAACAGGATTTCCAATCATCGCACACGGGACAAAGCCACACGCCCTGCGCGAATCCAGGCTCTTCGCCGCAGAGGGTTAAGTGTCAAAGGGTCACGTCGCCATTCAAATCGATAGCGTCAGGAAGGCAGCCATCGACATCCAAGCGGGCGCGGAGTCTTGGCATTTCGCCGACTTCTTCCCCACCTAAGAGCGTCGAATTCTACTCCTTGAATTGCTTTTCGACCGCAGCCGCTCCTGGCGTCTCGCTTATGGTTTTGCTCGGCGATTGCTTCCTGCCGATGACCGCCCGCAGCATGTCATACACAGTCTGGAACGACCAAAACATGAGAACGACGCCAAAAATTCCCACATAAATTCGATACCTTTCTTCATCTACACGAAGGACGTGGAGAGCCGACAATACCATGTAGGCTCCGGTAACGAACGCTCCGCACCAAAGACCGAACGAGAAGAAGTGTTTGTCTGGCGCGAGCTTCTTGCCGTTGACGAACGCACAGATGGCATAAACGAATAATCCGAGAACGGCCACGATTACGGCAACAGTAGTGTCCATCACTGCTTTTCGCCTAGTCGTGGTGTTCGGTTCGCACCCAAGAGAGCGCCGATTATGCCGCCAATGACTGCGCCCGCTATACCGGCACCTGCGCCGATAGCAGCACCTGCCGCGAGCCCCACGAGAGTGTCTCTATTGCGCTCTTGCTCGGTTTGCATCCTCACGAGCGTTGGGTGAAGACAAAGCGAGCAGTGATACTTGTTAATATCGCCTGGTCGGTCTTCGAAATTGCTTCCGCAGTTTGGACAATGGATTAGCACGGTGGCGCAAATATACGCCTTCGCATCCGACCAGTCGAGTCCACGCGAGGCTGGCGACGGGAAGCAGTAGAATGTACAACTCCAAGAATCACAAGGTCGAGCAGAGATCACTGCACCATGACGGTCATGGTGTGAAAAGGAGACGAGTGTAGTGCTCCCTTCAAAACTAGACAGTCGTTAGGGAACGATTCCGAGAGTGATCGCCTGCTGCACGAATCGTGGGATGGAATCTCTCGCATCGCTGCCGGACCCAAAGACGATCACGAGGGGCCTGATCTCGTAGTCCAAAATCGCACTCCGTGCGCACCTTCAAAGCGAACGCGGTGACGCCGCGAGGCGAGTCGCAGCCACATCGGACGTAACAACTGGGCCGAAAAGCGGGAGTGGGAACCGCTTGAAGCAATAGAGATTTGGCGTCCCGAGAATTTAACAGCGGATTCCAGGTTCAAGTCCTGGGCGGCTCACTGCATCAACTGTCCGGCAGCACCATGGACGGTTCGACGCAGGGAATCGGACGGTGAACGTGCGCCCTAGAGCCTCCAGCAACGGGCTAAAGTTTCCGCTCCTCTCCGGTGACGTGTGAGTGGGGTGTGGATGATTTTGTAGCTCCGAGAACATTCAGGTTCAAGAGAATCCAAATGACCTCAAAACGTGGGCCGCAAGCTCTTCAACAGCAATTAGTTAGAATCTACAAGAATCCGTAGGTTTCAATTCGGGGCTAGAATCTGGTTCGGGACCAGGAGGTCGGTGGTTCAAATCCACTCGCCCCGACCATTC
>Ga0335085_10004117_pt1 | contig 24341 bp, 22 predicted proteins | sample Lox_Sample_45_FD_206712 | JGI IMG/M metagenome (GOLD analysis project Ga0335085, IMG submission 206712) | Soil microbial communities from Loxahatchee National Wildlife Refuge, Florida, United States - Lox_Sample_4.5 | ecosystem: Environmental > Terrestrial > Soil > Wetlands | place: USA...
TCTTCGTCTTGAAGAGCATCCAGCCCGATGTCTCGATCTGGACCGTCTATAAAGGCGTCTTCCCCTTCGTCATCGCGGATCTGGTGAAGCTGGTCCTGCTGGTGGTGTTCCCGGTCATCACCTTGTGGCTGGTCACGACGATGGGAAGCTGATCGCGGGTGACACCTCGCCGGCGGAGGTAAGGGATAAGAGATGAGCAATCCGTCGGCCAATCCGCGGCGCGGCACCAATCCGCTGTTCAGCGACAACAAGCTGAAGCTCGGCATCTTCGCGACCAATGTCAGCAATGGCTGCGCCATCACCACGGCCGAGGAAGCCTACGAGCTCAACTGGCCGAACGCCCTCAGCATCGCCGAGATCGCCGACCGCCACGGCTATGAGGCGATGGTGCCGGTGGCGCGCTGGAAGGGCTTCGGCGGCGAATCGAATTTCAACGGCACGAATTTCGAAACCTATACCTGGGCCGCCGGCCTGTCGCAGGCGACGAAACGCATCGGCGTCCTCACCACCTCGCACGTCCCGACCGTCCATCCGGTCATGGCGGCGAAGCAGGCGACGACCGTCGATCACATCAGCAACGGGCGCTTTGCCCTCAACATCGTCTGCGGCTGGTTCCGGCCGGAGCTCGAGATGTTCGGTGCGCCGCTGATGGAACACGACATGCGCTACGAATACGCGGCCGAGTGGGTCGAGATCGTCAAGATGCTGTGGACGCGCGAGGACGAGTTCGATTACGAGGGCAAGTTCCTGCGCGTGAACAAGGGCTTCTCGATGCCGAAGCCGATCCAGAAGCCGTTCCCGCCGCTGATGAATGCCGGCGCCTCGGGCAAGGGCCAGCATTTCGCGGCGAAATACGCCGACATGGCCTTCATCCATATCGACCCGAGCGATCTCGAGAAGACCAAGGCGCATATCGCCGCCTATCGCCGCCTGGCGCGCGAGGAATACGGCCGCGACATCCAGGTCTGGATCGGCGCGCCGGTGACGCAGCGCGACACGCGCAAAGAGGCCGAGGATTACGTCCATTACTATGTCGTCGAAAAAGGCGACGATGTCGCCTGCGACAACATGCTGGCGATCCAGAACATCGAGATGCACAAGATGATGCCGGAGCGCGCCGAAAAGCTGCGCTTCGGCGCCAAGCTCGGCTGGGGCGGCTATCCGCTCACCGGCACGGCGGACGATATCGTCGCCGCGCTCGAGAAGCTGAGCGCCATCGGCGTCGACGGCGTGCTGATCCGCTGGGTCGATTATTGGGACGGGCTGCGGCGCTGGCAGAAGGACGTGATGCCGCGCCTCGCGCAAGCCGGGCTGCGCCGCGCCGCGCCTTAGCGGGGCCGGCTCTCAGGAGAAAAAGAATGGGACAATTCGGGATCGGGCAGCCGGTGCAGCGCGAGGAAGACCCGCGGCTGCTGCGCGGACACGGCGAATTCGTGAGCGACGTCAGCCGGCCGCGCATGGCCTATGGCTATGTGCTGCGCTCGCCGCATGCGCATGCGAAGATCCGCGGCATCGATACGCGCGCAGCGCAGCAGATGCCCGGCGTGCTCGCGGTCTATACCAGCGCCGACCTCAAGGCCGACGGCATCGGCACGCTGAAAGTGCGCATGCCGAGGAAGCGCCCCGACGGCACGCCGATCTTCACCAGCCCGCATCCCGGCCTCGCCCGCGACGAGACGCATTTCGTCGGCGATCAGGTCGCCTATGTCGTCGCCGAGAGCCTCGCCGAAGCGAAGGACGCTGCGGAGCGCATCGAGGTCGATTACCAGCCGCTGCCTTCGGTCGTTTTGACCAGCGATGCGGTGAAGCAAGGCGCGCCCGCGGTCTGGGCGAATTGCCCGGACAACATCTCGAACATTTTCGAGGTCGGCGACAAGGCCGCGGTCGATGCCGCTTTCGCCAAGGCGCATCACGTCACGCGCCAGCATTTCGTCATCTCGCGCATCATGCACAACGCGATCGAGCCGCGCGGCATCGTCGCCGAATACGATCAGCGCTTCGGCCGTTTCACCTTGAACGGCTGCATCGGCTCGGTCCATGGCGCGCGCCGCGCCTTCGCCGAGGACATCTTCAAGATCCCCGAGAACCGCTTCCGCGTCGTCTCGGGCGATATCGGCGGCGCGTTCGGCTCGAAAGGCGTGACCGCGCCCGAGAATACGCTGGCGCTCTATGCCGCGCGCAAGCTCGGCCGGCCGGTCAAATGGGTCGCCGAGCGCAGCGAATGCTTCATGTCGGACGATCATTGCCGCGACAACGTCACCGATGCCGAGCTCGCCCTCGACAAGGACGGCAATTTCCTGGCACTGCGCGTCAAGACGCTCGCCAATCTCGGCGCCTATCTCAGCGCCGATTCCAACCTGCTGCCGACTTTCTCCAATCTCGGCACGCTCGCCGGTGTCTATCGCACGCCGGCGATCCATGTCAGCGTGCTCGGCGTGTTCACCAACACCACCGCGACCGCGCCCTATCGCGGCGCCGGCCGGCCCGAGGCGTGTTACGTCATCGAAGGCATCATCGATCGTGCCGCGCGCGAGATGGGCATCGACCGCATCGAGCTGCGCCGCCGCAATCTCATCCCGCCGAGCGCGATGCCGTTCAAGACCGGGCTCGTCTACACCTATGATTGCGGCGAGTTCGAAGCCTGCATGGACAAGGGTCTAGACCACGCCGATGTGAAGGGCTTCGAGGCGCGCCGCGCCGAGGCGAAGAAGCGCGGCAAGCTCAGAGGGCTTGGCGTCGTCAACGCGATCGAGCGCGCTGCCGCGCCACCGGGCGGCGAGACCGCGGAGATCCGCTTCGATGCGACGGGCTCGGTCACTTTCGTGACCGGCACGACGGCGCAAGGCCAGAGCCACGAGACGATGTACAAGATCATCCTCTCGGACAAGCTCGGCATCGATACGAGCGAGATCAATTTCATCCAGGGCGATACCGACAAGGTCGTCTGGGGCGTCGGCACGTTCGGCTCGCGCGCCGCGGTGATCGGCGGGTCGGCCGCGGTGCTCGCGGCGGAAAAGATCATCGCCAAAGGCAAGAAGATCGCCGCGCACATCTTCGAGGCGGCCGAGGCCGATATCGAATTCGCCAAAGGCAATTTCGCGGTCGTCGGCACCGACAAGCGCATGCCAATCAAGGAAATTGCGCGCGCCGCCTTCACGCCCGGCCGCATCCCCAAAGGCATGGAGCCCGGCCTCTTCGAGACCGCGGTGTTCGAGCCGAGCGCACAGACCTTTCCTTACGGCACGCATATCTGCGAGCTGGAGATCGACGAGGACACCGGCAAGATCACCGTCGAGCGCTATCTCGCGGTCGACGATGTCGGCACGGTCATCAACGAGCTCACCTTGCAAGGCCAGGTGCATGGCGGCGTCGCGCAAGGAATCGGCCAGGCGATCTCCGAAGCCATCGTCTACGACAAGCAATCGGGACAGCTGCTTTCCGGCTCGTTCATGGATTACGGCATGCCACGCGCCGACGATCTCTGCGCCATCGACGTGCATGAGCACAGCGTGCCGACCAAGATCAACCCGCTCGGCGCCAAAGGCGCGGGCGAGGCCGGCACGGTCGGCGCCTTGCCGGTGGTGATGAACGCCGCGCTTAATGCGCTCGCGCCGCTCGGCATCCGCCATATCGAGATGCCGCTGACGCCGGAGAATGTCTGGCGCGCAATCCGCGCCGCGCGCGCTTAAAAAGCTCGAACAAGGGGGAAGAAATGAAGAAGACGCTGCTGGCCGCGCTCGGCCTCGCGATGCTTGCCGCGCCGGCCTTCGCCGATCCGGTGCAGGTCAAATTCGCCTATCCGTCGGCGCCGAACAACGCGCTGTTTCAGGCGATGCAGGGCTGGACCGACGACATCAACAAGGCGGCGAACGGGGCGATCGAGGTGAAGCTCTTCCCCGGCGGCGTCATCGCCGACAATTCCAACATGTACGACCGCGTGACCGGCGGCGTCGCCGATATCGGCTTTGCCGTGTTCGGCCCTGTGTCGTCGGTCTTCCCCAAGACCAATGTCGGGACCCTGCCCTTCGAGGCGAAGAACCATCGCGAGGACGCGCTGGCGCTCTGGGCGCTCTACGACAAAGGCGTCATCAAGGACGAGTTCACCAAGTTTCATCCTCTCGCCTTCGTCGTCTTTCCCGGCCTCGTCATCCATTCGAAGAAGCCGATCCACACCCTCGCCGATATGAAAGGCATGAAGATCAGCGTTGAAGGCCGCGTCCTCTCGACGATGATGCCGCGCCTGGGCGCGGCGCCGATCTCGCTGCAGCCGGGCGAGCTCTATCAAAGTCTCCAGCGCGGCCTCGTCGAGGCCGTGCCGCAAGGCTGGCCGAGCGTGCCAACCTTCCATCTCGACGAGGTGACGAACTTCCACCTCGAAGCGCCCTTGGGATTCAACACCGGCTATGTCGCGATCAACAACGACGCCTACGCCAAGCTGCCGCCGGCCGGCAAAGCCGCGATCGACACGCTCTCGGGCAAGCCGTTCGTCGAGCGGCTGATCGCGGCCGACGACAGGATGCAGGCGATCGGCCGCGACGCGACCAAGGCGATGGCCGGCCAGACCATCGCGCAGCTCGATCCGGCCGAGGAAGCGCGCTGGAAAGAAGCCGTCGCGCCGGTCACCGAGGAATGGGTCAAGGCGACGCCCAACGGCGCCGCCGTCCTCGCCGCCTTCCGCGCCGAGCTGACGGCGATCAGGGGCTCGAGCAAATAGCGTCATCTAAAAACACCGTCGTCCCCGCGAAAGCAGGGACCCGGGGTAACCGCACGTCGCTTGCTTTGGATTCCCGCTTACGCGGGAATGACGGTGCTTTTATGACCTATCCCGGGAACAATCCGCGCTTCTTCAAATAGTCGATCGCGAGCCGGTCGTATTCCCAGGGCTGCTCGAAGCAATTGGCGTGGCCGGCACCCGGCATCTCGACGATCTCCGAGCCCTTGATGAAGGATTGGAGCTTGTAGGCGCCGGGCTTGGTGAAATCGTCGCCGCCGATGATGATGAGCGTCGGCACTTTCAGCCGCGGATAAAGATCGGGGCTGGCATCGGCGAGCGCCTGGTTCATCTGGATGATGCTCTCGAGCGTGCCGGCATTGCTGAGGCCGCAGACCATATCGGCGTAATGCTGGACCAGCTTCGTCTCGCGCAAGCTCGGATGGAAATGGAACAGCACCGCGCCGCGCCGCCGCGCGATGCCTTGCGCGCGATAGTCCTCTTTGCCCTTCAATTGAATCTCGCGGATATCGGGCAGGTAGCCGCAACCGGAGAGGATCATGCACGGCATGCGCTCGGGCCGCTGATCGGCCATGTGCATCGCCACTTCCGAGCCCATCGAGTTGCCCTGCACGATCACCGGCCCGTCGGTGAGGCGATCGACCAGCTCCCACACCGCCGCCGCTTGGTCCGCCATCCGGACGCCCTCCTGCGGCGCCGGCGAGCGGCCGTAGCCGGCGAGGTCGACGGCGATGGTGCGATACCAGTTCGAGAAATGCGCCGTCTGGAACAACCAGAGCCGATGGTCGTCCGGCGTCGAATGGAGGAACACCATCGGCAAGCCGGTCTTGCCCTGCTGCTCGCAATAGAGCGGCCCCGGAATATGCGGCGCCATTCGCGCGCTCCTAATACATCAGGCTGACGATCTTGCCGCGTTGCGGCCCTTGGGTCGCGACGCAGATCGGCGAGCGGTAGAGCGGCGCCGCGAATTTCGTGTCCGGCTGATCGTCGCGGATCTTCATGAACAGCGGCTCGAGGCCGAGATCGAGCCAGGTGCCGAAGGCCGCATCGTGATGCGCCGGCAGATAGAGGCGCGGATGGAGCAGTTGCACCAGCGGCCAGGTATCAGCGACCTGATGCTCGGCGACGGGATGCGGCTGATAGGCGACAATGCCGATATCGGCGCGGCCGAGCCGCGCGACGAGCGCGCGGTCGCCCGCGGTGATCGGCCCGGCGCTGCCGATGACGACGATCGAGAAGCCGTTCTTGAAGCGCAGCGCATAGGTGAGCGTGCCTTCGGTGATGACCTTCGGATCGAAGGTGCCGCGCGCCGTCACCTTTTTGTTATGCGCTTCTTCCTCCGGCGTGTTCGGCCGCGAATCGACTTTGTAGAGCCCGGCGAGGGCTTGGATCAGACCGTCCTGGATCGTGGAGTGCTGGCCCAGCGCGGTCTCGACCGTCACGTCGCCGAAATGGAAGCTCTCGCCGCCCCTCGCGGTCATGGTCTGCGATGCGGGCACGCCGAGCTTCTCCGCCGTGGCGATGGTGAGCGGCGCGCCGATGACCGGCGCATGGGTCTGCGCCGCGATCGGCGCGACATCGGAGATGTGATCGAAATGCGCGTGGCTGATGAGGAGGGCGTCGGCGCGCTTGATCGCCGAGACCGGAAAGCCGATATCGTGATTGCGCGCGGTGCGGTCGAAATACGCATCGAAGAGGAAGACGTGGCCCTGGTAATCGACCTCGTAATTCGCATTGCCGAGCCAGCGCAGGACGACGATGCTCGAGCTCTTGCCCGGCACCGGTCCGCCGATCACCGCCGGCGTATAGGAGCTGCACGCCGGCTCGGCCGCTTGGGCGACGCCCGACGCCGCAAGAACGAGCAATGACAGGCTGAACAGCGCCCGCGCCACCATCGACATCCCCCCCGATGCTTTGCGCCAGTATAGCATCGAAGAGTTCTGTCGACGCGCACAAAGGAGATTAAAGCGCCGCTGCGATTCCGCGTCCCACCGGCGAGGTGATCGCGGTGATGGCGCGGAATCGCAGGGTTCAGAGCGCCGCCGACACCGGTGATCTAAGCTTGCGTCAAAATGACCTTCGACGAAGGCGGCGCTCTACCGCGATCGCCTCGGGCGTCGAGCCGAGATTATTCACCACCGAAATCTGATGTCATCGCGGCATCGAGCTCTGCGGCCCACGCGTCCCCGCTGTAAGGACCCGTGTTGGCCGGGTTGATCGCCGGCACAATGCTCACCTGCGAGGCTACCATCCCATTCGGGGGAGTGCTGCAGCCGGCGAGCATGCCTGCCGCAAGAACGATCGCCAACGCACCGGTACGCAGCTTCGGAACGATAATCATGATTCCCCAATCCTCTCATTTCGGAAATTCGTCGATGTATTATTTGCGGCGATCGCTGAAAACGTGCACGCGTCCGTTCAAAAAAAGTCGATAACGAAAACGCGATCTGTGTTTAGCGTGAGATAATTGTTTCAAGACGAAACCGCTCGCAGCCGCATGACGTCCCGTCACCGTTCTATCGTTTCGTCCTCCACCCGAACATCGATTGAACTACTGGGAAGCGCGCAAAATGCGCCGTTGCCTACTTCTTCTCGCGCGACGAATGTGACGCTTCGCCAGCGGGCCAAGGCCATGCAACGCATGCGACCGCTTGGCGGTTGACGGAACGGTAGCTAAGACAAACTATTGCCCATCATGTCAGGACCAGAAGCGTGAGCGATCCTCAGGTACTCATCGTCGGCGGCGGCCCGGTCGGGCTGACCCTCGCCATCGATCTCGGCAAGCGCGGCATCCGCGTAACGCTGGTCGAGCAGAAAGACGCGCCGGCCTTCCTGCCGAAGATGGAGCGCTGCAACGCGCGGACCATGGAGATCTATCGCCGGCTCGGCATCGTCGACCGGATCCGCGCCGCCGGGCTCGGCCCGGACGTGCCGATGGATGTCTTCATCGTGTTATCACTGACGGAGCCGCCCCTTGTCGCGCATCACTATCCTTCGGTCAACGAGGCGCGCGAAGAGATCAAAGCGATCAATGACGGCACCCAGGCGCTCGAGCCCTATCAGCTCATCTCGCAATACACGCTCGAGCCGTTGCTGAAGCAGGTCGCCGAGGAGATTCCCAACGTCGCCGTGCGCTTCGGCTGCGAGCTGATCGATTTCCAGCAGGATGCGCAAGCCGTCACCGCGACGATCCGCAGCCAAGGCAAGACCGAAACCATCCGCGCCGATTACCTCGTCGGCTGCGACGGCGGCGCCAGCACGGTCAGGAAACAGCTCGGCATCAAGCTCAAAGGCGAGGCCAATCTCCTCGAGCTGCGCCAAGCGCTCTATCGTTGCGACGAGCTCTTCGACTTGTTGCCGATCGGCAACGGGCCGGGACGCGGCCGCCACTACCACGTCGCCGACGGGCACAATTCCTTCCTCATCATGCAGGATTCGACCAGGCACTGGACCTTGCATGCGGTGGTCCAGCGCGACGACGATATGAAGACCCTCTTCGAGCAGATCGTCGGCGTGCCGGTGAAATACGAGATGCTGACCTGCAATCCCTGGCGGCAGAACCTCCTGCTCGCCGAGCGCTTTGCCGAAGGCCGCGTCTTCCTCGCCGGCGATTCCGTTCACCTCGTGATCCCGACCGGCGGGCTCGGCATGAATGGCGGCGTCGGCGATGCGATCGATCTCTCCTGGAAGCTCGCCGGCACGCTGCAAGGCTGGGGCGGGCCGAACCTGCTGCGCTCCTACGAGATCGAGCGGCGCCAGGTCGGCGATCGCAATGTCGGCGCCTCGCGCTACGCGACCTTGGGGCGGCGGCGGTGGCGCGGGATGTGGCGGCCTCAGATCCGCGACAACACGGCGGAAGGCGCCGCGCTGCGCGCCGAGATTTCGCGCGTCGCCGATGCCGAGCAGCGCAAGAGCAACGACATGATCGGCGCCGAGCTCGGCTATCGCTATGTCGACTCGCCGATCATCGCCGACATCCCCGGCGGGCCGGAGCATCTTTTCCGCACCTACGAGCCGACGACCTGGCCGGGCGCGCGGCTGCCGCATGTCTGGCTGAAAGACGGCGCCGGTATCCAGGATCGCCTGCCGAAAGACGGCTACACGCTGCTGCGTGTCGGCAAGAGTGAGGCCGATCTCTCAGCGGTGGCGAAGGCGATTGCGGCTTACGGCGCGAAGGTCACGGCACTCGACATTCGCGACGAACCGGCGCGCGCGGTCTACGGCTACGATCTATTGCTGCTCCGTCCCGATCTGCATGTGGTGTGGCGCGGCAACGCGCCGCCCGACAATCCGCAAGAGCTCGCCGCGCTCGCGACGGGGCACTGAGCGCCGCGCTACGCCTTCGCGCGCTTCCTGTGCGAATGCACCGATTCGATATCGGGCAGGAAGAACGTCAAGAGCCCGATCAGCGGCAGGAACGAGCAGAGCTTATAGACCTCGCCAATGCTGGTGAGGTCGGCGAGATGGCCGAGCGCGGCCGCGCCGATGCCCGCCATGCCGAATGCGAGGCCGAAGAACAGTCCCGAGATCAGGCCGATGCGGCCGGGGATCAGTTCCTGCGCATAGACGAGAATGGTCGCGAACGCCGAGGCGGTGATGAGGCCGATCAGCACCGCCAGCACGCCGGTCCAGAACAGATTGGCGTAAGGCAGCGCAAGGGTGAACGGCAGCGCGCCGAGGATCGAGAACCACAGCACGAATTTCCGCCCGAAGCGGTCGCCGAGCGGCCCGCCCATCACCGTGCCGACCGCAACCGAGGCGAGGAACGAGAACAGATAGATCTGCGCGCTCTGGATCGAGAGACCGAAATTCTCGATGAGATAGAAGGTGTAGTAGTTCTGCAGCCCCGCCGTGTAGAAGAATTTCGAGAAGATCAGCATCAGCAGGATGAACAGCGACAGCGCGATCGTGCCGCGCGAGAAGGACGCGGTGTTCGGCGTCGCATGACGCGAGACGCGTTTTTCATGGACGACGCGATGCGCGCGATACCAGAAGCCGATGCGCGTCAGGAAACCGATCGCGAGCAGCGCCGCAACGGTGAGCCATTCGATACTGCCCTGGCCGTGCGGCACGATCATGAACGCCGCGAGCAGCGGCCCGAGCGAGGAGCCGAAATTGCCGCCGACCTGGAACAGCGATTGCGCCAACCCGTGCTGCCCGCCCGAGGCCATGCGCGCGACGCGCGAGGCTTCCGGATGGAACACCGCCGAGCCGATACCGACCAGCGCCGCCGCGATCAGCAGCGCCTCGAAGCTCGAGGCGCGCGCCAGGAGGATGATGCCAACGAAGGTGAAGCCCATGCCGACCGGCAGCGAGAACGGCTTCGGGTGTTGATCGGTGTAATGCCCGACCAAGGGCTGGAAGACCGAGGCGGTGCATTGATAGGTCAGCGTGATGAGGCCGATCTGCCCGTAATCGAGCCGAAACGTATCGCGAAAGACCGGATAAATCGCCGGCACCACCGAGGCGATGAGATCGTTGAGCAAATGACAGAAGCTCAGCGCGCTGAGGATGCCGAGCGCGACCTTGTCGACATGATGCGCCGGCGCCGCCGTAACGAGCGTCGGCTCGGCGATCTCCAGGCTTTGGGCTTCGCTTTGGGTCATGGCGGAAGTATGCGGGGCGCGCCGTTCGCAGGCAACCGCATGGCTTTCAGATCAGGTTTCGGCTTTTGGCATGGGAAAATCTTAGAACCACCAAGGCACCAAGACACAAAGAACAGAATCACAATGAGGCGGTGAAAAGGTTTTATGGCGCGTAGCGCGCTTTTGTCCCTTTCTCACTACCTCACCGTCTCTTTGTGAATCTTGGTGTCTTGGTGGTTAAAATGGCGCTCGTCACCGCCCCTCGATCTTCCCTGCCGTGCCGTATTCTTGCAGCACGGTTTCCGGCCGCCGCTCCACCGCGCCGCGCTGCTTCGCCTCCGCTTCGAGATAGGCGCCGAGATGGCGTCCCCGCGCCACCAGCGCGCTGCCGAAAGTGCGGCGCTCGCGGTCGTACCGCGCAAGCGCCGCGGCGAAATCCTTTTCTTCCGCCAAGGCTTCGACGAGGCCCTTGGCATCGAGCGCCGCTTTGGTGATGCCGGCGCCGACATGCGGCCGCGCGACGAAAGCCGAATCGCCGAGCAGCACGGCGCGACCGAAGGTCAGACACGGCGCATCGAGATCGAAGATGCCATGCGGATAGGGAAGGCGCGTGCGCCGGATGATGGCGGCGAGCGGCGGCGCGAAGCATGCCGCCGCCGCTTGCTGCAGATCGCCGATCACTTCGGCGCGCACGAGCGGCGGCGGGATCGAGCTACCATGGCAGCGGCCGGCCGCATCGGTGCAGAGCGCCCGCAAGGCGTTCGCTTCATCGGCGGGGCGGAACCAGATCCAGTAGTAGCGGCGATGACCGGGCCGCGTATCGGCATCGCGACCGGGCATGCCGAGCGCGAGCAGCAGCTCGCCTTCCGGCAGCGCGAAGCACATGCGGCCGAAGAGCAGTGCGTGCTCGGCCGCCGTCATCTCGCTCTCCTCGATGACGCCGCGCCAGGCGACATAGCCGGCGTAGCGCGGCCGCACCTCGGGCGCGAGTTGCGCGCGGATCGTCGAATGGATGCCGTCGGCGGCAATGAGGAGATCGCCGCGCTCGCGCGCCCCGTCGGCGAGGATCGCGGTGATCCCGCCCTCATCCTGCTCGATGCGCTCGACCCGCGTCGCGGCGCGATAGAATTCGTCGGGCAGCGCCTCGCGCAGGGGCCGATAGATGCGATCCCAGGCGCTGTTGATCGAATGCACCGGCAGCTCGCCGATGATCGCGCCGCTTTGATCGAGACAGATGCGCGCGGTCACCGCGACGCCGGCGGAGGGATCGAGCGCGATGCCGATGGCATGGAGAATATCGAACAGCTCCTGGCGCGTGCCGATGCTGGCGCCGCGATCGGCGAGGGCGCCGCCGCTGCGCTCGAACACGGCGACGTCCCAGCCGGCGGCGCGCAGCAGGTGGGCGGCGAACAACCCGCCCACCGATCCGCCCACGATCAACGCCCGATTCCGCGTCATCCGGCAAATCTAGCGGATATTTGACGCGGTCACGCGAGACTTAAATAATCTTCGCAAAGGACAAGGAGGCGCACGATGGCGCTCGGCACGGATATCGATCAGGGCACGGCTTATGGCCGCAAGCCGGGGACGATCAATCGCGATTACACCGAGACCGGCCCCGGGACCAAGATGGGCGAGCTGCTGCGCCGCTATTGGCATCCGGTCGCCCTGTCGAGCGAGGCGACCACGACGCCGAAGCAGATCCGCGCCCTGAGCGAGGATCTGATCCTCTTTCGCGACGGCAGCGGCCGCGCCGGCCTCCTCTATCCACGCTGCGCCCATCGCGGCACCACGCTTTATTACGGCAAGGTCGAGCAGCGCGGCATTCGCTGCTGCTATCACGGCTGGCTGTTCGATGCCGAAGGTCACTGTCTCGAGCAGCCTTGCGAACCGGAGCTCGGCAAACATCGCGACAACGTTCGCCAGCCCTGGTACCCGGTCGAGGAGCGCTACGGGCTGATCTTTGCCTATCTCGGCCCGCCCGAGAAAAAGCCGGTACTGCCGCGCTGGGACGTGCTCGACGAGCTCGACCCCGACGAGAGCGTCGAGGCCTCGAACCTCATCGCCAGCGGCCCGGTCGTCATACCGTGCAGCTGGACGCATCATTTCGACAACGTGCCGGATCATTACCACGTGCCGATCCTGCACGGCTCGAACAGCGGCACCCAATTCAACGACCTGATGAGCCGGATGCCGAAGATCACTTGGGAATTGACCGAGCGCGGCATCAAGACCGTCTCGCGCCGGCCCGCCGACGGCGACAAGACTTTCCTGCGCATCGTCGAAGGCGTGCTGCCGAATACACGGCTGGTGCCCGACACCGTCCCGTCACGCTCCGGCAAATGCGAATCGGTAAGCTGGCTCCTGCCGGTCGACGACACGCATTACATCCTTTATGCGGCACTGCGCAAAACCTCCGGCTGGAAGCGCGGGTTCACCCGGCCCGGCGGCAAGAGCTGGTGGGAGATGACCGAGGAAGAGCATCAGCGCTTCCCGGACGATTACGAAGCGCAGACCGGCCAGGGCCCGATCACGCTCCATTCCGACGAGCATCTCGCGACCACCGACCAAGGCGTCGTCATGCTGCGGCGGTTCTTGCTCAAGCAGGCCGACATCGTAGCCGAAGGCGGCGATCCGGTCGGCGTGTCTTTCGATGCCAGCGCGCCGCCGATCAAAAGCGAGGCCGGGAACTACCTGGTCGACGGTTAGACCTCACAGCACCGACCCCTTCGCCTCGTCACCCCGCGCCCTCAACCAAGCTTGACATGGTCGCAATGTCGCCCACACCCTGATCCCAGCCGGCGGAGTCCGGCGATGGGAGGAAAAGATGAGCGAGCCGGGCGAAGTCGAGATCAATGCGATCATCCGCGGCGCGCGGCTCAATCGCTTCCATATCCTGATCGTCTCGCTCTGCACCACGGTCGCGATCTTCGACGGGTTCGACACGCAACTCATCGCCTATGTCGGGCCGCTGATCGTCAAGGATTTCCACATCCCCTTCTCGTCGCTGGGTGCGCTCTTCGGCGCGAGCATGGTCGGGCTGACGATCGGCGCGCTCTGCCTCCCGGTGTTGGCCGATTATTTCGGGCGTAAGCCGTTGATCCTCGCCGCCGTCGGGATGTTCGCGGCTCTATCGGTCATCACGCCGCTGATGCCGTCTTTCCCGGCCTTCCTCGCGATGCGTGTTCTGACCGGGCTTGGCCTCGGCGCGGCGCTGCCGAATGTCGTGGCACTGGTCTCGGAATACGCGCCGCAAGGCATGCGCGTTCTCGTCAACATCACCCTCGGCGGCTTCGGTGCCGGGGCGCTGCTCGCCGGCGCGGTCTCGTCCTTTTTGCTGCCGGTCTATGGCTGGCAGGCGATGTTCTATGTCGGCGGCGCGATCCCGCTGGTCTCGCTTCTGCTGCTCGCGATCTGGCTGCCAGAATCGGCGCCGTTCCTCGTGCTGAAGGCCGCGCCGGCCGCGCGCATCGCGCGGCTCCTGAAAAAGGTCGCTCCGGCGCAGAATTTCGATCCCCTACCCCGCTTCGCCGTGCGCGAGAAGAAGCTCGCCGGCTTCACCGTGCGCCATCTCTTCACCGACGGCCGTGGCGCCATGACCGCGCTGCTGTGGGTGGCGCAATTCATGAATCTTCTCGTGCTGCTATTCATGCTGAACTGGACGCCGTCGCTGCTGCGCGAAGCGGGGCTCTCGCTGCAAGCCTCGATCTGGACGACCGTCGGGTTCAGCGTCGGCGGGGTCTTCGGCGCGATCCTCGTCGGCCGGCTGATGGATCTCGGCAATCCCTTCATCGTGCTATCGCTGACCCTGGTCGGCACCGCGTGCTGCATCACCCTAGTCGCGCATTCGATCCACGATCCGGCGGTGCTGGCGATCGCGGTCGGCATCACCGGCTTCGGCGTCGCCGGCTCGCAGAACAGCCTCAACACGGTCTCGGGCATGCTCTATCCGACGGCGATCCGCTCGACCGGGGTCGGCTGGTCGATGGGGATCGGCCGCATCGGCTCGATCGTCGGCCCGACCTTGGGCGGCGTGCTGGTCGCGGCGCAATGGGATGTGACCGCGATCATCAACGTGCAGGCCATTCCGGCGCTGATCGCGGCGCTTTGCGTCCTCGGCCTGCCGCGGCTGCGGCCGGCGGAAGATCGCGGCAAGGAACTCTCGCTGGCAGGAGCAGGGGAATGAGCGAGATCGCGGAACGCGCCGGCATTTCCAAGGAGGAAGACTGGGCGCATCGCCGCCAGCTCGCGGTGATGTGCCGCATGGTCGGCATGCAGGGGTCGATCGGCATGTTCGGCCATATCTCGCTGCGCATTCCGAAGACCGAGCTGGTGCTGATCACGCCGGGCGCCGGCGCCGAGAAGACCGAAGTGCGGGCCGATCAGATCTTCGTCTACGACATCAGCGGCAAGATCCTCTTCCACCCCGGCGGCGACCGGCCGATGACCATTCCCGCCGAATACCGCATCCACACGCAAATCCATCGCGACCGGCCGGAATTGCTCGCCGTGGCGCATCTGCATTCGCAATGGTCGACCCTGCTTGGCGTGGTCAACCGACCGATCGTGCCGGTCTTCAATCAGGGCTTCATGTTCGGCGCCGGCGTGCCAACCTGGGACAATCCGGCGCTGGTGCTGAACGACGCGATGGCCGCCGATCTGTCGAAAGCGCTCGGCGACAAGCTCGCGGTGCAGATGCGCGGCCACGGCTCCGTGGTCGTCGGCGAAACCGCCGAAGCCTGCTTCATGCATTGCACCGCGATCGAGGACAACGCCAAGTACCAGGTGATGGCCGAGCCGTTCGGCGGCGCGGTGCCGTTCGCGCCGGAACATATCCAGCGCGCCCTGCAAACCCGCGGCATGCTTGAGGTCGCCAAAGCGATGTGGCGTTTCTGGGAACACAAGGTCGAGACGCAGGGCATTCCGCTCTAGCGCGTGCGTTTTGCAGCGGGCGCGGCGAGGCTCGGCGAGCGGATTGCGCGCGACAGCGGAGACAAGTCGGGACGTTCAGATGCCCAATGTCGGCGGCGTTAGCGACCTGTTAACTACCTAGCCTCCATTGTGCTAGCCTTACAGGGGAAACCATAGATAGAATGGCTTCGGCCTTGGGCAAGGTTGTCGTTGCGGTCGACGATGTGATCGACAACCTCGATCTTTTGAAGCGCATCTTGACGCCGCTGGGTTACAGCTTCTACGGCTGCAGCGACGGGCAGTCATTGCTGTCGCTCCTTCCCCTGGTCCAGCCCGACTTGATCCTCCTCGATGTCGAAATGCCGGTGCTCAACGGCTTCGATCTGTGCCGGACCCTGCGCCAACGGCGGGAGACCGCGCATACGCCGGTGCTGTTCGTCACCGGCCGCAATTCCCACGCCGATCTGCAACACGCCATCGCCCTTGGCGGCAACGACTTCGTCGTGAAGCCCTATGACCCGATTAAATTGCGCGCGCGCATCGCTCACTGGATTCAGCGCGCAGGGTCGATGCAACCGGGCGCGCCGCCCAACGCGGTGCAAGTCAAGCCCGCGTCGAGCCCCGAGTCGAAGATCGAGGCGGCTCATCCCTCGCTGCTCCAAAATCTTGTCCGCGAGATAGACCGCATGGCGGATCCGGTCGTGCCCGCCGAGCCGGCAACCGCAGCGCAGCGCCCGACCGAGCAACGCTAGATCGGTCTCCAACGGATCCGCGTTATCGCGTCACCAGCGCAACGCCGGCTCCTCCGCCGACACCACCGACATTATGACCCCGCCAGATTGACGCCCCTGCCGCGCCGACGGCGCTAACTCTGGGCCTCTCGCACCGTTACGACCGGTTCTGATCCGAGGCTGGCCCAACCTGCTCTGGTCGCGGGCACATCGCGGCCCACGCGTCAGAGACGCCCGCCCACCGTCATGCTATAAACCGCGCATGCCGCGCGCCGTCACGACCGAGGAATAATGGAATTCTCGATCATCCACTTCCCCCGCTCCTGGGACGCGGCGCAGGACGAGCACGTCATCGACGCTATCATCGAGCAATCGCTCGAGGCCGACCGGCTCGGCTTCAAGGGCGTGTTCTTTCCCGAGCATCATTTCCACGGCTATTCGCCAACCGGCAGCGCGCCCTTTCAGATCGCCTCTTACGTCGCGCCGCAATTGAAGCAGGCGTGGATCGGCATGGCGGTCGTCGTCGTGCCGCTGCATCACCCGGTGCATCTGGTCGAGCAGATGAATCTGCTCGACCATCTCGCCAAAGGCAAAGTGCTCTACGGCGTCGGCAGCGGCATCCATGCCGAGGAAGGCGTCGGCTTCGGTCTCGATTACGATTACCAGATCAAATCGCAGACCCAAGAGAATCTCGAGATCGCCGAGAAGCTCTGGGCGCACACGCTGCAAGACCCGCCCTATCATTTCGAGACGCCGAATTATCAAGGCTGGCTGTTCGAGCGCATCGTGCCGGCACCTTATCGCAAGAAGCGCCCCAACATCATGGGCGTCGCGTCGCGCGATTCGAGCATCACCCGCGCCGCGCGCAACGGCTGGCCGGTTTTCGTCTCGGGCTTCATGGGGCGCGAGCGCTTCATCGCGAGCTTGCGTAAATACCGCCACGAGCTGGCCGGCGCCGGTCACCCGCCGGCGGTGTTGAAGCACTGCATGGAATGGACGACCGAGACCTTCCAGGGCCTCTTCGTCGCCGAGACCGACGAGCAGGCGTTCAAGGACATGTATGCGACGATGGAGGGGCATGAGCGCTTCCGCCTGCGCCAGTTGCCCTTCATGCAGGAGGCCGAGCGCGTCGGCGGCGTCAGCCAGGCCAATCTGCGCATCCGCCCGCCCGCGACCGATCCGAGCTACTACACGCGCTGGTGCCTCTGGGGCAGCCCCGACACGATTGCGAAGAAGATGCAGACCCTCGCCGATGTCGGCCTGGGCAACGTGTTGATGTCCTTCAACAACGGGCTTTACGACGACGAGCGGCGCAAGCTCACCGAGAAATCGATGCAGCTTTTCGTCAAAGAGGTGATGCCGCGCTTCACGGCGCAGAAGACGCCGAGCGATCCGCTCGCGATCGACCTCGGCGGCGCCGCGGCGAGCGAGAAAGCCGCACAGCCGGCCGAACGGGTTGGATACGACTAATAAATTTAGCTCGTCATGGTGGCTTAGCCCAGCTCGAAGCTCGTCACGCCGAAAAGCCGCGACAGCGGCAGATCGGGCGGCGCGCCGGTGTACATGCGCGCGGTCTCGAAGACCGGCTTCATGCCGAGCCGCTCGACGAGGCGGATCGCCGCCGCGTTCGGCGCCGGGACATCGAGATAGATATTGTCGCCGCGTGCCGTCGTCGCCAGCGCGATCAGCAATTCCTCCGCGATGCGCTCGGAGTCGGCGTAGAGCGGCCCGATCTTCAGGCCCTCGAGGCACGCGCGGATGACGCCGAAACCTGTGATCTTGCCGTCATCGATTGCGACGAGCGCGTTCCCGTCGGCAGGCTTTATCCAGCGAGCGAGAAAATCCGGGCGCGGCGCCAGAAAGAATTCGCGATCGTAGGCGAGCAAGCGATCGAATGGCACCGCAGCCGCGGCGACCGATCGTGCGCTCGGCTTGCCCGCGACGACGCCGCGATAGCGGATATTGCGATAGGCGAGCTGGAAGCCCGATTTCTTATAGTTCTCCTGCTGGGCGACGACGCCGTCGAGACCGATGAGCGGCGTGCCATGCCGCCCCACCGCCTCCTGCCACAGCTTCAGTCCCAAACCTTTGCCGCGATGCGCCGGCTGCACGATGTAGAAGCCGAGAAACGAAAACCGCGCGTCGTACGCCACGAGCGAGATCGAGGCGACCATCTCGCCATCGAGCACGCCGGCAAAGAAGCCGTTGGGATCCGCCGCATGAAACGCATCGGCGTCGCCGAGACCGGGGTTCCAGCCTTCGGCCGCCGCCCAATCGACCGCGCGGTCGAGCTCGGCGCGCGACATCACACGGATAAGGTAGTCGCCGGCCACGGCGCTCAGCCGCCGATCCGCGCCTTCGCGAAAGTGACGCGGCCTTCGGCGCTGAAACTCTCGCCGCCGCCGGAATCGGCGAGGCCCGCCGGCAGCACGCCATCGGCGATCGTCGCGTATTGCGCATCGAGCGCGACGCCCTTGCCGTCCTCGGTCGCATTCCGGATCGTCGCGCCGCGGCAATCGAGCGCGCCGCCGATATGCGCATGGGCGAGGGAGATCTTGCCCTCGGCGGTGAGCTGCTTGCCGATGGTGACGCCGCCTTCGATCTGCGCACCATCGGCCGCGACCGAGGCGCCGCGGCCGTCGGCGGTGCGGTTGCCGATCTTGCCCTCGATGATCGAGAGGCCGGCGCCGATCCGCGCGTGCAGCAGGCTGATCGCGCCGCCGAAGGCGAAATCGGCGATATGCGCGCTGCCGCCGATCTCGGCCTGGTCGAAGAGCAGCAGCACCGTCTGGTTCATCAACCGGTTGCCCCAATCCCAGCTTTCGCCGACGCACGCCAGCTTGGCGCCGAAGCCGACGGTGAAGCGGTCGCCGATATGCGCGCCCAAGAGCCAGACGCGGCCCTGCGCGCGGAAATCGAAATTGAGCGCGAGCATGCCGTCGATCGCGGCACAGTGCGCATGGATCGCGTCGCCGGGATGGAAGCTATCGCCCTCGCCGGCGATGATGGTGGCGCCGCGCGCCCAGACCGAGCCTTTCACGTGCGCGTTGTCGAGGCAGAGCCCGCCATGGGCGACGACTTTGCCGTTCAGGAAAAGGCTGCCTTCGACATGCGCATCGGAGAGACGCAGCGCGTAATGGTGATCCCAGGGCGGCACGTTTTCCTTGGCGCGCGCCGGCGGCGCGTCGAGCTGAGCATCGCAGCCATCGACCGAGCCGCGGATATGAGCCGAAGCGAGATCGATCCAGGATTCCTTGTCCAGCGGCTTGGCGCGGGCGAAATCGACCTGGCCCTCGATGGTCACGGCGCGCGCCCGGAGCCCCGCATGATGGCTGCCGATGATCGACAAGCGCCCGAGCCGCGCGCCGTCGAGCCACAGCGGCGCGGCGATGTCGCATTCATCGAGCGCGAGCGCCGGCAGCGACGCATCGGTCAGATCGAGCGCGCCCTCGATTCGCGCCCCTTTCACGCGGATGCCGCGCGGCGGCGCGGCAACGGCCAGCGAATCGAGGAAGGAGGCGCGCAATCCCGGCTTTTCGGCCGCGCCCGTGAAATCCGCGACCTCGCCGGTGAGAATGCGATCGCGCGCCGATTGCTCCGTCTCGGTGAGCGAGAAATTATGGAGTGGCTTTGCCATCGATCATTCATTTTGCCGGCGCAGCAGCGTTGGCTTGCGGCGCACGCAAGGTAATGCCCTGCGCGCGCATGCCGTCGACGATCTGCCTGGCATTGGCGTTGCCCTTATCGGCGAGCGCGGCGACATCGCCCGCCAGGGCTTCGGTTTCCTGGCGCATTTGCAGCGCCTGTTCGAGCGGCGCCTGCTGGCCCGCCTGGGCGTTCTCGAGATTCGAATGGTCGCGGATCAGCTGATAGGTCTGGAACGCGATCGTCAGGAAGAAAGCGACGACCACGGTGACGAGCGCGCGCTGCATCATCATGGCGCTACTTCCCCTGCGGGGCGGCCGGTGCGGCGGGCGCGGCGGCGAGGCTGATGCCGTGACGCGTCAGCACCTCGCTGAGCTCGGCATCTTTCTTCTGCGTCGCGACGTTGGCGATGTATTGCGCCAGGACCTGGCGGATACGCGCGAATTGCAGGCCTTGATTGATCGCCTGCTGGCGCTGGCTGACCTCGACCTGGATCGATTGATTGCGGAGCACGAGCCCGCCATTGACGATCACCAGCACGAGGCTGATCCCGGCCAGGGTCATCGTCGCCACTTCCCACATCGAGCCTTTGATTTCGAGCTGCATGTCCCCGTCAATCCATCCTGTTTGGGCGCGGCGGCACTTTAGGCCATGCCACCACGCCAAGCAAAGTAGAGTTGCGGTTTATGACAATCGCAACAGCTGCTTGGCATTCTCGGCGCGAATGCGAGCGAGATCGCCGGAAGCCGTCTCGATCGCGCCGACCGCTTCGATCGTGCCACCGATCAGCCAGTTGCCGCGCTCGGCATCGAAGGGCGCGTCGGTCGCGAAAAGGCAATGATCGCTGCCGAAGAAATCATGGCCGCAGCGCGTCGCCGCGATGTTGCCGTTGAGCGCGGTATCGGCATAGAGCATGCGGTAATACTCGACCGGCTTGCGTTTCAGCCCGGCCTGCTCCGCTACCGGGTTGCGGTCGGTCTCGCCGAAGAAGATCTGGCTGAAGCCGAGACCGATCTTGCCGGCGTAATAAGGGATCATGCCGCCCATGTGATGGGTGACGATCTTCAACCCCGGCAGCTCGTCATAGATGCCGGAATAGATGAGCCGCGTCACGGCCGCCGTCGTCTCATAGGGCCAGCCGAAGGTGAACCAGATCTCGGCCTCGGACGCGCTCTCGCTCGCATAGTCCGGGAAATTCGGTCCGCGAATCGGATGGATCCAGATCGGCAGATCGTGCTCGCGCATCTTCCGGAAAATCGGCCGAAATTCGGGGGCCGAGAGCGGCTTGTTGTTGACGTTGGTGAAGACCTGGATGCCGCGCGCGCCGAGCGCCCCGATGGCGCGATCGATCTCGGCAAGGCAGGCGGGCACGTTGTTCATCGGCATCGAGGCGATGAAGGCCGGAAAGCGGGCCGGCTCGCGGCGGCAGAGCTCGGCGAGCCCATCATTGGCGATGCGCGCCAGCTCGGGCGTCTGCTCCGGCGGGCCGAGCAATTCGAGCGGCGGATTGGCGAGCGAGAGCACTTGGCTGTAATCCGGGAAGCGATCCAACAGCTTCAGCCGCGCATCGAGATCCCAAAGCGTTGGCAGGCGTCGAAAGGCCTTCAGCACGATATGGCCGGGCACGAGATCGGCGAGGCGATCCATGAACGGCTTCGGCATGAAGTGGTTGTAGATATCGATGATCACGGCACTTACCTCCACACTTCGCCCACGGGCCGCAGCTTGGCGAGCGATCGCCCACAAAATCAACCCGGTATCGTCACGCTCGACAGGACGCGGCGGGTCGCATAGTTTTGCTTGAAGCCGAAAGCATAAAGACAGGGAGGGCGGAATGACCGGGCGTGCAATTGGCAGGCTTTTTCTAGCGGGCGCTGTGCTGCTGGCAGCGGCATGGAGCGCGCCGGCGCGCGCCGATGCGACCCTCACCATGAACGTGGTGATGCCGCGCGCCTCATCCTTCTTCATCGGCGTCTACAAGCCCTGGGCCGACGCGGTCGAGCGCGAATCAAATGGGCGCATCAAGATCAACATCCCCGCCGCCTCGATGGCGCCGCTGCCGCGCCAATGGGAGATGGTGACGAGCGGCGTCGCCGATGTCGCTTTGACGCCGAACCAGTACATCCGCGAGCGCGTGAAGCTGCCGTTTCTTGCCGAGCTGCCGTTTCTCGCGCCGAACGGCGTTGCCGCCTCGGTCGCGATCTGGCGCACGCAGGTGAAATATTTCGCGCAGGCGAACGAGTACAAGGACGTGAAGCTCCTTGGGTTGTGGGTGAACGGCGGCAACACGCTGCAGACGATGAAGCGGCCGGTCACCAAGATGGACGATTTCAAAGGCCTCAAAGTTTGGGTCGCGACCCCGGACATGACCGAGGCGATGTCCAATTTCGGCGCAACGCCCGTCTCGGGCAACGCGGCCAACAGCATGTTCGACTACATGTCGGGCGGCATCGTCGACGGCGCGGTCACCGGCAAGGGCTCGCTGATCTCCTTCCAGCTCGCGCGCTACACCAAATTCATCACCTTCTTCCCGGGCCAGCTCGGCTACAACGCCGAGACCTTCTTTATGAACAAACGCAAATACGACAGCCTCTCGGCAGAGGACAAGGCGATCATCGACAAGGTGTCGTACGAGAATCTGTCGCGCTTCGCGGGCCAGGGCTTCGTCGATCAGGACAATCTCGCCGATCCGCTGATCAAGGAGAACGGCATCCAGACGAGCGTCGCGAGCCCCGAATTCATGGCGCAGCTCAAATCGCGCGTCGCCTTCTTCAAGGACAATTGGTTCAAGGACGCGAAAGCGAAGGGTATCGACGCGCAGGCGGCGTATGACTATTTCGCGCAACAATCGCAGGAAGTCGCCGCCCAGATGGCGAAATGAGCGACAAGGATTCCGAGCTGGCGCAGATCGCGAGGCCGCCGCGTGCCTGGGCTCTGCGTTTGCTCGGGCCGATCGCGGCGCTCTGCCTCTTCAGTATGATGGCGCTGACCTTCGTCAACGTGGTGGCGCGCTATTTCTTCGACCGGCCGATCGCCGGAGCCGAGGAGGTCCAGGCGTTCCTGCTCGGCTTCATCATCTTCTCGGGCATCCCCCTCGTCACCTACCACCAGCGCCACATCGCCGTGCGCGCTTTCGCGGCGATGCTCAAGGGCCGCGCCCTTTTTGCTCAGCGCATCTTCGTTCTCGCGCTGACCGGCTTCGGCTTCGCATTCATCGGCTATCTCCTCTACCTGCAGGGCGAGCAATTGGGCGAGGAAGGCACGCTCTCGACATTTCTGCAAATTCCCGAAGCGCCCTTCGCCTATACCTTCGCGGCGCTGATGGAGGTCGCCGCCGTCGTCGCCTTCGGCCTGCTGGTCACGCTGCTGCGCGGCCGTGAGCTTGCCGCGGCTTACGAGCCGACCGACATCGACATCGCGAGTCCCGATTAATGCTGACCGCGCTCGCCGGCTTCACGGTGATGCTCGTCGGATTCTTTCTCGGCGTGCCGCTCGGCGTGGTGCTGTTCACCGTGGGGTTCTTCGGCTTCGCCTTGATCCACCCCGCCGGCCTCCCGGCCGCCGCCGCGATGGCCGGACAGCAAATCCTCGGCCTGACGCTCGATTTCCAATTCTCCGTCCTGCCGCTGTTCATTTTGACCGGGAGCTTCGTCAATCACGCCAATCTCTCCGACGATCTATACGAGGCGGCGCATCGCTGGCTCGGCCATCGCCGCGGCGGGCTCGCACTCGCGACCATCGCCGCCTGCGCCGGCTTCGCCTCGGTCTGCCATTCCTCGATCGCCACCGCCGCGACCATGGCGCGCGTCGCCGTGCCGTCGATGCGGCGCTATCGCTATCGCGACTGGTTGAGCACCGGAACGGTCGCGGCGGGCGGCGCGCTCGGCATGCTGGTGCCGCCGAGCGGCGCGCTGATCGTCTACGGGCTGCTGACGCAGACCGACGTCGCGAAGCTCTTCCTCGCGGCGCTGGGGCCGGTGCTCGCCTCGATCGCGGTGTACTTCTTCGTGATCTTCGTCGTGACGTGGCTGCGGCCACAGGCCGGGCCGCGCGCCGACCGCGTGAGCTGGCCCGAGCGCTGGCGCGGCCTCTACAAGGTCTGGGGCGTGGTGGCGCTGTTCCTCCTGGTGATGGGCGGCATCACCTTCGGCGTCTTCACCGCGACCGAAGCCGGCGGCATCGGCGCGGTCGGCTCGCTCTGCCTTGCGATCCTCCGGCGCAAGATGAGCTGGGCGATCTTCTACGAATCGCTGGTCGATGCCGCGACCACCACGGCGATGGTGTTCAGCGTCGTCTTCGGCGCGCTGGTGCTGAGCCAGTTCGTCAACATCTCGGGCATGTCGGAAAGCGTGCTGGACTTCATCCACGAGCTCAACGCCTCGCCGATGGAGACCATCCTCCTCATCATGGCGTTCTACGTGGTGCTCGGCATGTTCATCGAAGGCTTCGCGCTGATCTTCCTCACCGTGCCGATCTTCGTGCCGATCGTCAGCCTGCTCGGCTACGATCTGATCTGGTGGGGCATCGTGCTCGTCGTCGTCGTCGAGATGAGCGTACTGCACCCGCCGCTGGGGCTCAACATTTTCGTCTTGAAATCGCTGCTGCCCGAAGTGCCGCTGAAGCAGATCTATTGGGGCGTGATCCCCTTCTGGATGGGGGATTTCCTCCGCCTCGGCCTGATCATCGCCTTTCCGGCGATCGCCCTCGCGCTACCGCACTATTTCTTGCGGTAGGCCT
>Ga0335085_10004118_pt1 | contig 24341 bp, 26 predicted proteins | sample Lox_Sample_45_FD_206712 | JGI IMG/M metagenome (GOLD analysis project Ga0335085, IMG submission 206712) | Soil microbial communities from Loxahatchee National Wildlife Refuge, Florida, United States - Lox_Sample_4.5 | ecosystem: Environmental > Terrestrial > Soil > Wetlands | place: USA...
GACCTCGATGTTCGGATACTGGGCATAGAGCTGGGTCTCGACGATATTTTTGAACTTTGCCTGGCTGCACCAGACAAAAAACTTCACTTCCCCGCCGACCGATACGAGCTCGCAGGAGAACCACGGGCGCGTCTTGCCGTCGATGAACGCCTCGCCGTAATTCCCCGCTCCGCCCTGCGAAAGATACGAGAAGAATATTTCCATTCCCGCCGGCGATTTGAGGATCTCTTTGGGAAGCTTGATCTCGAGCAGGCACGGCTTTTGGGCCTCGACGAATTTGAGGGTGATCCACCTGAAACGCAAGATCCAAAAAACAATGATCAAAATGATCGGCAGGAAGATCGGCAACAGGATGACCAGAAGCTTGATGACGGTCGGCAGGAGCCCTTGATTGATGGTATTGAGAAACATATCAGATGTGTATTGCGGGTATTATATCAAAAAGAATCCTGAAAGGAAAAGGCCGCCCCGTGCGGGGCGGCCTCTCCGTCTTATTTTGCGATCTCGTACTTGCTGTCCTTGTTCTTTCTGAAATATTTCTTGTTCTGAAGGTTGATGACGATGGTGTTTTCCTTGACGTACCGCTCTTTCATCACTTTGTCCACGATGTCTTTTTTGGTCATCGGGCCGTTCTTCTCGATCAGCTTGCGGATGACGTCCTTGACCACGCCGCTCATGTATCCCCATTCTGAAAGGGCGTAGAGGCCGCGTCCGACGAGGACAAACCTCGGATCCTTGATGAGCTCGTTGTGGGTGGTCGCAATGTGCGCCTTTTTGTTGAAAACAGTGGTGATCGCTTTGGCAACTTCCCTGAAATGGATCGGCGAGCCGTGCTTTCGGATGACCAGATACGCGTAGTCGCGCATGCCTTTGGTCGAGATGTTCGGCGATTTCGTTTTGCCCCATTCGCCGAGCGGATTCTTTGAGACCTTTTTGGAAAGTCCCATCCATCTCCTCGCGATCTCCTCGGTCTTGTACTGTTCGGATACGTTTTCGATGTAGCTCAAGAATTTCTTGATCATTTCCGGTTCGGAAACGAGCTCATCGTCCTTCAGGCTTTCATAGAGCTTTTTGAGCGAGCTTTCCACTTTTTCCCGGAGGTCCTTCTCGATGAACCATCGGTGCTTGAAATCCTCGTCCTCCTTCATCTTGTTGAATGGATGACCGACGACGAGCAGAAAGTTCATTTGGTTCTGGGTGCTCAGATCTTTCGAAACATGATCAAGGAGGTCCTGTTCCACCACAATGCCGCCGAGCTCGCGGATAAGCTTTTCTATCTCGTCAAACACCGGTTTTTCCTCGTTGTAGTTCTTTGATTTGCGGATGACGGCAATGGCATGGTTTTCGATCTGTCGGACGCGTTCGCGGGTGATCCCGTAGGTCTTGCCGATGGCATCGAGGGTCATTTGTTCGGAGCTTTTGCCGAGGCCGTAGCGCTTGGTGATGATGTCGCGCGACCGCTCATGAAGCGCAAGCAGGAGCTTTCTGACGGACTGCTTCGGTTTGAAACTCAATGTGGTTTTCATGCGTGAATAAATGATTAGTGCGCCTCGATATATTTGATAACTTGTATGTCAAGGCATACTAGCATCTATTGCAAAAGAAGTCAACAGTCCCTTGACTTCATATGACAAAGTTGATGATTTTGTTTTTGATGAAGATGGTTTTAAGGATTTTCACCCCGGCGGTCCACTTGACAATGTTCGGATCGGCAAGGGCCGCTTTTTCAACCGCTTCCTGGGAGGCATCGGTCGCGACGTCAAGGGTCGCGCGGACTTTTCCGTTTATCTGAACGACGATCTTCACCTTTGCCGATTGCAGTTTGCTCTCGTCGTACGCCGGCCACGCCTCGTTCACGATCATTTTTTTGTTTCCCAGATCCGCCCAGATCTCCTCTGAAATATGCGGAGCGAAGGGAGCAAGGAGCTTGATGAAAGACATATAGGTTTCCTTGCTGATCTTTTCTTCTGACTCAAGCGTATTTACCAAGATCATCATCGAGGAAATCGCCGTATTGAAACTGAACGATTCGATATCTTCGCCGACTTTTTTGATCGTTTGATTCAAAGCCATTGTTATTGTATCAGGCTCGGCATGGATATCGGCGATTTTTTCCTGAAGTTTCCATACTCGTTCCACAAATCTGCGCGAACCGACCATACTGTCCGTATTCCACGCGATTTTTTGATCGAATGGCCCCATAAAACACTCATAGATACGCAGAGTATCCGCCCCGACATTTTTTACCACGTCATCAGGGTTGATGACATTGCCGTACCGCTTGCTCATTTTCCTGTTGTCAGAACCGAGAAGCATTCCCTGATTTTTCAAGGTTTTGAAGGGTTCCTCACTGGCCAGGAAACCAAGATCGTATAAGAACTTATTCCAAAAACGGGAGTACAAAAGGTGGCCGGTCGCGTGTTCTGCGCCGCCGACATACATATCAACTTGTTTCCAATAATCATTCGCTTTTGTGCCAACAAATTCTGAATCATTATGAGGATCCATATAGCGCAAAAAATACCACGACGACCCCGCCCATCCGGGCATCGTATTTGTCTCGTATCCTTTCGCGACCCATTCTTTGACACCGGCAAGCGGCGACTCTCCGGTACCGATCGGTTGATACGATTTCACCTTCGGAAGCTTGAGCGGAAGATCTTTTTCTTTTACCGGAACGATCGTTCCATCCTTTTGGTGGATAAGCGGTATCGGCTCGCCCCAATATCGCTGTCGCGCAAACACCGCATCGCGCATTTTGTATTTCGTAACGATCTTCCCGCCGACAAATTCAGTGATTTTTTGAATGGCTTCTTCGCTATTCATTCCATCAAACTTTCCAGAATTTATAAGAATTCCTTGAGCAAAGTGTAGGAGGACAGGAGCATAAAACTCATTATCCATAAGCATTGTCCCTATTGATAGAAATTTTGTCTTTGCATATTCTTCACACAAGGTAAGAATATTTTTTTCGGTATCAAGATTTAATTCAAATCTTTCAATTTTTCCTTGCAGATTTTTGAAAATAAAAATAATTCTCTCTCCAATATATTCATTCCAAAATCCTGGTGTCATTTTCTGAATGATAAGATTTTCATATTTTTTTAAATATTCTTCTGGAATTATTATGGATCTATCACCAGATTTAGTATTCTTAAGTGTTATCGTAACCCCTATATCATGAAGTTCACCATCAGAAATAGATTCCGCACCTATAAGGTAACTTCTAACACTCTTAGTCTTCATTAAAATTACTGGCTTCATCGGCAAATGATATTTCTTTGCAAACGCAAAATCCCTTTCATCATGAGCCGGTACTGCCATCACCATGCCGGTGCCATAATTTGCCAAAACATAATCTGCGAGAAATACCGGCACCTCTTCATTATTTGCAGGATTGATTGCTTTTACGCCTTTGAGCTCCACGCCTGTTTTCTCCTTTGTGGCATTGGTGCGGTCCTCATCCGTTTTGTTTTTTACTTCTTTGATGTATTTCTCAACTTCGCTTCTATTGGAAACGGTTGGAAGAAGCCTTTGCACAAGCTCTACTTCAGGAGCAAGCACGACATAGGTGACGCCAAAAAGCGTATCAGCTCGTGTCGTAAACACTTTTATTTTTTCTGTATGATTTTTAATGGCAAATTCTATTTCAGAACCGACAGACTTCCCTATCCAATTCTTTTGGATTTCTTTCAAATGAGACGACCAGTTCAATTCTTCCAATCCTGAAATCAATCGGTCAGCATACGCGGTAATTCTCAAGAACCATTGCCGCAGAGATTTTTTCTCCACGGGATAATTCCCTCGCTCGGAAACCTGCTTGCCGTCTTTTTCTATGATCTCATCATTGGCAAGCACAGTGCCGAGCTCCGGACACCAATTCACTTCGGAAAATCCTTCATACGCCAGACGGTATTTCATCAAGATTTTTTCCTGCTCTATCTTTGAAAAAGATTTCCATTCCCCTGCAGAAAATTCTTTCGTATCGGCATCGCATGCGGCATTAATCTTATTATTTCCCTCTTTTTCGAAAATCTTTACTAGATTTTCTATGGAATCGGCCTTTTGCGTTTTTTTGTCATACCAAGATCCGTAGAGCTTGAGGAAAATCCATTGGGTCCATTTGTAATATTTTGGATCCGTTGTATTGACCGTGCGGGACCAGTCATACGAAAAGCCAAGTATCTCAAGTTGTCTGCGGAATGTCTTGATATTTTCTTCCACCGCCTTTTCCGGATGGATCTTGTGTTCGATCGCGTACTGTTCTGCCGGCAATCCAAATGCGTCATACCCCATCGGGTGGAGGACATTAAAACCCTTCATTCTCATGAGTCGCGCGTATACATCGGATGCGATATATCCCCTCGGATGGCCGACATGGAGTCCAAGCCCGGACGGATATGGGAACATGTCGAGCACATACCACTTTGGTTTTTTGGGATCTTCTACGGTTTTATAGATATCTTTCTTCGCCCATTCTTTCTGCCATTTTTTCTCGATCTTGGCGTGATCGTAGGAGCTTTGCTTCTTTTCAACCTTCTTTTTCATGGTTTCCATGGTACAACAAATATGCCTTGAAATAAAGGGTTTTTACCTCTTCTTGACAAGCAAAATACGCGTTGGGATAATATAGTCGGAAGTTCAATTTGGTTTTGCCGCAAGCAAAACAAGAAAGGAGAACGAAGATGGAACCCCTGGAATATTTTCTGGGGTACGTCTGCGACAACCAAAACGGAAGAAACCAGTACGTTGAGGTGAAACTGAAGGCCACGGTTCAGACCGAAGCCTTCAAGGAAGCAGGCGATCTCTGGAAAAAAATCATCAAAGGTAAGGACCCTCAGGAAAGGAATTGTCATGGGGAAAATCTTGTATCACGGCTGTTAGCGACCTCACCGAAAAGGTGAGGTCGTTTTTATTCTTCCACCTCCGGCTTTGCGATCTCCAACGGTTCAAACTCAAGAGTATTTTTGCCATCAGAAATTCTCGTAATATCTTTGTTGATTTTGTTGAATTCTTTTGAAGAGTCAGAGTATTGATTGACAACAGTACCAATAGATCTACCGAGTTTTTGATGCTTTTCCGCAAATACCTGCAAATGTCCAGCCAAATCTCCCACTCGTTTGATAATATCCTTCGCCTGTTCCTCGATATGCATTGCATTGAGCGCTTGAAGCACAGTTTGTAAATAAGCAAGAAACGATGTTGGCGACACAATAATAACTTTATATTTCGATGCAGCGCGTTGTATAAAATTTTCCTCGTCAAGCAAACCGATTTTATTCACCAATAAATCATAATAAATCGCTTCATGCGGAATGAACATGAATGCAAAATCCATTGTCCCTTTGCGAGGTTGAATATATTTTGATGTTTCAATAATCCGTCTCTTCAAATCCTCACGAAATAATTTCTCCAGACGATCTTTTTCCGTTTGATTTTTTTCTTCTGCAAATCGATTATAATTCTCAAGTGAGAATTTTGAGTCCACCGGGATTAATTTACCCTTAACTTTTACGACTGCGTCAGGGATTAATTCGTTCCCCTCTTCATCTTTACCAAGATGATATTGCATCTCATAACCACCTGGTGGAAGCACATTTTTTAGAAGAGTTTCCAGATAATATTCACCGAGTACGCCCCTTTGTTTCGGATTTTTAAGAATATCACCGAGTTGTTTCAGTTGTTCAGTAAAACTACTCATTTGTTTGCCGGTTTCTTCTACCCGAGTCACTTTTTCAGTAATATTCGTTATCTCTTTCAAAAACGTATTCACGAGTTTTTGGGATTCACCGAACTGATCTTTCATGGTCTCGTTTACATGTTTAGCAGAATCGAGCATTTTGGCATCGATAGTGCTAGTTTGTTTTTCCATAAGAGTCCTTAATTCACTCATTTGAGTAAATAAAAGGTTGTCATTCCCGTTATTTTTCTTTAATGCAGTGGTAGCAAGAAAAATAATTGCTATTATAACTACGACGAGCAGGATGATGATGATTACCGAGGTCATGAAAGCATTGTACCAAAAATGGCAAAATATGCTAAAATTAAAACATGATAATCCACACACAAATCAAAGACGGCATCAAGGAAGCGATGATCAAAAAAGATACGCTTCGCCTCACGGTGCTCCGCGGGCTTCAGGCCGCATTCATGAACGAACTGATCGCAAAGAAGATAAACGGCGATGAGCTTCCCGACGAGGATGCGATCGCGGTCATACGGCGCGCGGTCAAACAGAGGAAGGATTCCATTGAGCAATTCGAAAAAGGCGGACGCAAGGACCTCGCGGACAACGAGAAAGCCGAGATGAAGATCCTCGACACATTCCTCCCCCAGCTCATGAGCAAAGAAGAGATCGAGAAATTCGTAAAAGCAAAAGCCGGCGCGGTGGATAAGACGAAGCTCGGGCAGTTCATCGGCGGCATCATGAAAGAGCTCAAGGGCAAGGCTGACGGAGCCTTGGTCAAAGAGGTGGTGGAAGAAATCGTTGGAAAATAAGGCGTTTTGAGCCTAGTTGACAAGTTTGTGGCATACCTGTTATAATACCGGGGTAATAAAGCTGTTCTTTACACATTTTGAAAGCGAGGTGATATTCTTTGGGCAATGCCATACGGAAATTTTTTAGGCTTCTTGAACAAGGGAAAGAAAGAGGGTTGGCGATAGTAGAGGCTGCTCAGGAATATGGTTTTACTCCGAGCCAGCTGTCGGCGAAAATGAATCAGTTAAAAAAACAGAAACAGCAAGCGGTACAGGAAGAAATCGAAGAAGCAACACCTCAAATCGGGCATACGGCCGAGGAGATTGTATTGAGAAAGCAACAGGAGAAGGAATGGAGGAAACATCTCAAACAAAATCCGTGGCCACAGCTCGATTATTGAAAGAGAAACGGGATAGCAACCGTTTCTTTTTTATTTGCATAATATTATTTTTTATGTTATAAAATAAGACAGACGAATTTGATTTGAAATTTTTGAGGAGTATTCCATGAAAGAAACGGTTATTACGGCTGATGGAAGAAAAATTCCACTGATACAAGTGGATAAACTTCCGAAGAGAAAGAAAGTAAACAAGTTTTGGCGGAAATTCAGGTTATCGCCTAAATGGCCGGCAAAAGATAGTGCGGTCTGCAAACCGTCGCCGCGAGGGGTTTCATTGTAGAAAACGAGGGGACACGTTTGATCAGTCCCCTTTTTGTTTGTCTAAAATGGAAAAAATGGTATAGTTCTCTCGCTCGGCCTTATCGTCTAACGGTTAGGACATGGCCTTCTCAAGGCTAGAATCGGGGTTCGATTCCCCGTAAGGTCACCACATTTAAATGCAAGTTTTGAAATCTCCGTGGCTTAAATGCTGATTCTTTTGAGGGGTTCCAAAATTTTTTCTGGGGTTACCTTCGGGGAATCAAACCACTTAGTTTAGTAAGGTCCGTATTCCTGCTTTATAAACATCAGTTTTTATTAGTTCTCTTTTCGCTTTTTGTTGAATGTGACTTTCATCACCGACAGTTTGTCCTTTTATTAGATTATCGGTTACATAAAGAAGCGCGGCACTAGGAACATTAAAATGATTAGAAACGGCAAATACCGTGGCTGTTTCCATTTCAACCCCATAATATCCTTTTTCCGACCACGATTTCACATCGTCCCATGTTTCTCCCATCATGGCCTCGTTTGTCATAATTGGTCCTTCCCATACCTTATAATGTGGAGGAAGATTTTTCTTCAACTCCGACATTAATTTTTTATTTGGATAATGTTTAAAATTTGGTGCGTCTCGTTCATATGTTCGGGTGGTACTTTCATTACCATAGCTCCATGTCGGCAAAACTAATTCAATATCATTGATCTGTGGAGAGAGTCCTCCGCAGCTACCGATGTGAATATTTTTCTTTGAACCAAAAAGACAAGCGAGGTGTACTATTTCAGAAAGAAGGGTTCCGCCGTACATCACAGTAAACCAATATCTTTTACCACCAATGTTTATTTCAAAGACATATCCGAGAAAATTAGTTAACTTATTGATTGTATAATCGACTTCCAACCCCTTCAAAACTTCTTTAATTTTTAAATGCTGTTTTTCCACATTCCAGGCTCCATACGATAAAAAACCTTCCACCACGTAGTCATCGGGTAAACCGAACATTTTTCTAAAATCTGAGGCGGTAAAAGCTTTGTACATATAAAAAAGCTTATCATATTTGTTTAAATAACAAAGCAACCATATGGAGTTCTAGGAAAAAGAAAAAGCCCCTGCGAATCCGCTGGGGCTTTTTTGATCGAAACTCAGTATCTAACATCACCCGGGCGAAGTAAGATGACACCATCGCATCCGCCGCCATGTAACACCAACAGAACAATGAAAATCACAAAGAGTATTTTAGCAAGCATTAACAGATAACTGCCATCTCCATCAAGCAGTTTGTACTTCAGAAAAGCCAAGATGAATAATGCGATGGAGTTAAACAGGACCATTAGGGTAACATCTCCGTCAGGCGTAAAATACGCTATGAGCAGACTGATACAGACTATCATCGTCCATCCAAGTATACTTTTTATCCTCTGCCAACTGAATTTTTCGAACAATGGAAACCTCCCCTAATAAATGACTTTACATCCAAAATTGATGGTACTCCTTATAATTTCCGTGTCAATTCGGATTTGGAACTGTGGCCATCCTTATTTTCCACCCTTTCTGCCAAGCACGAATTTTTGTGACGGGCTCAATGCTTTATCCTTTCGGTGAACGCAGCCGTACCAACAGCACGGGCGGCGCATCCCCTCTTTGAGCTCCGAGACGACCCTGCCGACATGCTCTTTTCTCTTTTCCGGAGTTTTGACCGAGATGGTCCAGCAGATCCATTCGTTGCGGGAAAGCGGCGTGATATCTTCCCACGCCGCGAGCGCTTTCCTGTCGGACAACAAGGCTTTTCGCAAATCTGTCGGCAACTCGTGCGCGACACCGCCTGAAATTTTTCTGTTCATGGATCAAATATTATTTCTTCTTCCACTCTCCGTCCTGGCGCACCAAAAGCTCGCCCGCCTTCTCCGGCTCCGCCATGAGCGCTTCCACGATCTTTTCCATCCGCATGGATTGCGAACCTTTGACAAGGATCACATTCCCCTTTTGCGCGAATTCTTGAGCGCTTTGTATCGCCTCCGCCCAATCGTCAAACTGCATGATATGCGCATCGTCAAATCCTGCGTCGAGCGCGCCCTCGGCCATTTTGCGGGACCGGATGCCGACCGTCGCAAGCACATCGCACGATGCCGCGGCAAGCTTGCCCGTCTCATAATGCTCCTCGATGGAATGTTTGCCGAGCTCCATCATGTCGCCGAGGATGGCGATCTTTTTGCCTTTTGTTTTGATATCTTTCAGAGTGCTGAGCGCGGAGGCGGCCGCAACGGGCGAAGAATTGTAGGTATCGTCAATGATGACCGAATCGCGCGCGCCCGGAATGATCCGCATCCTTCCTTTCGGCGTCTCGTGCTCGAGCAAAGCTTCCCCGGCTTTCACCAGATTGACCTGCTGGGAAAGGCCGACGGCAAGCGCCGCGAGCGACGCGTAAATGTTTTGCATGCCAAGCGAACCCTTGATAACGATCGGCACGATATTGTTCTCATATTTGACCTTGAAGGTCATTCCGGCGGGTTTTCCATTCTCGTAGTAGATCTGTTCATCGGACGCGACAAGGTCCGCCATGCCGCTTTTGCCGTAGACGATCGAGGTGTTTTTTGACCCGTCCTTTATCTTCATGACGTCGTCATCGTCGCCGTTCACCACCAGCGTGCCGTCGTGCTTGAGAGCGTCCGCCAAATATTTTTTCTCGCGGATGACCGCGTCGCGATTTTTGAAAAATTCTATATGCACCGGCACCTTTGCAAAAGCGGTCAGGACGACCACGTCCGGCTTGAGCCATTTGGTGACATTTTTTATGTCATTCGGTCGATCTGCGCCGACCTCAAGGACGAGCCACTCGGGATAGTAGACATGAAAAAGCAAGGCAGAAAAGCCAGCAATAATGTTTTTCAGCCAGAGGATCGGATCATACCAGGCGTTCGGACAACCCATGATCGTGAGCGGAATGCCGATATCGCTGTTGAAACTTTTTTCGCTCTTGCGGACATGGAAAAACTGCGACATGACCGAGAAGATCGCATCTTTGGTGGACGTCTTGCCGACGCTTCCCGTCACGGCGATGATCTTCGGCCGGTACTTTTTCAGAATGAGCCGCGCCTGCCACTCGATGATCGAAGAAATTGTTTTTTTGAAGATTGATTTCATATGCGTATTGATACCTTAATATATATTCACGCTTTGCGCAAAATCACCGGTCCGGCGGGATCTCGTAATAGTTGATCAGGAATCTGGCGATATCGAAAAAAGGATCGGTCAGTGTTTGAGAAGCATAATTGACATGCTGCGGTTCGTAGGTGTACAGGAAGACCAAAAATCTCGGCTGATATGCGGGAAAATACCCGAAAAAAGAATGGAGATATTGGTCCGGATAATATCCCCCGCCCTGGTTTGCCGGACGGGCGATCTGCGCCGTTCCCGTCTTTGCGGCAATGCTGTAATGCGGTATCTTTGCGGTCGGATTGATGTTCACGAGCTCCTGGTCGACGACATTGATGAGCATCTGGGTGACGGTCGCCGCGGTCGACGGTTTGATCACTTGCACCGCCTCGTCGGTATAATCGATCGTCTTTGAAAGGCCGGTAATATAATTGATCGTGCTGACCACGTGCGGCGTCACGAGCTTCCCGCCGTTTGCAAGGACGGCAAGGGCCCGAGCCGTGGCAATCGGTGTCATGGAAATGCCCTGTCCGAAGGATGCGGTATCATACTCGACGAGTTTCTGGTTGTCCAAGTTATCAAGCAGGTTGCTGATGTCTCCCGATGCTTCATTGGGCAGATCGATGCCCGTCTCCGAACCGATGCCATAGCCCTCAAAATATTTGAGCATCGTCGGCTTTCCCATCTTGGTCGCGATATATGACGCGCCGACGTTCAGCGAGTCGTTCAAAATGGTCTGCATGGGTATGACACCGTATCCGCCGTGGGTCGTATAGTCGAAGTTGTGTATCGTGCTCCCGTCAACCTTGATGAATCCGGTATCATCGTAGGTGGATGTCGCGCTGATCGCTCCGCTGTCGATGCCTGCCGCCATGGTCAGAGGCTTTATGATCGAACCCATTTCATAGGCGTTGCTGACCAAGGGATTGCCGTAAATGCTGACATCTTTTTGGGCGCCAAAATCATTGAGATCGAAGTTCGGATACATCGCCATGGAATAGATCGCGCCGGTCGTCGGGTCCATGACGATCGCGCCGGTCGCCTGCGAGCTCCATTTGGCGTTTGCCGCGGCGATCTCCTTCTCGACAAAGGCCTGCACCTCCGGATCGATCGTCGTCACGATATCGCCTTCTTTTTCATTGTCCTCGACAAAGTTCGTCTTGATATCGGAAAACAACTCGGCAAACGTATTCACATACATGCTGCTGTCGTCACGCGCCAAGACGTCGTTGTAATATTTCTCAAGGCCGTATCTGCCCGTCAGGGACGTGCCGGCATCGTCATAGCCGACAAAGCCGATCACCCGCGAGGCAAGGTCATCCCCCGGATAATACCGCCATTTCTCATTTTCTATGACGATGCCCGGAAGCTTGAGGGCGCTTACCTGCTGTATCTTGTCTTCGGGCACTTCCCGGGCGATCTCTTCGTACGAATCGTTCGTCTTTGCGGCTTTTGAATAGAAATCCGCCTCGTCGATCGGCATGATCGCCGATATTTTCTTGTAATAATCGTCCGTGCCGGTCGCCGACATTTCCTTGGGATCGATGGCAAGAATATAGCCGGTCTTCAAACCCGCCGCAGTGACGAGCGTCTGGTCCTTGTTTTGGAAAAAGATCGTGCCGCGGTCGAAGGTGTCATTGGAAACGCTGACATATTGGTTGTCGGCTTTTTGGCTGTAATTGTCGCCGTAGACCACCTGCAAAAAGTACAGTCGCACGACCATGACAAACGCAAAGAGGACCAGAAAGGCAAAGATGAACCTGACCCGCGTCTGAAATGGATTAATTTTCATTGACGGACAAAGCTGAACCGCCCTTCGCCGGAACGATGACCGCAAAATTGTTCTCCGGCACCGCGACATATCCCTTGGCGGCGGCAAGGTCCATCGTGATATTGTTTTCCAAGGAAAGATAGGTGAACTCCATGGAATCGACGGTCGAGTTAAGCGATGAGATCTCTTTTGTCAGATTTTGTTTCGCGACCGCGTTCATGATCGTCTTGTTGACCAGAAAGCCGTACGAAACGAGCAACAATGCAAACACAAGGAAAAGCCCCCAAAAGATTTGCTTTTCCCTGTATTCGATCTTTTCTATTTGATTTTTTATGACCTGTGCCACCATATGTTTTATATTTTTTCCATCACCCGCAATTTCGCGCTCCTTGACCTCGGATTCTCCCTCATCTCTTTCTCGGTCGGCGTGATCGGCTTCTTATTGATCGGCTTCCCCGCTTTTTCCTTCGACCGGTCCCGAAAGAAATTCTTCACCTCCCGATCCTCGACGCTATGGAACGAGATGATCGCCATCCGCCCGCCCGCGTTCAACAGCTTCCAACCTTTTGTCATTCCTTCCTTCAGTGCGGTGATCTCATCGTTGACCGCAATGCGCAGGGCCTGGAAGGTCTTCGTCGCGAAATGCGTCTTGCCTCTTCGATACATCGCCGGGACCGCGTTTTTGATGATCTCAACCAGATCGTTCGTAGTCTCGATCTCCCGCGTCTTTCGGGCTTCCACGATCGCCTTTGCGATCCTCCGCGCGTATCGCTCATCCGAGTAACCGTACAAAATGTCCGCGATCGTCTCTTCCTTCCAATCGTTCACGATGACCCGCGCATTCACCGTTTGTTCCGCTTCCGAAAAGGTCATGAGAAGCGGCTCGTCATTTTTGAAAGAAAATCCCCGGCCGCTTGTATCAAGCTCATCCGATGAAATTCCGAGATCAAGCAGGATCGCATCCACCTTTTTGATCCCGAGCTTTGCGAGGACGACGTCGATGTTGCGATAATCCGACAAAATGAAATAATGATTTTTCCCAAGTTTTGAAAAGACATCTTCCGCATGTCTGATCGCATTTTCATTTCTATCCGTGCCGACGATCGTGACCGCATCGCCGAATTTCGCAAAGATCTCTTGCGCGTGTCCCGCCGCTCCGAGCGTGCCGTCAAAATACGTTTTTCCGGCCGAGAGATTGAGGTTGTCTATTGATTCATGTAAAAGAACTGCGCGGTGTATCATAAAATCCGAGATTTTATAATGCGCCCGCTTGCCCAAGCTTCTCCGCCAACTGATCCGCGCGCTTCTCCACGCCGCCCTTGTATTCCCTCCATGCTTCTTCGTTCCAAATCTCCACGCGGTCCTGAACGCCGACGACGGACACCTTGCTCTTGAGCTCTGCGCGCTTGACGAGGAACTCCGGCAAAAGGATCCTGCCGATCGTGTCCACCTCGACTTCAGTCGCACTTCCGAACATGTAGCGGTTGAAGCTCCGGTTGTCCGCCGCGAGCATTGAGAAGCTCGAGAGCTTACCGGAGATGTTCTTCCACTGCGCGAGGGTGAAAAGCCACAGACAATTATCGAGACCCGCGGTCACGATGATCTTCTTGCCGATCTCTTTGCGGAATTTCACCGGCAGAGAGACCCGTTTCTTTTCGTCGAGCGTGTGGATGTATTCGCCGATAAGCATGTTGATACAATTAATGAGAATTCCTGGAAAAAATGTCTATCCCACTTATTCCCACGTGATGTACATTATATTCCACTCTATCCCACAATACAACAAGATGTCACATTTCATTTTCCTGACTTTTCAACAAATATTCACATTTTTACAATGGAAAAACGTGGCTTAAAATAAGCGTAAAAATAAAAAAGAGCGGAAAGGTCGCTTGCGACCTTTCCGCTCAATTTAAGTTATCAACAGGTGAATTTAGAAAATTAAAATTCTCTGTATCTAAATGATCCCGGATGACCTTTTATATCAAGCAATAAGCTCTTATGGTAGCCGAAATGGGAAGATGCTATCTTGTAATCTGAGCCTGAAAATTTATTCATTAAATCAGCATAAAAATCTTTTGCAACACTTGGAGATGCAATATTATTGGATAAATGAACAAAGGGTGCGATCATTATATTTTTTGTGTCTAATTCTTTTGCGGTTTTAATAATTTCATTATAAAAGTTATTTATTTGGTCTTTTGTATCGTTTTTCTCGACGGTAAAAAAACAAATTAAACATTCTTTCATCTGTTCGTTTTGTGATTTTCTTTTTTCTGGTTCTATACCAATAGGCTTGGTTGATTTCTCAACTATTTTTGTAGCAAATTTATTTGCATGTAGTAATAAAGCTTTCATGTCCTATCCCTTCGGTCTCATGAACGGAAATGTCTGGCATTCGCGGATCGGTTTGTCGGCGAGGAAACTGAAGAGTCGCTCAGAAAGTCCGAAGCCGAATGTCGGCGGCATGCCATACTCGAGCGCCTCGACAAATTCCCCGTCGAGCATCTGCGCCTCATCGTCGCCTTCTTCGCGAAGTCTCGCCTGATCTTCAAAACGCGCCATCTGATCGATCGGGTCATTGAGCTCGCTGAAGCCCTTGCCCATCTCGCTTCCCGCGAGGATCACTTGGAACCTCTCGACAAGGTCCGGATTTTTCTCCATCCGCTTTGCAAGCGGTTCAAGGATGGTCGGCACGTTCACAAGGAATCCCGGACCGGAGATCTTTTTGCGGCAATATTTCCACAAAGCATCGATGCCGCGATTTTTATTGAAACCTTTCTTGTCATACTCGACCTTCAGACTTTGCAATTTCTTTTCGATCTCCTTGATGTCGGCCTTTAGGATATCCACGCCTGTCGTCTTTTTGATCGTATCGACAAAATCGTAGACCTCCCATTTTTTGCCAAGATCGATCTCGAAACCGCGGATCGTGAATTTGAGCGTACCGAACGTCTCCTGCGCCAGATATTTGTACATCTCTTCGACGAACCGCATGCCCTCATGATAGTCGGAATAGGCGGAGTATAATTCGGTCATCGTGTAATCTTGCAAATGCTCGGCATCGACTCCCTCGTTTCTGAACACGCGGCCGATCTCATATATCTTCGGGAATCCGGCGACGATCAGCCGCTTGAGCCAAAGCTCGAGGGAAATGCGCAGATAGACGTCGGTGTCGTACGCATTGTAGTGCGTGATGAACGGTCTCGCCTCCGCTCCCCCCGCAGTATTCTCGAGGACGGGCGTCTGCACTTCCATAAAGCCTTTTTTTTCCAAAAAATTGCGCATCGCGGAGAAGAACTTCGCTTTTTTCTCGATCATGTCCCTGACCTCCGGATTGAAAATGATGTCGAGGTACCGTTTGCGGAACTTTTCTTCTTCGTCGGCAAGGCCGTGCCATTTCTCTGGCAATGGACGCAGACTTTTGGCGAGCATTTTCCAGCCGGCAACTTGCAGGGTCTTTTCTCCCCGCTTTGTTATAAATAATTTTCCAAAAATTTCCACAAAATCGCCGATATCCACGGTCTCGGCAAACAGATCAAAAAGCTTCGCATCCATCTCGTCCTTTTTCAAAAGGCCTTGGAAACTTCCCGTGCCGTCATTGATATTGAAAAACACCAGACCTCCCTGTCCGCGGATGGACATGACCCGGCCGACAATATGGATCTCCTTTTTCTTTTCCAGTTTCTCGAAATCAGCAATGACTTCCGAAAGAGAACAATCTCTCTGCGATGTCGCCGGATACGGATCAATGCCGAGCTTTTTGAGCTTTTCAAGCTTTTCGATCCGTGTTTTGCGCAGTTCGGAAAATGAGGACATGCTCTTTTATTTTACATCGATGACCTTGTATTCCATCTTTCCGCTCGGAGAGTTGAAGGTGAACGTTTCGCCGACCTTCTTGCTGAGCACCGCGGCGCCGAGCGGCGACCGGTTCGATATCTTGCCGTTCGCCATATCGGATTCGGCGGAACCGACGATCATGAACGTCCTCCGGGTGCCGTCCTTTTTCTCGACGGTCACCGTGGAGCCGATCATCGCATGGTCGCCGTGCCGATCTTCGACGACGGTCGCATTTTTCAGTATCGATTCGAGTTTGACGATCCGCTCTTCCACATCGGCCTGCTGCGCCCGCGCTTCGTGATATTCGGCATTCTCGGACAGATCGCCAAGGCCGCGCGCATAGTCGAGGGCCTCGGCCACCTCCTTCCTCTTTACATTCTTCAGTTCCTTCAGCTCGGCAGTGAGCTCCTCGTACTTCTGCTTCGTCAGATACTCTCGTTGGGCTTCAGGCATGATATTGATTTTTATCCGTCTATTTTTTGCAAAATAGGGTTCGGTGTATTGATAAACTCACCGAGATTCTAACAAAAATAGGGGCGGAAGTCAAAAAACCATTATTTCAAATAGTCCGGTTCATTCGCCTCCATCCAATCAAAGACCTGTCGCATGACATAGACGCCGCCGATGCTGTTTGTCGCAGGTCCCTGTTCCATGACCACCGCAAAAGCGTACTTCGGATCGTCGTACGGGAAGAAACCGGTGACCCATGAGTTGAGGAATTGATTTTGCGTGCCGAGCTGGGCCGTGCCTGTTTTTGCTCCAAGCGTCATATAGGGAACATTGAGGCCGGATGCCACGCCGCCTTCGACGTCCATTTTCATCCCTTCGCGCACGATCTGGAAATAATCCGGATTGATCGGAAGCTCGGTGAAGTCGTTCGGGTCGCCGCCGGCAAGAATGGACGGATTCAGGAGCTTTCCATTGTTTGCAATGCTTGCCACTGCCCGCACCATCTGTATCGGAGTGACCTGCCAGCCGTACTGGCCGATCGCCGTGTGGTACGTGTCTCCGATCAGCCAGTTCTCATTATTGAAATTCTCCGCCTTCCACTCGGGCGAAGGCACGGTGCCGGAGTTCCCGCTCTTGAAAAAACCGTCCGGCAGATCCTTTCCAAAACCGAACATGCCCATGTATTTGTCGATCAGGTTGATGCCGAGACCTTTTTGATCTTGATAGCCGCCGCCGATCTCATAGAAATATACGTCGGAAGAGACCGCGATCGCCTGCCGCATATCAACCCAGCCTTGCGGTCTCCAGTCGCGAAAGATTGATGGATGCTCGGGATCGTATGGGTTCGGCAGTGAGATCGAACCGGTGGAAAGGATCTTTGTCGACGGGTCGATAATGTTCTCGGAAAGCGCGGCGAGCGCCATGAACGGCTTGACGATTGAGCCCGGAGTATACAATCCATCGATCGCCCGGTTCAAAAACGGATTATTTTTATCGGCAAGCAGCTGGTTGATCGCTTTGGTATCCGTGCGGTCGGTCATCACCTGCGAGTCGTATTCGGGATAGCTCACAAGCGCGACGATCTCGCCGGTTTTGACATCCATGATGACGCCCGCGCCTCCGGTAAAACCGATACTCGCGGCAAGGCTCGCGATCCTGCCATAGAGCTCGGTTTGCAAATTGGCATCGATGGAAAGCGTGATATTTTGGCCATCGACGGGCGGACGGACGGTGCTCTCTGATTGCAACTTACCGTTCGCATCGATCTCGACGATGCGAAGACCGTTCGTGCCGGCAAGCTCGGTATTGTAAAATTTCTCAACCCCGTCCTCTCCGGCGAAGTCCTCGTTGTAATAAAAACCCGAGCTATCCTTCTGGGGATATTTCAGATAGCCGATCACGCTCGAAAGTCCGGGCGCATCATCGTATTTTCGGAGTGAAAATTCAGCCGTGCTTGATGCGGCGACGTTCCATGCGAGCATCGTGCCGTTCCGGTCGTAGATGACGCCCCGCTCCGGAAAAAGCAGGGTGTCTTTCAGCACATTGCTGTTGCTTTTTTCCAAATACGATTGGCCGTCGACCACCTGCAAAAAAAACGATCTGCACAAAAAAAGGCAGAATATCAAAAAACAAAAGACGCCGAATGAAATGAACGTCCGCGCGGAAATGGGTTTTTCAAGACGTCCTTCGAACTGGTTCACGTCAAATTGCGGCAAGTTCTGAGAATCCAAAAATATCTCGTCGGGATCGATGTCCCGCACCCGGTTTTTATATGGATCCTCTTTGAAATTTCTTTTGAACCTGTTGAACATGGGCGTAAAAGTAAATATCTCACAAAACGCGCATTATGCAATGGGATAAAATGTAAGCATCCTCTTGATCTGAAAGGAGGACAAAAAAAACGCTATGGTGATGGCCGTGAGCAGATAATCGAAATGGATGCCGAAAAATCCCCCGCCGCCGTAGAGGATATCGAGAACGAACGCCCACGCGACGGATTCGACGAAGGCGTCAAAAATAAAAATAAAACCAAAGATCACAAGGAGCGCGCCGTACGGCGGCAAAAAGAACGCCGCGAGAAGAAGTGTGCAATTGGCAAAAAGTCTCCACATCAATTTTTATTTTTACCGCCGGACGGCTCAACGAGAACCCAGGCGAGTTCGGAAACATTGACCGGGGTTTTGAAAAGGATGGTTTCGAACGAATCCGACGGTTTGGATTCGATCTTCTCGACCGTGCCAAAGATGTTCGGCGATATCGACGGAACAACGATCGGGTCGCCGACCCTCACGTCGGAACCGACGGGCATTGAGAGAGTGAAATTGCCGCCGCCCATGCCGGTCGCCTGCTCCATGATCTTGCCTGCGCCGACAAGCACCTTCACTTGTTCGCCGGACGACGAATAGAGGACGACCTTCGACGCATGATCGGAGATCTCGGCGACAGAGCCAATATAGACATTGCCGTATGCGAGCACCCGGTCCCCGACCGATACGCCGTCCGCGCTGCCGATATCTATCAGGAGGGTGTCATACGGCGAAAACGGCGGTTTTATCAAAATCGCCGCGAGGATCTCCTTTCGGCCGTCCGTCATCCTGTTCAAAAGATTTGTAAGATCGGCATTCTCGTCTTTCAGCGCAACCGCGAGAAGCTCGTTTTCCTGATCGTTTTGGATCTGGGCTTTCAAGGCGTCGTTCTCGGCGATCAGAGCGGACTTTGATTGGAGTAGCTGGATATTCTTGGAAACGAATGCCGCGAGCGAATTGCGGAAACCCCAGAGCGGCGCGCCGATACCAAACAGCATATTCCTCGGAGCTTGAAAAGAAAAAATGCCTATGAACAAAACAACGAGAAAGCTACCGAGAATGAGCTTGCCCGATCCGCGCCTTCTCTCAAAATCGTTATTTCTTTGGCGGAAGTTCATCTTCTTTTTGGATTAAGACGTCCTTGTATGTTTCCATGTTTTCGAGGATGATCCCCGCGCCGCGCGCGACGGCGGTGAGCGGATCGTCGGCGATCCGCACCGGGATCTTCAGATAATCGCGCAAAAGAACATCGAGTCCTTTGATGAGCGCGCCACCGCCAAAAAGGTAGATGCCGCGCTGCATGACATCGGCAAGGATCTCCGGCGGCGTCGTTTCCAAGACTTCTTTGGTGCCTTCCACCAAACTTTCGATGGAGGTGGACATCGCTTCGCGCACATCCGAATCCGTCAAAATAACCTCTCTCGGCAGACCGGTGATCAGGTCGCGTCCTTTGATCGAAGCCTCGAGATTTTCTCCGGGCACGACCGCGCCGATCGACATTTTGATCGCTTCGGCGGTCTTCTCCCCGATCAATATTTTGAACTCGCCGCGAATGTAGCTGATGATGTCATTGTTCAATTTGTCCCCGGCGATGCGCAAGTTCTTCGACCGCACGATGCCGCCGAGCGAGATGACCGCAATATCGGACGTGCCTCCGCCAATGTCGATGACCATGGATCCCACCGGATCGTTGATGGGAAGTCGGATGCCGATCGCTCCCGCCATCGGCTCCTCCACGATATGCACTTCCCGCGCGCCGGCATTCCTCGCCGCGTCGCGGACCGCGCGTATCTCCACGTTGGTCACGCCGGACGGAACGCCGACGACGATCCTCGGTCCGAGCATTTTCGGAGAAAGCTCCTCCGCTTTTTTCACGAGATACGCGATCATCTCTTCGGTCACCTCAAAGTCCGAAATGACGCCGTCGACAAGCGGCCGGACCGCGACGATATGCGGCGGCGTTCTGCCGAGCATTTCTTTTGCCTGCGCGCCGACCGCGACGACCCGTCCGGTCTTTTGGTTGAGCGCGACGACCGACGGCTCGTTGATCACGATCCCCTTTCCCGCAAGATACACGAGCGTGTTTGCCGTGCCGAGATCGATGCCGATGTCGTTCGAAAGGTATGCGTTTATTTTTTTTCTGAGGTTGTCGAGCATGTTATTTGTATGTGGCGATAAAATCCATCAATTTATTTTCCGCGAGCATCGAAACCTTTCCGCTCTTCCGTTCCTTCACTTCGAACTCTTGTTTTTCGATCCCCTTTTCCGACACGACGATCCGGAGCGGTATGCCGATCAGGTCCGAGTCATTGAACTTTTCCCCGGCCCGCGCATCCCGGTCATCATAGAGCACGGCGATGTTCTTTTTCACAAGTTCATCGTATATTTTTTCCGCCGTCTTTTTCACTTCGGCATTGTCCGACGGCAATTCCACCAGGTGAACTGTAAATGGCGCGATCGAAACCGGCCAGACCATGCCTTTCTCATCGGAAAGGATCTCCACCACGGTTCCCATCAACCGCCCGAGACCGATGCCGTAACTGCCCATGACCGCAAGCTGATATTCGCCTTTCTCGTTCTTGTATTTCAGGTCGAATGGTTCGGAAAATTTCGTGCCGAGGGAAAATATATTGCCAACCTCGATCGACTTCATTTCAACGAGCTTGTCCTTGGCAAGACCCAACCCTTTCAAAACCTCATCATTGTATACCTCCTTATTGACGGCGATTCCCTTTTTCTCATCGAAATAGATCGTATCCTCGCCGGCCGGGGTCAGTGCTTGGAATTCATGGGAAAATTTGGAAAATGTTCCGCCGGACGCGAATGTCAGATACGTGAGATGACCGATGCCGACGCGGTCAAAGATATTTTTATAGGCGATCTTTGCTTTTTCATAAAATACTTCGTGCTCCATATCACTCTTAGAAAAAGAATACATCGCCTTCCAGTAAAATTCCCTTCCTCGCAATATGCCGGATTTGCTTCTGGCTTCATTCCTGAAAATACTTTTGAAATCATACGGATACACCGGCAGATCTTTGTAGGAACTCACGTACTGTTTCAAAATATTGGCGTATGCTTCTTCGTTCGTAAATGACAGGCCGACCTCGGTGCCGTTCTTCAGCTTGGTCTTGAACCAATTATCGACGACCGCGTCGCTCCAGCGGTTCGATCTCTCCCACACTTCCTTGCTCTGGATGATCGATGTCTTCATTTCGAGTCCGCCGAGTTTGTTCATCTCGTCGCGGATGATGCTTTCAATATTGTGCATGACCCGCAGTCCGAGCGGCAGGTAGGAATACACGCCCGCCATTTCTTTGTGGATGAAACCGGCGCGAACAAGGAGATTTGCGTTTTTCGACACTTCGTCCTTCGGACCCTCTTTCCGGGTCTTGGTCAGCAACATTGATTGTCTCATGCGGCAAATAATACCTTAGTTAGAGCCAAAATACAAAGGTTTGACAATAAAAATTAAATATTGTACAAATATATCAGCAGTTCATTCCGTTTTTCTCAACGATGAAGGGAGAGAGCATGAAACTTTTGTTATCGAACGAAGATATAAAGTCGCAGTACAAAGGGGCGTTATTGGGCAATGTGATGAAGTCTGAGATGTTCACACCTGATGCGCAACAAGGCATCGCCCTGATGAACAGACTTGGGGGCGATTTGTTGTTTCAAGGCAGCACCGACCCCGGGCCAAAATTGGTCGATGTCGTGTAACAAGGAAGAAGAATTCCCCGGAGATATTTTCCGGGGATTTTTTATTGCACCAATCTCGCGATGTCATGATACGTGATGACGAGCATCAGAAGGATGATGAGCCCGAACCCGATGAGGTTGATCCAATTCACCACGCTCGGTTTTATTTTTCTGCGGACGGCCGCTTCGACGGCAAGGATAAAAACCCTTCCGCCGTCAAAGGCTGGAAACGGCACGAGGTTCAAGACGGCGAGGTTGATCGAGATGAGCGCGATAAAACCGAACAGATACGAAATGCCGATGCTTTCCGCTTGTCCCACCATGCTCGCGATCCCGACCGGTCCGGCGATCTCGGCAAGGGCGCTTCCGTCTCCGTGGATCGCTCCCGCAATAAACGCACAGAGTCCGACCGCGATGTTTTTTGCTTCAAGCCAGGTGAGCTTCGCGGATTCCCAGAGCGATCGCGGGAACGGAAATTGCACGGTGCCCACGAGTCCCATCGATATGCCGATCGCCTTTCTTCCGCTTACAAGCCCGCTTGTCGGTATGACTGAGACGGTATTCACCGTGCTTCCTCTTTTATATTCAATATTCACGGCTCCGTTGCTTCCCGCAATAACATTCTGCACATCGGAGGTGCCCGGATCCGAAACCTCAGCTTTGTCCGATCGTATGTTCAATATATCGTCGTTCGCCTGGATACCCGCCTTATCCGCCGGGGAATTTTTCTCGACCGAGAGCACGATGACCGAAACATTCTTTGCCTGGTCTTTGTATTGATCCTGTACCGAAGTAACGAGGCCGATATTGAAAGAAACGGATATCAAAAGCCATGCGAAAACGATGTTCATGAAAATTCCGGCGAGCAGGACGACGATCTGCTTCCATTTTGCCGCGTTCACCAGGCTCCGCGCGCTGTCCGCGCCCGTCATGGATGCATAGTCCGGATTCTCGCCGAAGATCCGCACGTAGCCGCCGAACGGAATGAGGTTGAGGGAATATTTCGTCTCGCCGCGCGTCACACTATATATGGTCGGCGGAAAGCCGATGGCAAACTCGTCCACGCCGATGCCGAAATATTTTGCCGCCATAAAGTGCCCGAGCTCGTGGACGAAGACGAGCACGGCGAGAATGACTAAAAAGAGAATGACGGTCATGCGGGCGGAAATTTACGAATTGATCTCCTTTTCTTTCTTTTCAAAAAGCGTTTCGAGGTTCTTGTTGCCTTCGTCGATCATCTTCTGCATTTCGGTCTTGTAGCGGAACTTGTCGTCCTCACCCATGCCGCCTTCTTTTTCCTTTGCCTGAATGTCCGTCCAGATCTCGTCGCGGATAGAGCGGATGTTCACCCGGGCATCCTCGAGCTTTTGCTTCGCCGTCTTCACGAGAAGCGTTCGTTTTTCGCCGGTCAATTCCGGGAAAAATATCCTGACGCCTTTGTCATCCACCGCGACCGATACGCCGAGGTTCGCTGTCGTGATCGCTTTCTCGATCTCCTTCGCCTGGGATTTGTCATACGGCGTGACGCGGATCACTCGCGCGTCCTCGACGCCGATCGACGCGCACTGGTTGATATGCATGCGCGAGCCATAGGCTTCCACTTGCACGCCATCGAGGATGGCCGGCGTAGCGATGCCCGTGCGAAGCGCCGTGTATTCCTTTGCGAGCCAGTTCTCCGCTCCCTTGATCTTTTCTTTCCATTGTTTGAAATCGTATGCCATATGATTATTGTGAATTTTTCTTAATTTTTTCCAAAACATCCGGTGCTTGTTTCAAGCTCAGATCGATCCGAAAATCTTTTGCGATCGTCTTGAGCAAAATCGGCGTCAATTCGCCTTCCCGCATCATTTTGGCATGCACTTTCTTTGTCGCGCTGGCTTCGTCGCTTTCAAGTGCGGCAATGATATCGTCAAATGTTTTGCTCTCCAAATCTTTTATGCCAAAAATGGTTTTGGATGTGGTATTTTCTGAATTCGGTATGTTTTCCATATGTTTACCTCTCTAGTATAGCACCATCATTCGGAATGATAAAGGCAAGGTATTCCAAAAGCATTTTCAAGGACGGCGACTGCTCCGAGGAATATTGGCGGACTTTTTCGATCTGTTCAAAGAGTTTTGCCTCGCCCTTTTTCAATTTCAGGAAATCTGTTTTCTTTTTTAGCTCAACTTCAAGCGCGTTGATGAAATTCACCACTTCTATTTTGGATCTTTCTTCATCAGATATGCTTTCCATGAGCTTTTTGATCTCTTCGATCCGTCGGGCTATGGAAAGTTTCAGAAAATTTTTGACATCGATCAAGGAATTATTCCTGCCTGCGTGGTGGATGATCATAAGCCGCGAAGCAAGCGTCGGGATGAGATTGTTCGAGCTCGGCAGTATCAAAAAGAAGTGCGTATCGCCGCGCGGCTCCTCGAAGATCTTCAACAGGGCGTTTTGCGCCTGCTCGGTCATGAAATTCGCGGAAACGACGAATATTTTCTTG